>JAEEGG010018161.1_pt1 | contig 14362 bp, 16 predicted proteins | sample 9134161 | NCBI WGS metagenome assembly JAEEGG01 (sample SAMN16246543, study PRJNA631951) | gut metagenome | biome: gut microbiome; feature: rumen; material: CR-attached | host: Bos | place: Iran: Karaj | collected 2018-10
CGACAAGAAGACTTTTGCCTACGCGATTCTCCCCGACGGCTCGTTCTCGGAGGAGGAGGCAGTTCTGGCGTCCGCACTCGGTGCGGACGTGTCCGCCCGCGTCACGCTCAAGTTCTCGGCCACCGGCGCAGTCTCGGTCGCGGGCGAGTTCGTCACCGACTTTGACGAGAGGACGTCGAAGTACATTATCGTCAAGGCCTCCGGCTCCGCGACGCTCGTTCCAGTAGACGACGAACACTACGCCGTCTTCGTCTACCTCCTCCCGAAGGGCCTCCCGCCGCACGCCCGCTGCGTGGAGGTGCCGCGCTAACCGGCCGACAGGGGGTTGCTCTTTTCCGCTTTTTCGTCTATAATGTCAGCAAGGTCGGTGAATGCCGGCTTATCGTTAACCAAAAAACCAAGGAGAACAAATGGGCAAATTCGAAGTCAAGACATCCCCGAAGGGAGTGTCCTTCAACCTTCTGGCGTCCAACGGACAGGTCGTCGCCACCTCGCAGGTGTACAAGACCCTCCGCACCGCCAAGATCGGCATCGCCTCCGTCGCGAAGAACGCGCCGGTCGCCGCGATCGAAGACCAGACTGTGGACGGGTTCGAGAAGAAGGCCATGCCCAAGTTCGAGGTCTACACCGATAAGGCCGGCAAGAGCCGCTTCCGCCTGAAGGCCAAGAACGGACAGATCATCGCCGTCGGAGAGGCCTATGAGTCGCTCAAGGCGTGCCTCGCCGGCGTCGAGTCCGTCAAAAAGAACGCCGTCGACGCGAAGATCGCCTGACGGCGCTCGTCGGTGCGGCGGGTCCGTTCTGCGCGAGTCGCGCGGCAGATCCGCCGCGCCGTCGCATATTGAAAACCAAAAGGGGACATCATAGAAATGAAGAGACTTATTTTCGCCGCGGCGTTTGCAGCCGCGCTGGTTGGATGCGCAACATCGCCGTGCGCAAAAGATTCCGGGACGACTTACGCAAAGGACGCGCTGGCTCCGTACGTGGCGAGCGGAGAGCTTCCGGGCGCGGTGAGCATACTCTACAGCGACGGCGTGAAGGAGACCGCGTGCGTCGGCTACGCGGACGTCGCGAAGAAGCGTCCGATAACGGCGGACGACGTGTACATGCAGTGCTCGCAGACGAAGGGCTTCTGCGGCGTGACAGTGGCGAAGCTCGTCGAGGAGGGCAGGCTCAACCTCGACGATCCCGTTTCCAAGTACCTGCCGGAATTCGCGACTCTCTGGGTCGAGGAGAAGACCAACGAGGACGGAGTGCGCAGGCTCGTGCGCGCGAAGAACGCGCTCACGGTGCGTATGTGCCTCAACCACACGGGCGGCTTCCCGTTCGAGATCTCGGCGAAGCAGAACAACATCAAGGGCGGAGGATGGTCCGGCGGCGCGCCGCTCCGTCAGACCGCCGCAATCGCCGCGGCCTCGCCTCTCCTGTTCGACCCCGGCACGAAGGAGCAGTACTCCAACACCGGCATCGACATCGGCGCGGCTGTCGTGGAAGTCGTCACGGGAATGAGGTGGGAGGACTACCTCAAGCAGACGGTGCTTGATCCGCTCGGCATGAAGTCGACCTGGTTCTGGCCCACCGACAAGCAGCTCGAGACGCAGATCGAGATGTACGAGTGCAAGAAGGGCGCTCCCGCCGAATGGAGGAGCGAGGACGGATGGGAGCAGCGTCCGTACAACGACGGACACGTCTTCGCGTCTGCCGGCGCCGGACTCTGGACGACGGCGAACGACCAGTACAAGTTCTACAAGATGCTGATGAACCTCGGCGTCGGAGACAACGGCGTGCGCATCCTCAAGGAGGAGACGGTGAAGTCCATCCTCGCTGTCTCGACGCGTCCGCAGGGCTTTGGCGGATACTCCCTCGGGCTCTCCGCCCCGAAGCCGGAGGATGACGGCGAGAACGCGTGGTTCGGACACGGCGGCGCGTGGGGCACGAACTGCTCCGTCAACTGGCGCAAGAAGCAGCTCAAGCTCTGGGCCGTCCAGCTCGTTGGCGGACCTCGTCCGTGGGACAAGGCGATGGAGGAGGCTTCGTCCAAGTTCTTCGCCGCGGCAGTCGACTCCAGCGGCGTCGACGCCTACACGGGCCGCGTCAAGTGACGCCGGCTCCAACACAGGCGCGGGAGCTTTTGGTATAATATGTGCCAAAAGGTTCTTTGATATGACGGCGACACGCAGACAGGCCCGCGAATGGGCGATTCAGATGTTGACGGCGGCGGATCTCAATCCGCCCGCCGACATTCCGCAGTTCATGGTTTCCTTCTGGGAGGAGCTCGCCTCCCTCGACGAAGAGGAGGGCAGGGCCGAGCCCAGGGGGAAACTCAAGGAGTTCGCGGAGGCGCGTGTCGTCGGTGTGCTTTCCAATCTCAAGGAGATCGACGACATACTCGTCCCTCTCCTTGACAACTGGGATCTCTATCGTCTCGGCACCATCGAGCGCACAGTCCTCAGGATGGGCATCTGGGAGATGAAGTGGTCCGACGTTCCGAAGCCCGTCGTCATCAACGAGGCGATCGACCTCGCCAACTGGTTCTCCAGCCCCAAGTCCCGGACAATCGTCAACGGCGTTCTCGACAAGTTCGGGAAGCAGGTTCAACGGGTGAACGGTTGAAAAGTTGAAGGACTGCGCCTGGTTTTCAATGTAGAGGCGCGGCGTGAGTAGTGTGAACGAAGAAAGCGAGTTCATGTACAGGGCGCTCAAGCTTGCCGCGCGCGGGCTTGGGCATACGCGCCCGAATCCCGCCGTGGGGGCTGTCATTGTCAGGAGCGGCAGGATCATCGGCGAAGGCTGGCACAGGAAGGCGGGGAAGGACCACGCCGAGGTCGCCGCGATTAAAAGCGCAACGAGGCGCGGAGAGAAGTCGCTGAAAGACGCGACGATCTACGTGACGCTCGAGCCTTGCTCCAAGCCAGGACGCGTAGGCGCGTGCACCGATGCGATCGTCGCCGCGGGGATATCTCGAGTCGTCTTCGCGATTCCCGATCCGAATCCCAAGAATCGCGGCAAGGCGAAGCGCGCACTCGCGAAGCACGGGATCAGGTGCGAATGCTGGGCGACCGACCGCGCGATGATGAACCGCGACACGAGCGACATGGAGATGCTGCGCCGGCAGGAATGCGTGGATGTCGCGACTAAAATGATGCTGCCTTTCGCCAAGCATGTGAAGACGGGGCTTCCCTATGTCACTGTCAAGCTGGCGATGTCCCTCGACGGAAGGATTTGCGACTTCAGGGGGGACTCCAAGTGGATATCGTCCGCATATTCACGCAGGGCCGTCGGCGCCCATCGCGCAGAAGTCGACGCGATCATGGTCGGCGGCGAGACTGTGAGAAGGGACAATCCATCCCTCCTCTCGCACCAGATCCCCAACCGCGACCTCGTCCGCGTCGTCATCTCGCGTTCGGGGAAGCTGCCGAAGGACGCGCAGGTCTTCACCGACGGAAAGAACGAGACGCTCGTCTTCGCCGACGCGAAGGAGGCGCTGGAGGAACTTGGCCGCCGCGGATTCCTGCATGTCTACTGCGAAGGCGGATTGAAGCTCGCGGTGTCTCTAGCCGAATCCGGGCTGGTCGACGAATGGATTTCCGTCACGGCTCCGATCATAATCGGGACGCGCCCGATCTCTCAGGCCGTCCGGCTGAAGCATGTCCTAGGCGGTCTTCTGGATCCGAGGGTGGGCGACGACATTGAATACTATGGGCTTGTCGACAAGACGGCGTTCGCCTGATGCAGCGTCCATCGCATTAATTATGGCACTTCGGGAAGAATCAAAAAATGCGTTTTACCCCCTTGTCAGGCGGGCATAAATAATGATATACTATTCTTTCGTTTCGGAAAAGCAAAGGAAAACAACATAATGCCGACTATCAACCAGTTGATCCGCAAGGGGCGTCATCCCCTCGCATCGCATTCGAAGTCGCCTGCGCTGGCGGCGTGCCCGCAGCGCCGCGGCGTGTGTCTCGTCGTCAAGACGATGACCCCCAAGAAGCCTAACTCCGCCCTCCGCAAGGTTGCCCGTGTGCGCCTCACGACCGGCGTCGAAGTGACGGCCTACATCCCCGGCGAGGGCCACAACCTCCAGGAGCACAGCGTCGTGCTCGTTCGCGGAGGCCGTGTGAAGGACCTTCCTGGCGTCCGCTACCATATCGTCCGCGGCAAGCTCGACTCCCTTGGTGTCGCCGGCCGCAACCGCAGCCGCTCCAAGTACGGCATGAAGCGCCAGAAGAAGGAGGAGAAGTAAGCCATGAGCCGCAGGGGCAAGACAATCGTCAAGCGCGTCGTTCTCGATCCGAAGTACAATTCGGAGCTCGTCGCGCACATGATCCGCGTCATCATGAAGGACGGCAAGAAGACCGTCGCCGAGAGGATCGTCTACGGCGCGATCGACAAGGTCGCCGAGAAGATGAAGGAGGATCCGTCCAAGTTCGTCAAGGACGAGAAGCAGTTCGAGGATCCGCTCGAGGTCGTTTCCGCCGCGATTGACAACATGAAGCCGCAGGTCGAGGTTAAGACCCGCCGCGTCGGTGGCACGACCTATCCGGTTCCCGTGCCGATTGCCGCGAACCGTCAGCTGTCGCTCGCTCTCCGCTGGACGACGCAGTACGCTTCCGCGCGCCACGGCGCCGGAATGCCCGCCGCCGTCGCCGCCGAGATCATCGACGCGTTCCAGGGCCAGGGCAACGTCATCAAGAAGCGTGACGACGTCCACAAGATGGCCGCAGCCAACAAGGCGTTCGCGCATTACGCCTGGTAAGAGGTTCCAGGCTTTTCCGAAGCGAAGAAGGCGAGGTCGCAGGACCTCGCCTTTTGCGTTCCCGAAAATTTTCGCTTAAGGTGATTTGCGCGCGTATTGAATGCTTGATTTATGATATAATATCCCACATGAAGAAGATTGCAGTCGACAAGGGAGTTGAATTCGGCGGCGGCGGACTCGTGTTTATCGCGGGTCCGTGCGTTATAGAGTCGCGTGAAATGGCGCTTGATCTCGCGAAGCGCCTGTCTGCGCTTGCGCGCAGGCTCAAGGTGGGCTACATCTTCAAGGCGAGCTTCGACAAGGCGAACAGGACGAGCGTCGACTCGTTCCGCGGGCCCGGCATCGACAAGGGTCTCGAGATTCTCGCGGAGGTGCGGCAGAAGTTCGGCGTGCCCGTTCTTACCGACGTCCACGAGCCGTGGCAGTGCAGCGTCGCGGCGGAGGTCTGCGACGTGCTGCAGATTCCCGCGTTCCTCGCGCGGCAGACGGACCTCGTCGTCGCGGCGGGTGAGACTGGCGCGGTCGTGAACGTGAAGAAGGGGCAGTTCATGGCGCCGGAGGACATGGCGCAGGTCATTCGCAAGATCGAGTCCACCGGCAACAAGCGCATCGTCCTGTGCGAGCGCGGTTCGTCGTTCGGCTACCACAACCTGGTTGCGGACATGCGCTCGCTTCTCATCATGCGCGAGCTCGGGTATCCGGTCGTTATGGATGCGACGCACTCTGTGCAGCGTCCGGGAGGCTTGGGCACGGGCTCCGGCGGCGACGGCAAGTACGCTCCCGCGCTGGCGCGCGCGGCTGTCGCGACGGGCGTGGACGGAGTGTTCATGGAGACGCACATGAATCCGAAGGTCGCGAAGAGCGACGCGGCGAACGCGATCAAGTTCGCCGAGGTGGAGAAGCTCTGGAAGACGCTCCTTGCGATCGACAAGGTCGTGAAGGGGAAGTAGCAGGGTCGAAGAGGTGAAGAGTTAAAGGGATTGGAGCTGGAGAGTTCTGCAAGATGGCAACGAAGGGAATGTCAGTAGGGTGCACGGGATGCGGCGCGGGCTTCGCGTCTCGCGTCTCGCGTCTCGCGTTCCTTTCCCTTGCCGCCTTCTCCCCGTTCTTCGCCGCGGCCTTCGATTCGGAGGAGTGGCTCGGCAAGCGCGAGCTCTTGAGCCGCGAGGCAGAGCGCCTGCAGGCGGCGTACACGTCGTGCGTCGCGCGCATCGTCGCGCCGGCGGAGAACGTGACGCTTCCGGTCGAGAGCCATCCCGACGGTTCGGTCAAGTCCTCGATCGCGGCGTCCGGCGCGCAGTTCTTCCTCGACACGGGCTTCGTCTGGGGGACGAATGTGGTGGTGCGCCAGACGTCGACGAACGGCGTCGTGGAGGCGGAGGTGACGGCCGACAGCTGCGTCGTCGATCGGCATACGAGGTCCGGCTGGGCGGAGGGCCACGCCCATGCGCGCTACCTGAAGAACGAGGTGGAAGGCGACGGAATCTACTTTTCTTTTTCGGAAGAATTCGTTACAATATACGCAAACACTCGAATAAGGGCGGAGGATCAGAAGTTCGATACGACAGCGATGGGCATGGGAAAACGTCAGAAGGACGGTGACGCCGGAACGGACGCAAAGGGCGGTGCGCGCGATGCGGAGATCGTCGCGCGGCGCACCGACCTCGACCGCAAGGCGGGCGTAATCCTCTTCGAGGGGGACGTGCGCGTGAGCGACCCCGAGTATGCGCTCGGGGCGGACCGGCTTTTCGTCTTTCTCGACGGGACGAATGCGCTGAAGCGCATCGTCGCGGACGGGAACGTGACGCTGACGAACGGAACTAGATCAGCATCCTGCGCGCGCGCGGCGTACGTGAAGTCCGCCGGGCGCGTGACGATGTACGGCGACGGGCCGCAGCGCGCGCGGCTTGTCGAGGATTCGCACCGGCGCGACGAGGTCGAGGGACGGAAGATCACGTTCTGGCTCGACTCGGAGCAGGTGGAGGTTGACGGGGCGACGCTGACTGTGGACGGCGGCGCGTTCGGAGGAAAGGACGGCGCGCTGAAGCTGATGGGAAAATGATGGAAGACTTGGTGACAAAGGCGATGAGCGAGATGGCCGCGGAGAAGATTTCGTCCGCGGAGGCCGACCTTCGCGCAACGGGGCTGGTGAAGATCTACGGCGACCGCACGGTCGTGAACGGGATGAACGTCAGGTGCTCGTGCGGCGAGATCGTCGGCCTGCTCGGTCCGAACGGCGCGGGAAAGACGACGACGTTCTACATGATCGTCGGGCTTGTGAAGCCCGACGGAGGGAGCGTCGTGTTCCGCGGCGAGGACGTGACGCGGCTGCCGGTGTTCATGCGCGCGCGCAAGGGGCTCGGCTACCTCGCGCAGGAGGCGTCGATCTTCCGCAAGCTCTCGGTGTGGGACAACGTGATGGCGATCCTCGAGACGCTCCCGATGTCCAGGAAGGAGCGCAAGGCGCGCGCGGAGGAGCTGCTCTCCCCGTTCGACCTCATGAAGGTCGCGAAGCAGCCGGCGTACACGCTCTCCGGCGGCGAGAGGCGCAAGCTCGAGATAGCGCGCGCGCTCGTGAGGAATCCGGCGATACTGATGCTCGACGAGCCGTTCGCGGGCGTGGACCCGCTGAGCGTGAACGAGATACAGGATATCTGCCGGCGCCTCGCGAAGGAGAAGGGGCTCGGGATAATCATAACGGACCACAACGTGCGCGAGACGCTCTCGGTCGTCGACCGCGCGTACATGGTGTACGACGGGCGGCTCCTCAAGGAGGGACGCACCGCGGAGCTGGTGGACGATCCGGAGGTGAGGGCGAGATACCTCGGCGACGGATTCAGGATGTGAAATTTTAGGGATGAAGAATCATCCAGGAACAAAACGAAAGGAGAAATGCGATGAGCATAGAAGTAACGATGAGGCACAGCGACGTGAGGATCGAATCCCTCAAGGAGTACGCCGAAGCCCGCATGGCGAAGCTCAAGGAGAAGTTTCCTAAGGTGACGAAGGTCGCTATCGTGATCGACGTCGACGTCAAGAAGCATATGTACATGGCCGAAGTCGTGGCCAACCGCCTCGGCGAAGTCGCGGTTGGCGCGAAGGAGTTCTCCGAGAGCGGCAAGGGCGTGATCGACGCCGCGGCCGCGCGCGCGGAGCGCCAGCTCCTCAGGATGCGCGTCAAGGCGCGCAAGGGCACGGTGCGCAAGCAGCGCGCAGCCTCCGCGAAGAACTAACCGGATGCGTCGGAGGGGAAAACGGTGGAGATACTGCCGACAGCAGACAGCCATCAGGGCAGGAAGTTCACGATCGCCGACTTTCTAAAGGCCGGCGAGGAACGACTTCGCCTTTCGGTGGCCGTAGGCGGCGACAGCCTCTCGCGTGAAATCGAGGAGCCCATGGCGAACCGTCCCGGTCTCGCCCTGACGGGCTTCTTCGAGCACTTTGCGTGGAAGCGCCTCCAGCTATTCGGCAACGCCGAGATAGCTTACCTGAGGTCGCTTCCCGACGCCGAGCGTCTCGCGCGCATCCGCTCCCTCTTCGAACACAAGGCGTTCTGCGTAATATACACTAACGGACACCGCCCGCGCCGCGACGAGATACGCGTCGCGCACGAGGCAGGCGCCGTAGTCCTCACCTCGACACTCAAGACGCGCGAGCTGTCGCACCACAGTGCGTTCATACTCGAACGCCTCGGCGCGCCACGCGCAACCATATACGGAACGATGATCGAGGTAAGCGGACTGGGCGTCCTCTTCGAGGGCGACCCCGGCATGGGCAAGAGCGAGACTGCTCTCGGGCTCGTGAAGCGGGGCCACGCGCTCGTGGCGGACGACCTTACGTGCATACGCAAGGACGTCGCGAACGACAAGCTCTATGGCTCGGCGGCCGAATCGACCGCCGGGTACATGGAGATACGCGGCATAGGCATAATCAGGGTCGACAAGATGTTCGGCATCAACGCGGTAAGGGGCGAGAAGCGGCTTCAGCTCGTAATCTCGCTCCGCCGATTGAAGGATGTCGAAGGCGAAGTCGACAGGATCGGACAGAAGCGCCGTTTCGTGAACATACTCGGCGTGGACGTCCCCCACATGATCATGCCTGTCAGCGAGGGCCGAGACCTGGTGAACCTGGTCGAGACCGCGGCCCAGCACGAAAAGCTTGTGAGCTCGGGGTACGACCCCGTCAGCGAACTCTCCGAGCGGCTCCGCCAAAGGGCGAAGGCCGGCAAAACGAAGCGCTAAGGAAAGGTGATGCACATGGCAGAAGAGAAGATAGTCAGGGAGCTGACGCTCCTGAACAAGTACGGGATGCACGTCCGCCCGGCGGGGCTGTTCGCCAAGGTGGCGAGCCGCTACGACGCCTCGGTCGAAGTCGAGAAGGACGGCAACGTCGTCTCCGGCAAGTCGATCATGGCGCTCATGACGCTCGAGGCGACATGCGGAACCGTGCTCAAGGTCACGGCCAGCGGCCCCCAGGCCAAGGAGGTGCTGGACGAGTTGGAGGCGCTTGTCGGACGCAAGTTCGACATCCCCGATGAGCAGTAACCCGCCAATGACCACGATCGCGGGGCTTCCCACCGCGCGCGGCTTCGCGTGCGGACCGGTCTTCGTGTATCGTGGCGACGGGGAGATTCCGATCCCCGAATACGTCGTCGAACCAGGGCGCGTGACGGACGAGCTCATGCGTCTCCGGCGCGCGATGATGGACACGAGGCGCGACCTCGAGAACCTCATCGCGATCCTGCGCGAACGCACGGGACGCGCCGACGTGAGGGTCTTCGAGTGCCATCTCATGATTCTCGAGGACGCCGCGCTGGTGGAGGAGATCGAAGGCTACGTGACCAAGGACCGGCTCAACGCCGAGGCCGCGGTCCGCAAGACTGTGAACGCCGCGCGCCGCCAGTTCGAGCGCATGAACGACCCCTACTTCCGGGAAAGGGTCCGAGACCTCGACGACATAGAGCGCCGCGTGCTGAAGGCGCTCACGGGCTTCGCATCAAGTCCGCATCTCGAGCTCAAGACACCGTCCATCATAATCGCGGACGACCTTACGCCGTCCGAGACGGTGCAGCTTCCGCGCGAGCTCGTCCTCGGCTTCGCCACGAACGGCGGCTCAACGACAAGCCACGTCGCGCTTCTTGCGCGCGCCCTTGCGCTTCCGGCGGTAACGGGACTCGGAGACATAACGTCGCGCGTCAAGCCCGGGGAGTTCGTCCTTCTCGACGGCACAAACGGCGCGATCACGCTGAACCCCGACAGGGCCACCATCCGCGACTTCAGCGACCTCGTAGAGCGCCAGATCGAGCTAAACGAGGCTGTTTCCATGGGCGGCGCGCCGGCGGGCACGCTCAAGGCTGGCGGCGGCATATTCCTGTACGCAAACGCCCATCCAGGAGTTCCGCTCGCCGGAATACGCGAGAAGGGCGCACGCGGGATCGGGCTATACCGCAGCGAGTACCTCTGGCTCATCCGCGGCGTAGAGCCTACGGAGGAGGAGCAGTTCGTCGCGTACCGCGACGCCGCAAAGTTCGCCGCGACGCTTTCCGTGGGCGGCAGCATCACCATCCGCGTCCTCGACATAGGCGGCGACAAGCTCGTAAGGGGCATCTCTTCCAAGGAGGCGAACCCGTTCCTCGGCAACCGCTCAATACGGTATCTCCTTTCGCACCGCGACGTCTTCCGCACGCAGCTCAGGGCTGTCTTCCGCGCGTCGGCCTTCGGAAAGGTCCACGTGCTGTATCCCATGGTCAGCTGCGTAGAGGAGCTGCGCGAGTGCGCCGTTGAGGTGTCGGCGGTCAAGGCTTCCCTCGAGCGCGAGGGCATCCCGTTCGACCGCAACATCCGCGTCGGCGCGATGATAGAGGTGCCGTCTGCCGCGCTTGCGGCCGACGACCTCGCCAAGTACGTCAACTTCTTCTCCATCGGCACGAACGACCTCGTGCAGTACACGATGGCCGCGGACCGCGGCAACGAGTCCGTCGCGCACCTGTACCAGCCGACCCACCCCGCCGTCCTGAGGCTCATGCGCATGACAATCGAAGCGGCGAAGCGCGCCGGAATAGGCGTCAGCGTCTGCGGCGAATCTGCCGCGGACCCGATCGTGGGCATCCTCTGGGTCGCGATGGGGGTGGAAGTCCTATCCATGTCGTCCACCTACATCCCGCTTATCTCCAAGATACTCGCCAGGCTCACGCGCGAGGACCTCAAGGAGTACGCGAAGGTGCCGGAGTCCATGCCGCCGTGCTCCACGGCCGCCGAGATACTGGCGGCGTGCCACAAGTTCCTCGTCGGCAAGATACCGAACCTCGACGACATACTGATATGATATCCACCGCCGAGGTTGTAATTGAGAGAATCGCGGTCGCGAGAGGGAAGTGCGAGTCTCTCCTCGATTTGGCGGTAGAGTCATCTAGGGTCGCAGTAGGGTCGTCCATCCCGGTCCTCGCCGTGATCGCGGCGACCTTCTCCAATCCGGATCGCTTCCCGTCCCTCGCGGTGAAGGTCGCCTCCGCGCTGGGGCTCCCCGCTTCGACTCCTGCGTTCGACCTCCAGATGGCGTGCAGCGCCTATCCGTATGCGCTGTACCTCGCGGGGAAGCTCGCGGCCGACCTTGGCGGAAGAGTCCTCGTCGTGGACGGCGACGTGCAGTCTCCGCTCGTGGACACCACTGACCACGCGACTGGCGCGATCTTCTCCGACGCCTGCACGGCCTCGGTGGTGTCCTGCCGCGGCACATCTGCCGCGCGCAGCTATTTCGATTTTCTCTCGCGCGCGGACGGTGCGCTTGAATGCCCTGCGCAGGGGCCGATAAAAATGGACGGTTTCGCGGTCTTCTCCTTCGTGGCGACGGAGGTGTCGAAGTTCATCGGCACCTTCCTCGACAGCGTTGCGGCGGAGTCGGGATCGGACCCTCGTTCGCTTCAGTTTGCACCGCACCAGGCCAATCCCTACATGGTGCGCCGCCTTGCCGACGCGCTGGGGCTTTCCTCTGGGCTCCTGACGATTCCCGACGACTTCAAGAACCCAGGCTCCTGCTCCGTGCCTATGGCGCTTGCGATGAAGGGGAAGCCGGGCCCCGCCGTTATCGCCGGATTCGGCGCGGGGCTTTCCGCGTCCGTCGGCATCGTGCGCCTCGCCGAAGGTTTTCATTCGTAACCCAATGTTCCCGCGCCCTGCGGCGCAAAATGCTATAATTCCGCAATGCAAAACGACAAATACAGACTGCTGGTGATCAACCCCGGCTCGACTTCGACGAAGGTGAGCCTGTTCGAGAACGAGACCTCCGTCTTCGAAAAGAGCCTTTTCCATGATTCGTCCGTGCTGCTGAAGTTTCCGCACGTGAACGACCAGGTGCCGTTCCGCAAGGGCGTCATACTCGACATGCTCAAAAGCGAGGGCGTTGAGCCGTCCACGATCGACGCGTTCGTCGGGCGCGGCGGAAGCGCCTGCACGCAGCCGGGCGGCCTCACAAGCGTTAGCGAAAAGCTCTACGACGACACAGTGGCTGCCGTCGGCGGCTCGGAGCATCCGGCGAAGCTCGGCGTCATGCTCGCGTGGGAATTCGCGCAGGAGTATTCCAAGCCGGCTTACACGCTTAATCCGACGAACGTCGACGAATACTGCGACTACGCGCGCCTCACCGGAATCAAGGGCGTCTACCGCGTCTCGCACTCGCACGTCCTCAACCAGAAGGCCGTTGCCGAGTTCCATGCGGCGAAGCTGGGGCGGAAGTACGAGGAGTGCAACTTCATCGTCGCGCACATCGACGGAGGCATCACCGTGTCCGCGCACGAACGCGGCAGGATGGTCGACGGCAACATGGGTGCGGACGGGGAGGGCGCGTTCACTCCGACGCGCATCGGCTCCGTGCCGGTCCTTCAGCTTCTCGACTACATAGAGGCTCACTCCGTCGCAGAGGTGCGTCTAAGGTGTTCGCGCGCCGGCGGATTCGTCGATCTCTTCGGGACTTCCAACTCCGACACGATACACGCGCTTGTCGACAAGGGCGACCGCAAGGCGACGCTCGTCTGGAACACGATGATCTACCAGGTCTGCAAGATGATAGGCGAGATGAGCGCCGTCCTCTGCGGAAAGGTGGACGGAATCCTTCTCACCGGCGGGCTGCTGCGCTTCTCCGACGTTGAGGAGGGAGTTCGCCGCCGCTGCGGGTTCATCGCGCCGATCTCGTGCTATCCGGGCGAGATGGAGCAGGAGGCCCTGGCGCTTCCTGCGCTCAAGGCCCTGCGCGGCGAGTTGAAGCCGCTTGAATACTCCGGGCGCAACGTGTGGCCCGGCTTCGCCGACATCGGGCTGTAGCCCGGTCGGCTCACTGCGCCTGCACGGCCGTCGCGGCGACGGTGTTGACGATGTCGTCTACGGAGCATCCGCGAGAGAGGTCGTTGCAGGGCTTTGCGAGTCCCTGGAGGACTGCGAAGCACGACGCGCCGCCGAGGCGCTGCGTGATCTTGTAGCCGATGTTCCCCGCCTGCAGGTCTGGGAAGACGAGCACATTGGCGCGCCCCGCGACGGGGCTGCCCGGCGCCTTCAGCGCGCCGACTTCCGGAACGAGCGCCGCGTCGAACTGGAGCTCGCCGTCGATGAGCATGTCCGGGGCTAGCGACTTGGCGATTGCCGTCGCCTCGCGCACCTTGTCGACAAGCGCGTGGTTCGCGCTTCCCTTCGTTGAGAACGAGAGCATCGCGACGCGCGGTTCGGAGATTCCGCAGAGCTTGCGCGCCGTCTCGGCAGTCGCGACGGCGATGTTGCCGAGCTCCTCGGCGTTCGGGCACGGATTCACCACGCAGTCCGCGTAGACGAGAAGCCCGTCCTCGCCGAAATCCCTGTTCGGACACTCCATGAGGAAGCTCGACGAGACGAGCTTCATGCCCGGCGCCGTCTTGATGAGCTGGAGGGCGGGGCGGAGCATGTCGCCCGTCGAGTGGACCGCGCCCGAGACGAGTCCGTCGGCTTCGCCGAGCTTGACCATCATCATTCCGTAGTACATCGGGTCCGCCGCGAGCTTCGCAGCCGCCTCTTCGGTGATTCCCTTCGCCTTGCGCAGCTCGTAGAGCGCGGCGGCGTATCTTTCGAGGCGCGGCGCATCCGCCGCGATGGATTCCGGCGTCAGCAGGATCGGCTCCGCGATGCCTTCGGCGCGGATCGCCTCCGCCGCCTTGACGGTGCGCGGCTCGTCGCCCTCCGGCAGCACGATGCGCTTGATGTCCGACTTTGCATTGGCCTTTATGCGTTCCACGAGGTTCATTTTTTCTTCTCTCCTTTGCTTATCAGCGGGAATTATACCAAATCCGCGGCGGATTTTGCGTGTCGCGTCATTACGCAGTGCGAAGGACTTGCCATAGCGCGGAATCCCCAAAGCGGCCGCGATTTATGGTATAATCACGGGCATGAATAAATCTATCATGCTGTTCGCGGCTCTTGCCGCGGCGTCGCTCGGGTATGCGGCGCAGGGGGAGGTGCAGTCAGAAAAGCCGCTCAAGGTGCTCATGATCGGGAACAGTTTCTCGATTTGCGCTCTGAAGCAGATGCCGCAGGTGGCGGAGTCCATGGGCCGCAGGCTCGACCTCGCCTCGCTCTACATCGGCGGATG
>JAEEGG010018162.1_pt1 | contig 14362 bp, 9 predicted proteins | sample 9134161 | NCBI WGS metagenome assembly JAEEGG01 (sample SAMN16246543, study PRJNA631951) | gut metagenome | biome: gut microbiome; feature: rumen; material: CR-attached | host: Bos | place: Iran: Karaj | collected 2018-10
TCAGCGGAAAGTTCAGCGGAAAGGGCCAGCGATGTCCGGCCCTCCGGAATGAGCGGCACCGGAAAGGCGTTCGGCCCGAAATAGGCCGGTGCGACCTTGGAGGGGATTCCCAGGTCGGATCCTGCGATGGGCGTCTGGGCCCGGACCGTCAGGACGGCGGACAGCAGGATGACGGCCAGAAGGGATTTTCTCATTCCACGCCCAATTTTTCGCGGGAGAGGACGGGATTGGCGTAGATGCCGAGGAAGATATCCCGGAGGTCCTGCCGATTCAGGGTCGGCTCCACCTGGTCGAGCTGCTTCTCTACGTAGACGATGAAATTCTCGACCTCTTCCGGCGTGTATTTCTCGGTATACTTGAAAGTATGATGGGCCAGGTCGTAGGCGATATAATTGGTCTTCCAGAGCCGGTAGCCTTCGATGACGCGCTGGTCAACCGCGTGGCGGATGGCCTGATAGCGGTCGTTGCCTCCGCATTCGGAAGCGGCCTTGACCTCTTCCTCGGTGAGCGGCTTGCCGATATTCAGGTGAATGTGCCCCTTCTGCTGCTTGATGCCCAGCATAATGCTCTGCAGGTCCTCGTTCTCGGTCTTGACGTATTTCTGCGTGCGGGAGATGAGGATTTCCCGGGCCTTGAGGATGTCGCAGGGCTCGTATTCGTAGCTGATGCTGAGCGGGATGATGTTCAGTTCCATAAAGTTCTGCACAAAGTCTTTCGTGCCGCTCATATCGAACATCTTCAGGAGGCCCTGCTCGGTGAGATCGAGGCCGTCTTTGGTGCGGCCCTGGCGCTGGGCGATCCACACCGAGCCGGTGCCGCTCACGATGGTTTCACGGATATATTCCGACAGCAGTTTGGACGACAGGTACAGTTCACGGGCCGATACCCCGCGAATCACCTTGATCATGCGGTTGGAGCGGATGAGAAGCTCCACCGCCTTGCTTTTCAGCAGATTGTCTCCGACGGCAATCTGTGTTAAAGGCATCTTGTTGCGGTACAGGATGATCTGAGTAAAAGCCGGGTCCAGAATGATGTCCCTGTGATTGGACATCGCCAGGAAGGTGCTGTCCAGCGCCTGGATCTTCGACAGGCCGTCATAGGAGAAGTTGTGCACCGTATTGGCGATAACCCACTCGATGGCCTCCGACATCACCTTGGACTGAAATTCGTCCACGGTCTTGATTTCGCGAAGGATATCGCGAAGATAAGTTTCCTTCCTGTTGGGGAAGATAAACTTGGACACCCACGGAACATTGGGGTGGTTGGCTATGCGGGACATTGCGGCCGCCGCTTCTTCGTCGGTATAGGGGGCGATGTCGGAAAAGGGTTTCAAATCCATATCGGCATTATTTTATAAGGTGAACGTCCATCTGGGGGAAGGGGAAATTGATGCCGTACTTCGAGGGCAGTTCCTTGTAAATAGTTTCGTTGAGATAGAACCATGCAGGCCAGTAGTCCGATGTTTTCACCCACAGGCGAAGCACGAACTGCACGCTGCTGTCTTTCAGGGAAACCAGGCCGGCAAAAGGATCTGCGCATAGGGGAGTCTTCGTATCCAGCACTCCGGGGCAGGAGGCCGCAATCTCCAGGAGGGCCGATTTAACCTCGTCCAAATCCGAGCCGTATTCCACATCCACGGTAATATCCACCCTGCGCACCGCGTTGGCGCTGATGTTGTTGATATTCGCGTTGGAGAGGGCTCCGTTTGGAATGACGATAACCCGGTTATCCGTGGTAACGAGGAGCGTGTTCACGATGTTGATGGAGCTCACCGTGCCGGAATAGCCCAGCGCATCGATGAAATCTCCAGCACGAAAAGGCTTGAATACAAGCAGCATAACCCCGCCGGCAAAGTTCTGAAGCGTGCCGCTGAGCGCCATGCCGATGGCCATTCCGCCTGCCGCCAGAAGGGCCGCCAGAGAAGTGGTGTTGATGCCCAGGACGCCTATGCTGAGGATAATCAGAAGTGTCCACAGGCCAACGGCCGTGAAACTGTCGGTAAAAGTGATGATCGTGTGCTCGGAATTCTTGCGGATGAGCGCCTTTTTCACCGCCCTCCTCACAAGTTTTATGAGCCATGCGCCGATGATGAAAAGCGCCAGGGCCGCCAGCAATTTGAGGCCAAAATGAAGGGCCTGTACGCCGAGTTCCTTCACCAGCTCGTTGGCCGGAGTATCTTTGACGGTTTCAATGAAGCTACGTGCTTTCACCGCGAGGGAATCCGCCGCGGTGGAATCGGCAAGCGCGACCTGGAGAATAGTATGAAGCATGTCAGAGTTTGGTTACGAGGTATGTCATATAGGCAAGCCAGACGAAGACGAAGATAGCCCCGTCCAGACGGTCTATTTCATTCTTACGGCCGATGTAGGCCGATGTGAACAGCGCCACGGCGCTGAGAGCTAGAATGCCAAGGTCCACAAGGCTGAGCCCGGAGAAGGACAGCGGGCAGATGAGCGCCGAGCCGCCCACTATCAGCAGCAGATTGAACAGGTTGGAGCCGATGATGTTACCGAGCGCCAGCGCCCCCTTCTTCTTGGCTGCGGCCACAATGCAGGTGGCCAGTTCCGGCAGGGAAGTGCCACCGGCAAGGAGTGTGATGGCGATGAACTTGTCGCTTACCCCTGCCATGCGGGCTATTTCGGTTGCGTTGTTCACGAAGAGCCTGCCGCCCAGGATCAGGGCGCCAAGACCGCCAACCACAAGAATAATTGCCTGCCACACCGGCATTTCCGTCTCAAGAACCTCTTCCTGGCTCTTGTCATGAGTGCGGAAACTCAGCCAGACATAGGCGGCGAACAGTGCCAGGAAAATTGCTCCGTCCAGCCTGGAGAAGATGCCGTCGTACAGGCCGAAAACGATGAACAGCGCAGTAACGAAGATATTCATGGGAATATCCTGCTGCTTGTTCGTCTTTGTTATGCCGATGGGGAGGATAATAGCCGTTAACCCCAGTATCAGCAAGGTATTGAAAATATTCGAGCCAAGGATGTTGCCAAGGGAAATATCCGCATTGCCTTGAATCGCCCCCAGCCAGCTAACAACCATCTCCGGAGCCGAAGTGCCGAAGCCGACGATTGTGAGGCCGATGACGAACTCGCTCACTTTCAGCCTTCTGGCCAGTGACGACGATCCGTCCACGAGATAATCCGCGCCGAAAACTATAAGGGCAAGCCCCAGAAGGAGGAGAAGGATGACCAACCAAAGTGCCATAAAAAACCTATTTGATTACAAATTTACGAAATAAATAGGTATATTTGTAGAGTTTACGTAAAAAAAACCTCATATAAAATGAGAAGACTTTTTTATCTGGCATTGCTGGTCGCAGCTGGAGCGCTTGTTTCTGCATGTGACTGGGGAATTCATATTTACCAGCCCACAGAGCCTTCCATCTTCGTTGTGAACAACAATACGGAAAGGCTGGAAGTGGGACCGGAGGCACAGGAGCAGATGGTATACATCTCATCGGACATGTTCTGGTACGCCACCCTCAAGGATGGCTCCTGGTGCACTCTCGGAGACCAAAGCTTCTACAATGAATTCACCACCAGCCTGTGTTTCAGGGTGCAGTCCAATCCCTCGCTGGAGTCCAGAACAGATTCCCTCATCGTCATATCCGGAAACCAAAGGCGCGCGGTCGCAATCGTTCAGAACGGTGTAGGCAGCCTTCTGGACGTGAGCGAAGTCGTCCTTCATGGAAAGCTCCCGGTCCAGTACCCGTTCAACGCCAAAGGCCGATGGTCGGTTTCCAAGGAAGGGGACTGGTTCACCGTTAGCCCGGTTGGCGGCTCAGAAGGAACAGTTGTCACTTTCACTGCCTCAAGCGAGAATATTAATACAGACTCCCGCACCGGCAGTGTAACCTTCCAGTTGGAGGGCCTTAATCTTACAATCCCGGTTAAGCAGGTAATCACAGAAACGATAATAGTCGAGAGCGGCACCCTCAGCCTCGAGGCAACGGGCGGAGATTTCAGCATAAAAACCCTCACCAACGTGGATTACCAGGTGAGCACGGATGCCTCCTGGATCCATAAACTCGGCACCAGGGGCCTGCTGGAATTCAACGAACCCTTCAGCGCGGATGCCAATCCCTCCTCACAGCCCAGAACGGGCACCATCACCTTCACCTACGGGGACATCTCGGAAACCGTAACCGTTACCCAGGAAGGGAAAGAGCCCATTCTGGATGTCACCACACCTGGCTTCTACGGCATAAAGGGCCAGGATTACATCTACCGCAAGGGCATCTGCCAGAACTCCCGGTTCACCTCCGGCACCTCCAGAAGCTACCGTCTCATCATTCCTTCTGAAACATGCGTAGTGCAGCTCCAGGGTGTTCCGGTCCAGATCACTGCCGGGGAAACCCTCCAGCTTTCCCTCTCCGTATACAAGAACGGCAAAACCACGTACTCGCAGCCCGTGAGCGCCAAGATCATAGGGGAGGATGAGAATCTCATCTGGCTCAAATGTTCCAACGTCACTTATTTCATCCTCAAGAAGCAATAGACTATGAAAAAGATTATCTTACTCGCAGCACTGCTTCTTGCAGCATCAATTCAGCTAAGCGCAATCCCCGCATACCGGGGCCTCATTCCATACACCCAACCGGACGGCTCAGTGATCCAGATCCGCCTCCATGGCGATGAATTCTTCCACTGGACAACGGATGTATCCGGCAATGTCATCGAGCAGGGGGAGGATGGCTACTATCATCCCGTGCCCGCATATGTCCATCAGATAAGGCGCTCTGAGGGTGCAAGACGCCGCACCGCCGCCAATGCGGCCCGCGCGAGCCGTATCGGCAAAACCGGTATCGCCCACGGCCAGAAGCATTTCCTGGTTATCCTTGTGGAATTCTCGGACGTGCAGTTCAGTAGCAGCACGGCAAATGAGGATTTCACCAAACTCCTTAACCAGGCAGGATACAGCGACAATGGCGCAACCGGCTCCGCAAGGGACTATTATTACGACAATTCCCATCACGATTTCGAACCCATTTTCGATGTCTACGGCCCAGTAAAACTGGCTAATAATCAGAAGTATTACGGTGGAAATACATCTTCCACGCAGCAGGGCAGCGACCGTCAGCCGGAATTGGCCGTCAAGGAAGGCTGCGAAGCCCTTGCACCGGATATCGACTTCTCCAAGTACGACAATGACGGAGACGGCGATGTGGACCTTGTGTTCATGTACTACGCCGGTAAGGGCGAGGCCGACGGCGGAGGCACAGACTGCATCTGGCCCCACCAGTGGGAACTTTCCAACGGAGGAATCAACCTGGTCCTTGGCGGAAAGAAAATCGACAGATACGCCTGTTCCAACGAGATCGTGAATCACGGAGCCCTTTCCGGAAAGATGTGCGGAATCGGCACCGCCTGCCATGAATTCGGCCACGCGATGGGTCTGCCGGATTTCTACGACACGGACTATGAGACCAACGGAGAGGCATCGGGCCTGTACGATTTCTCCCTCATGTGCGGCGGCAGCTATAACAACAACGGCCGCACTCCGCCTTATCTCAACATCGAGGAGCGCATCATGCTGGGCTGGGTAGAGCCTTCCGCAATCCAGGAGATATCCTCCTCCGGTCAGTATTCCGTTCCTGATGTGGATAACAACATTGCATACAAGGCCTCTACCAATACGGATGGGGAATACTTCATCTTCGAGACAAGAGGTGGCCAGGGATGGGACAAATACATCCCCACGGGCCTTCTCATCTATCATGTGGATAAATCCAACCGCAAAGTTACCATAGTCGACGGCGCAGGAAGGAGCGTAAATGTTCCGGCGGCGGATCTGTGGAATTATTGGGCAAGCTATAATGCCATCAACGAGAATGGCTCGCATCCCTGTTTCTACATTATTCCCGCCAACAATCCCACGGCCCTTTATCAAAGGTCGTACAACCTAAGCACCATTGTATTCCCCGGATCCAGCAATGTAACTTCGTACCAGCCAATCGACTGGAACGGAGAGGAAACTCCCGTCAGCATCACCGGCATTCAATACACTTCTTCAACCAGACAGGTGTCATTCAACGCCAGCGTGATGAACAAAAAGGGCGTCAGCGGCTATGTGACGGACACTTCCGGCAATCCTCTGGGCGGCGTTACCATCCAGTTGGATCCACTGGAAGGGTCTACTTCATCGGTGCGCGGCAAGGCAAGTATCCGGGTTGTCAAGGCCAATGAGGCCGCCCAGTATTCCGTCCAGACCGACTCGAACGGCTATTATGAAATAGACCTGCAGGAGTGCACTGCATCGCAGGTGGAGCTGTCGGCCCACAAGGACGGTTACGTCTCATCCGCGCAAACGGTCACTCTCAAGGTCACCGGCAATAAGGTGAACTTTACCCTGATGAAGGTAGGGGAGACCGTGCCTACGGATCTGTGCAAGTACGACACCGATGCAGCCAATTTCACTTCCATCGGCATACCGGGATATGATTTGATGGCTTCGGTCTGCTTCACCCACAGTGAACTTACAATGTATACGGGAGACCTTATCAAGTCGATAACGTTCTATCCTTATTGCACGTCGGCAACCATCTATGTGATAATCGATTTCGGCGGCACCAGGGCTCTCACCTACAAGGTTACCAATCCACAGTTCGGAGACCTGATCACAGTACCGCTCGAAAACCTGGACCTTCACATTCCTGAAAGCGGAGACGTGTACTTCGGATATGGCGTCCAGGGGGCCGACTATGACTATCCTCTGGTTTGCACCCCTTCAAAAACATTCCACGGCAGCTATTTCGACTATCTGAACCTCGGCACGTCGAACTGGACTCCCATTCAAAACGGAGAGGATTACTATGACATTGCCGTTTCCGTCACCGTAAAGAAAGAAGGAGAGGATCCCGGCCCGGAGATTGAACCCGGAGAGGATCCCATTGCCGCATTTGGCTTCAGCTACATCGAAATCCCGGAATCCATCTCCATGACAGCCGGGACGGAACTGCCGCTAAAGGTGGTATATGGCAAGGGGCTCACTCCAAGGATTACCGCCTGGTACCTGGACGGCGCAGCGGTATCTGCAGACAGCATAACCCTCACCGGCGGAACGCACACGCTTCGCGCTGTAATCTATTATGAAAACAGCAATACCACGGAAAGTATTGAAGTGGAACTGGAGGTTCAATAGCGCTCCAGGGCGCACACATTCTCCACATGCATGGTGTGGGGGAACATGTCAACAGGTTGTACCGCAGTGATGCGGTACTTCTTGTTTAATATGGCAAGGTCGCGCGCCTGCGATGCGGGATTGCAGCTCACATATACGATACGCCGGGGCTCCGCGTCCAGGATAACCTGGGCAACGTCAGGATGGATTCCGGCGCGGGGAGGGTCCAGGATAATCACGTCCGGGCAGCCGTGCTCCGCGATAAAGTCCGCCGTGAGAACGTCCTTCATGTCGCCGGCGAAGAATTCGCAGTTGTCGATTCCATTCCTTCTGGCGTTGTCCTTTGCGTCCTCAATAGCCTCCGGCACGTATTCTATGCCGATGACCTTCCGGCACTTACGCGACACGAACTGGGCGATGGTGCCTGTGCCGGTATAGAGGTCATAAACAACTTCGTCGCCCCTCAGAGCCGCGAATTCGCGCGCCACTGAGTATAGCCGTTCCGCCTGGCGGGAATTGGTCTGGTAGAAGGATTTCGGGCCGATTTTGAAGCTCAGCCCCTCCATGCTTTCGTAAATGGCGTCCTCGCCTTTGTACAGGACCGGTTCCTGGTCGGTGATGGAGTCGTTGAGCTTCGTGTTCACCACATAATAGAAAGAGGTGATCTGGGGGAATTGGGCCGATACCGCCTCCAGCAGAGCCTTCCTGTCGACCGGCTTGTCTTCGCCCATGCACAGGATGAGCATAACCTGCCCGTCCTCAGTGGTGCGGATGAAGATGTTGCGAAGGAAGCCGTGATTCTCGCGTATGTTATAGAATGTGAAGCCATTTCTGATACAGAAGTCCTTGATAAACAGGCGTATGGCGTTCGATGGTTCCCTTTGCAGGTGGCACTCTTTGATGTCCAGCACCTTGTCGAAGAACTTGCCCACGTGAAAGCCAAGTCCGGGGCGGTCCTCCGGAGCGATTGCCTCTGCGTTTTCACCATCGAGCACCCATCTGCGGGCCGATGCGCTATACTCCAGCTTGTTGCGATAGTACTCTGTTGATTCCGATGCCAGTGTGGGTTTTATTTCCGGCACCTGCAAATGGCCGATCCGAACCAGCTGGTCTTCAACTTGCTGGCGTTTTGCGGCGAGCTGCATCGGGTAGGGGAGCGGCTGCCATCGGCATCCACCGCACACGCCGAAATGGGGGCAGAATGCGGGAAGCCTGTCCTTGGAGGGGGTTACGATGCGCTCGATGCGCCCCTCCATATAGTTCTTCTTTTTCTTCCTCACCTGAATGTCCACGACATCCCCCGGCACTGCGAAATCCACAAACACCACCATCCCGTCCACACGCGCAAGCGCCTTCCCCTCCGCCGCCACCGCCTCAATCGTGACGTTCTCCAACCTTAAATCAACCCTTTTCCTAGACATATATCATACTAATATTATAACTAATATTGTCATTTCGAGCGCAGTCGAGAAATCTGTTTCCCAATACTATCCATGACCTTTATTGCGACGGGACTAAAACTTTTTCTCGGGGGCTCGCAAAAGTTTTGTCCCGTCTGTTTTGGCTCTCGCCACTACCCAACGCACTGTTTTTCCCTTCAGTGCGCCTAACCGTGCTTTGGTATGGATGGTTGGGCGCATTTTGGGCCGTTTTTGCGCCTAACCATGCTGTTTAGTGGATGGTTGGGCGCACTGCCTCCGGAATTCCGCAATGGTTATTGCGGCGGCGATGGCGGCGTTGAGCGATTCCATCGCGGAGGTGGGCGCGGCCGGGATGCTGATGCCCCTTGTGACGGCTGCGGCGGTTTCCGCCGAGATGCCGTTGGCTTCGTTGCCGATGACGATCAGCACGGGGCGGTCGGCTCCGGTGCAAAGCTCTTCCTTATATATATTCGCGCCGTCCATGAAGGTGCCGTACACGACTCCGCCGGAGGCGGCGGTAGCGCGGCAGAGGGCTGGGATATCCGTCAGGGCGAATTTCACGCGGAAAATGGCGCCCATCGTGGCCTGCACCACTTTGGGATTGGATATTTCCACTGTATCGGCCGATGCGAACACGCCGCTTATGCCGAACCAGTCGGCCGTGCGGAGGATGGTGCCAAGGTTGCCGGGATCGCGGATGCCGTCCAGGGCGAGGTACAGGCCGGGAGCGGGCACATCGGCACATACCTTATCCCAGGCGGCCGGTTTTTCCACTACGGCAAGGACTGGGGAGGGCGAACTAAGCTGGCTGATGCGCTCCATCGCGGCTTCGCCTATATCCGCCACGCTGTAGCGTTCAAGGATGCGGAAACCGGATTGCTCCGCCTCGCGAACCAGTTTTTCGCCTTCCACCACGAATGCGCCTTCGAGGTCCCTGAACTTTTTCTGCCCCAGGGACTTTATCCTTTTGATGTCTTTCGCGCTTAACATTGTCAAAAAAGCCGTTTTGCAGTGCAAATATAAAGAATATTATTCGTATTTTTGTATGATGTACATTCTCAGGCGAATATTCGTGGTTCTGCTTGCCGCTGCCGTGGCGGTGGGCTGCAGCACCACGCGTACGCTCAAGGAAGGGGAGTACCGGCTTGCAAAGAACACCATCAAGGTAGACAGAAGGGGAGTGGACAATTCCGAGCTCAGCCCCTATCTGCGCCAGAAGCCGAACGCATCCATCATTTTCGGCTGGAACCCGTTCCTCAGCATCTACGGATGGGCAGGGGACAGCGACAGCAAATTCGCGAACTTCCTCCGCAAGTTGGGCCAGGCGCCTGTGGTCTTCGACGAGTCCCAGGTGGAAGCCAGCGTGGTGAACCTGGAGAACCACCTGGAGTATATCGGCTGGTACGGCTCCACGGTATCGGCAGATGTCCAGAAAAAGGGTCGCAGGGCATACGTCACATACAACGTTACCCTGGGTAAGCGCTACAAAATCAGCGAAATAAACTACAATATCCCGTCCTACGGCACATTTGCCAAGGATTTCAAGGTAAACAATTCCAGGACAACGATCAAAACAGGGTCGTGGCTGTCGGAATCGGCCCTAGAAGACGAGACTGTGCGAAGCGCCCAGTTCTTCCGCGACATAGGTTATTTCGGCTTCACTAAGGCATATTACAGCTTTGAGGCAGATACCCTGGGCCAGGACGGAAAGGCTATCCTCACAATGTCCATCCTGGACTATCCGCGAACCGGCACGCCCCAGGAAGCGGCAGAGCACAAGAAATTCACAATAGGGGATGTCGTTATCAACTATCCCAAGTCGTTGCCCTTCAGGCCTTCCGTGCTGGAGAATCTGAACATCCTCAAGCCGGGCCAGATATACAGCGAAAGGCGGGTAAACATGACGTATAACCGTCTTTCCAACCTCTCGGTTTTCAACGGCATCAACATCGACATGGAGCCCGTCTCGGAAGATAAAGTGAACGCCAACATCAACCTGCGGAACAGCGGTCTCCAGGGCTTCAAGTTCAATCTGGAAGGTTCCGTGAACTCCACCGGCCTGCTGGGCCTGTCGCCCCAGTTCAGCTATTACCACAAGAACCTCTTCCACGGCGGGGAAGTTCTGAACGTATCCATCAAGGGCAACCACCAGTTCCGTCTGGACAGTGACGTGAAGTCCAACGAGATAAGCACATCGGCAAGTATCCGCTTTCCTAAATTCATCGGCCTTCCGAACAGGATATTCCGGGGCAACAACATTCCCCGCACAGACATCACCGCGGCATTCAGCTACCAGGACCGTCCGGAATACTCCCGCACCATCATTTCCGGCGCCTTCGGCTATTCCGGCACCCTTGGACGCGGCCGGCGGTTCTCCTATCAGCTGTATCCCTTCCAGGCCAATGTGGTGCGCCTGTTCAACATCAGCAGCGACTTTTCCAAGAACATCGCCACAGACCGCTTCATGATGAACGCGTACTCGGACCACTTCGACATGGGTATAGGCGGAATCCTGTACTACACCACGGACGTATCGGCAGTGCCCACTACATCATATCACTACTACAGGCTCCTGTTCGACCTTTCCGGCAACGCCCTCAGCCTGCTGAACCCTCTTCTTCCAACGAACGATCTGGGCCAGCACACAATATGGCAAACCCCGTACTCCCAGTACGTACGCGGCGAAGTTCAGCTTGGCCGCACCGTGCGTATGGGTAACAAGGAGCAGTATTCCATCGCAGGGCGCATCATCGCCGGCGTCGGATATGCATATGGCAACGCCAGCACGCTGCCGTTCGAAAAGCAGTTCTACAGCGGCGGCGCCTCCAGCATGCGAGGCTGGCAGGCCCGTACCCTCGGCCCCGGCCATTCTCAGATCAACGACATCTTCGTGATCCCCAGCCAAACGGGCGACATGAAACTGGAGGCGAATCTGGAATTCCGTTCGCCCCTCTTCTGGAAAGTGGAGGGCGCCATCTTTGCCGATGCCGGTAACATCTGGGCCCTTAACGGCGCAGCCCCGGAAGAAGAACGCTTCGCCCTCTCCAGCATCGCAGGCGACTGGGGCATCGGCCTCCGCCTGAACCTGGATTTCATCCTGGTTCGCGTGGACATGGGCATGCAGGTGCACGATCCCGCCCGCGCGGAAGGCGACCGCTGGCTTGGGCCCACCCAATGGCTCCGCCGCGGCAACTACGCCGTCCACTTCGGCGTGGGCTACCCGTTCTAACATAGTTCGACAAGGAAGACTTTTGGCTGAAAGGAGAAGATGTGTGGTGTCCGGGGACGTGTCCACCCCCGGACACGGGCAGGGGGAGGGGCCCGTTGGATACAAGTTCTTGCCACAGCAAGGACGCAGTAGACAATGGGAGGGGCCGAAGTGGAGCGAAGCGGAACGGAGTTCCCCGGACACCACACATCTTCTCCCAGACAAAAGTCTTGCGTAAAATGGAAATGATTGACACACAACGAGATACGAAAATCGCCTGTGGCATATCTGCCACAGGCGAAATCGACAATTCGCTGATATACAGCGAGTTGCATTTTACGGCTTGTGGTAGTATTTCGGCCAGCAGGCTTCGAGATAGGCGCGGAGGGCGTCTTCGTGGCGGTTTTGCTGGGGCTCGTAAAAGACGGTGCCGCGGAGGGAGTCCGGCATGAATTCCATGTCGGCAAAGTGGCCGGGATAGTCGTGGGCGTACTTGTAGCCGTCGCTGTAGCCCAGTTCCTGCATAAGTGAGGTGGGGGCGTTGCGGATGGCAAGGGGGACAGGCTGGTTGCCGGACTGTTTCACCTCTGCCAGAGCTTTCTCAATCGCCATATACGAGCCGTTGCTCTTCGGCGATGACGCCAGATACACAGTTGTTTCCGCCAGGGGAATGCGCCCTTCCGGCATGCCGATTTTGGACACCACCTCGAAACAGGCGTTCGCCAGCAAAAGCGCGTTGGGATTTGCCAGGCCAACGTCTTCCGATGCGCTGAGGCAAAGCCTCCTGGCGATGAAAAGCGGATCTTCGCCGCCGTCGATCATTCGCGCCAGATAGTAAATCGCCGCATTGGGATCTGAGCCCCGGATGCTTTTGATGAAGGCCGATATGATATCGTAATGCATCTCGCCATCCTTGTCGTAGATGGCCATGTTCTCCTGGATGGAGGACGTCACGGATTCATTGTCGATGACGATAGGGGAGTCTGCCGAATGGGCATCCACCACAATCTCCAGCACATTCAGGAGCCTCCTTGCATCGCCGCCGCTATAGCGGAGTATCGCCTCGGTTTCCCTAAGCTCTATCTTCTTGGTTTTCAGGAGGATATCCTCGTTAATAGCGCGCTTTAGCAGGAACTCCAGATCCGCTTTGTCCAGAGGCTTCAGAACGAACACCTGGCAGCGGGAGAGGAGGGGAGTGATAACCTCGAAAGAGGGGTTCTCCGTGGTGGCTCCAACCAGCACGATGGTACCCGTTTCCACAGCCCCCAGAAGCGCATCCTGCTGCGCCTTGTTGAAGCGGTGGATTTCATCGATAAAGAGAATTGGCGCACCTTTGCCGGCAAAGAGCGAATTGCTCTTGGCCCTGTCGAACACCTCACGCACATCCTTAACGCCTGCGGTAACGGCCGACAGAGTGTAGAACTCGCGGTCCATGGTTTGGGCAATGATGTGCGCAAGTGTGGTTTTACCCACGCCGGGAGGGCCCCACAGGATGAACGACGACAGATTGCCGCTCTCTATCATCTTCCTCAGAATGCATCCTTCACCCACAAGATGCCTTTGCCCCGCATAGTCCTGCAGGGACGAAGGCCTCATCCTTTCCGGTAGGGGAGGGAGCATGGTGGAAGATGCGCTCATCGGCCTAGATTGCCTTGGTGAATACCCTGCGGCGACGTTTGACTTCCCTGCGGTACATATTCCAGAGGTTCTGGACCGCATTGTTGGTTTCCATTTCGGCGTTTGATTCGCCGTACTTGAAGCCATTCTTTATGATCATAGGAATCATTTCGTTGAACAGCAGGGCAATGACGCCTTTGTTCTGGTATTCGGGATCCACTGCGATAAGGAGGAGTTCCAGGGCTTCTTCGTATTTGAGGAACATCGACTTCACAAGATACCACCAGCCAAGCGGGAAGAGTTTTCCGTTACACTTCTTCACGGCCCGGGCAATAGAGGGCATGCACACTGAAAGCGCCACCAACTTGCCCTCCTTGTCTTCCACCAGGGTGAGGAACTTGAGATCCAGAAGCCCCAGATAGGTGTCTACATACTTGTTGATAACTTCCGGAGGAAGCACGGTATAGTCGTACAGATGCTGGTACGTGCGGTTGATAAGGTCGAAGAATTTCTGGCCGTAACCGCGCTTGTACACGTCTGTTTTGGTGATTTTCTTAACCTTGAGCCCATAGCGGTCGCTAATAAGGGCGGCTGCGCGGGTGACCTTCTCCGGAACGGCTTCCGGAACGAAGATACGGTACTCGATCCAGTCGTTGGCCTTTCCCATTCCCAGAGCCTCGAAATGCTCTCCGTAATAGGGATAGTTGTACTTCAGGGCGAAGGAAGAGATATCGTCGAAGCCTTCCACGACGCAGCCTTCGTTGTCGAAATCCGTGAAGCCCAGGGGACCGCTGATCTGAGTCATCCCATGCTTCTTGCCGAAGTCTATGACGGCGTCGATGAGCGCCTTGGAAACCTCTTTGTCGTCGATGAAATCAATCCAGCCGAAACGCACTTCCTCGTGCTTCCAGTCCCTGTTGGCGATTTCATTGATGATGGCGGCCACGCGGCCCACGATTTCACCCTTCTCGTTGTATGCCAGGAACTTCTC
>JAEEGG010018163.1_pt1 | contig 14361 bp, 10 predicted proteins | sample 9134161 | NCBI WGS metagenome assembly JAEEGG01 (sample SAMN16246543, study PRJNA631951) | gut metagenome | biome: gut microbiome; feature: rumen; material: CR-attached | host: Bos | place: Iran: Karaj | collected 2018-10
GCCGGTGCAGGATTCGCCGATGGCGGACCCGGGGTAGATCTTGTAGATCTTGAAAAGCTTGTTGTTGGCGTACAGGACGAGCCTGTTGTCGGAACGCCGGATCACGATGGACCACACGCTCTGCGGAATCTGGAGTTTCTGCCCGATGTTCAGGCGGGTCGTGGTCATGCCGTTGGCCTTCTGGATCGCCGAAACGGACGTGTTGTAGTCCACGGCGATCTTGGAAAGCGTGTCGCCGCTCTTGACCGTGTAGGCGAAGTTCGTTTCGGAGTCCGTCCCGCTGCGGTAGATGTTCATGCTGGCGCGGCCGAGCAGGCTTGCAGCCGCGTCGTACAGCGCATCGGAGGAGTCCATGGCGCTCAGCATGTCGCGGAGGATCGTCCGGCTCTGTTCGAACTTGCGCTCGTTGAACGCCTGATATGCCGAATCGTAGAGTTTGCGCTGCTGTTTGAGGCGCTGCTGTTCGAATTCCCGGATATCGAGCGCGACCTCTTCGGGATTGAGCTCGCGGGCGCGATGTTCCAGGATCGCGGCCGAAGTCTCCGAGTGGTCCGCGGAATCGCGGACATCGGCGAAGGTCCGGGCTGGGATATCGTTGTCCTGCACCGGCTGGGTCGCCGCTGGGGTGACGCGGCCGCGTTTGTCGAAATGGCGCTTGATGCCCCACACGGCGGCGCCGACGACAAGCAGGATCAGCAGTACCACGACGACGCGGTACAGGCCGGTGTAACGGCGTTCCGCTTCGGCGGTCTTGATCCCGTATGTCCTGAAATTGCCGGATGTGTTGCTGGTCAGCTTTGGCATTTCGATCCTGTCCGTCCTGGTTGGTTCTCAGATCGCGGCGGGCACGTTCCCGGTTGCCCGGATGCACCCGCGCGCTTACGTTTACTTCCTAATATAACACGTCTTTTCCATTTTGCCAATGTTTTTTTCATGTTTTCGCGGATTCTGCCGTCAAAACCGCTTTTTTTTCCTCTCCGGCTTGCATTTTGTGCTCCCGCGTGGCATAGTATAGGCTGCGGTCCGCGCCGGTGAGGGGGACGCCGGATGCGGAAGCCGCGGAAAGGAAGGGGGGAAAGGGATGAACTGCGGAAATGTTTTGTTCGTCGTGACGTCTCACGACAGGATGGGGGTGCTCCGCAACCGGAAGACCGGGATCTGGCTGGAAGACCTCGCCGTCCCGCACGGGATCCTGTCCGGCGCCGGATACAGCATCACGGTGTCGTCGCCGCTCGGCGGGGAAGTCCCGGTCGATCCCGACAGCATGAAGCGCACGCAATACGCCGTCTTCAACCCCGAAGCGTGGCTGGAACACGAAAAAAACGTCCTGCTGGAATCCGTGCCGCTGGGGGAAATCCGGCACGAGGACTTCGACGCGGTGTTCTATCCCGGCGGCTACGGCTCGTTCTGGGACCTCTCCGTCGACCGGAACAACGCCTGTCTGCTGGAACAGTTCGTGGGCAGCGGCCGGCCAGTGGCGGCAATCCGGCACGGCGGGACCGCCCTGCTCGCGGCGAAAACAGCCGCGGGAAACAGCGTCCTGAACGGACGCCGCGTGACGGCGGCAAGCGATGACGAGGAACACCAGATGGCGCTCGACCGGGTCGTGCCGTTTTCGCTTGGGAAACGCCTGCGAAAATGCGGCGCGGAATATATCGCCGCCGAGCCGTGGAAACCGCATGTGGTCGCGGACGGGATGCTGCTCACGGGACAGAACACGCAATCGGCGGGCGAACTTGCGCTCACCCTGCTGTCGCTTATGAAAAATGGCCGCTGAATCGCGAGGAGAGGCGAGCGGACCGCCAGGCTGTTCTCAGTTGAACGACACCGAAACCGGCTCCGGCAGCAGGAACGCTTTCCCCTCCCTGTCGAGGAATTCAAGGAAACGGTCCAGAGTGCGGCCGAACATCTCCGCGCGTTCCGGCTCGACCGTGCTGAAGAAATTCTGCATGAATTTCGTGTAGGAAGCCGCGGTCAGGCGGCGTATCCGCAGCCCCTCCGGCGTGAGGCGGACACGGATGACGTCGCGGTTCGCCGGAGACGAAACGTATTCCACCACACCGTCATGGATCATGGCTTTCAAGGTCTGGGCGGTCACGCCGGAACTGACCTGGAACCTGGCGGCGAGGTCCTTCACCTTCGGTCTTTCGTCGAATCTGGTCAGAGGGAACAGATGGTCCAGAAGACGGAGCTTGCCGAGCGTCACGCGTCCGCTGGTTTCGTAATAATAAATGATTGTCGGACCTTTCAGCGCGGTCACGAAGTGCATGGTCAGAATGAACGGCGGAAGTTTTCTCAGCTGGTCCGGGTCGATGAAACGGTGTTTGAGCAGTCCCGGCATGGACAGATCGGCGGGATTTCTGACAACGGAAAGCTCCCCTCCGGTCCGGCTTTCCGCAAGGCGCACGAAGATCTCGTCCGCGGAGGCGATTTCCTCCGGCGTGATATATCCGAGGGACTTGAACGCCTCCAGCATCTTCGCGAAATGGTCGATCGCCTTGTTCCTGACGGCGAGCAGTTCGTCCGTGGCGCGGACCAAAGACGAGCGCTTGTCTTTCTCGGACGGAATGCGCTCCAGCACGGATGCACGGACCAGGCCGTCGACCGCCTGGGAAATGGCGCCCGAGGGCAGACCGATGTAGGACGTCAGATCCTTGATCGCCGGAGTCGCCTCCGGGTATGTGAAAAAGAACTGCACGATCGGGAACTGTGCGAGCGAACAGTCGAAATCCTTATCCAGCACGCCGTACGAAGTGGTCCGGAGGCGCCAGGATATGATAAACATCTTTCGCCAGATCGATCCTGCAAAATCCGCGTTCATCATTTGGTGTGAGGAGTGATTCTTTTTCTGTCTCAATTGAGCGGTTGAGACACGGTGTTTTTTCGGGGCGGATTGCGAAAGCGCCCCCTTTAGGGGGATGCTTCGGCAGGCAAGTTCGAATGCCTGATGAAAAAGAATATACTTTTCCTATATATTTTTTTCAAGGGGAATTTGCCGGAAAAATCAAAAAAAACATGTTAAACGCTTATATTTGTACGTTACTTATCATAAACATCCTAATGTTGAAATAGTCTTTTTCTGTATATTCCCAAGGGCGGGGGATCCGTGTTTCGATTATTATTTTTGATGACAATTGCGGGTGGTCCGCTTGACTTTCCGGACTTCCGGTGTATATTCATTGTGACAAAACGTCTCAATCAAACATCCAATGACTAGGTGTTGCCATGTGTCCCAGAAACATGAAGGACCGCGTCCTGAACCGCATCGGCGAGCTTGACCAGGTCAACCTTCAGAACTTCATCCAGATGATCTCGAAGGAACACAGGTTTCTCAGTTCGCTTTTCGACAGCCTCCGGGAAGCCATCCTCGTCATCTCTCCCGCGCATACCGTGCTGTATCACAATGCAGCCGCGCAGGAATTCCTCGGCCTGCCGGAGAATGCCTCCGCGCTCCCCGTCGAAAAGCTGATGCCCGGCCTCAACCTCGATCTCCTGCTGTCCGACTCCGTCTCCGGCACGGGCGCGAGCAAGTCCATGCGCCAGGAACTCGAACTGACTTACCCGGAACACCGCATCGTCCAGATGTACGCTCTCCCGATCGACCGCGAGGACGCCCCGTACGCGCTGATCCTGACCGACGTGACGGCGACCATGGAACAGGCCGCCAGCGTGGCGGAATCCGAACGCAGCAAGGCGGTCTCCATGCTCGCCGCAGAGGTCGCGCACGAGATCGGGAATCCGCTGAACAGCCTTTACCTCCATCTTCAGTTCCTGCAGCGGCTCCTGAAAAATCCCGGCGCGAACCTGGCCGACGCCTCGCAGGAGGTCGCCGAAGCGCGGTCCGAGGTGGAACGCCTCGACGCCATCATCAACCAGTTCCTGCACGCGCTGCGTCCCGGCAAGCCCGTCTTCGAACCGCTTGACCTGAAATCGCTCGTGCTCGACTCCCTGAACTTCATGCGGCAGGAAATCACCGACCGCAAGATCCAGATCGAATTCTACTGGGGCGAGAACGTCCCGCAGATCAACGGCGACGCGAACCAGCTGAAACAGGCGTTCTACAACCTCGCCCGCAACGCCATGCAGGCGATGCCGAGCGGCGGCAAACTCACGGTCCGCTGCAGCGCCGACGACAGCTTCGTGATGCTCTCCGTCTCCGACAGCGGCTGCGGCATCAAGCCCGAAAACATGCAGAAGATCTTCCGCCCGTTCTTCACCACGAAGAACGCGGGCACCGGGCTCGGCCTCATGATCGTCGAGCGCATCGTCCGCGAACACGGCGGCAGTCTTACCGTCGACAGCCGGGAAAACGTCGGCACCACGTTCACAATCAGCCTGCCGCGCCGCATCCGAGTGGTGCGCGGGCTGCCCGCCCCCGATCCGCGCAGGGAAATCCAGACCAAGGAAGGACAATCCGAATGAACAAGACCAATGCAAAACCGTCCATCCTGATCGTGGACGACGAACGCGGCTCGCGGGAGGTCCTCGCGCGCTTTCTGCGCCCGGAATACGACGTCACGACCGCCGAGGACGGCGAGATCGGCGTGAACCTGCTCTCGCGCAATTCCTACGACCTGGTCCTGACCGACATCCGCATGCCCGGCGCAGGCGGGTTCGACGTCCTGAAAAAGACGCTCTCCCTGCCCGATCCGCCCCCGTGCATTCTTTTCACCGCGTACGGCTCCATTGACACCGCCGTCGAGGCGATGAAGCTTGGCGCGTTCGATTTCGTTACCAAGCCCGTCGACATCGACCAGCTCGAACTCCGCATCCGCCGCGCACTGGAGACGCGCAACATCAAAAATGAAAACGCCGAGCTCAAACGCAAGCTCGACGAAACCAAACGGGTCGTCCCGAACATCCTCGGCGAATCCCCCGCCATCCGGCAGGTCATGGACATCGTGCGCCAGGTCGCGCCGACACGGTCCAGCGTGCTGATCCAGGGCGAAAGCGGCACCGGCAAGGAACTTGTGGCGCGTGCGCTGCATGAGCTCAGCGGCCGCAAGGGCGAATTCGTGGCGATCCATTGCGCCGCCATCCCGGAAACGCTCTTCGAAAGCGAGCTTTTCGGCCACGAAAAAGGCGCGTTCACCGGCGCGGTCGAACAGCACAGGGGGTTCTTCGAAAAGGCCGACGGCGGCACCATCTTCCTCGACGAGATCGGCGAGGTCCCCCTCCCCGTTCAGGTCAAGCTCCTTCGCGTCCTCGAAACCCGCTCCTTCGAACGCGTCGGCGGTACGCAGAACATCGCGGTCGATGTCCGCATCGTCTCCGCCACGAACCGCAACCTGGAGGAAATGGTCGCCTCCGGCGCGTTCCGCGAGGACCTCTACTACCGGCTGAACGTCGTGAAGATCCTGATCCCGCCGCTCCGCGACCGCGCGTCCGACATCCCGATCCTCGTGCGCGGATTCCTGAAGCAGATCGCCGCGGAGAACGGCAAGGAGGACATGACCATCTCCGAGCCCGCGATGGCCGCGCTCCGCGCCGCCCGCTGGCCCGGCAACATCCGCGAGCTCCGCAACTGCGTGGAAAACATGGTCGTCCTCTGCCGCACCGGCGAGATCGGCCTCGAAAACGTCCCCATGAACATCCGCGAATCCTCTTCGCCCGGCATCACGAAGGACGTCCTTTCCGCGGCGCCCTCCTGCGACCTGGAGCACAACGAACGCATCCTCATCGAACGCGCCCTGAACGAATGCGGCGGCAACCGCAGCCGCGCCGCCGAAAAGCTCGGCATCAGCCGCCGCACCCTGCACCGCAAGCTCAAACTCTACAACATCGAATAACCTTACTATCGAATAACCTCCTTCTGAAAGGAACCTTTCCCCATGCAAAACTGCCTTTTCTGCCGCATCATCAACGGTGAAGTCCCCTCCGTCAAGGTCTATGAGGACGACCTCGTGCTCGCCTTCCTCGACCTCTTCCCCATCAACTTCGGACACGTGCTCGTGATCCCGAAGGAACACCACACCAGCGCCGCCACCATCCCGGAAGCCACCGCGGGCCGCATGTTCTATGTGGGCGCACGCATCGGCGCCGCGCTCCGCCACGGCCTCGACGCAGACGGCTTCAACTTCCACCTCTCCGACGGCACCACCGCCGGTCAGGTCGTGATGCACGCGCACCTCCACATCGTGCCCCGCTGGGCCGATGACGGATTCCACTGGAACTGGCGCCAGCTCAAGTACGAATCCGAGGAAAAGCGCATCGAACTCTGCGAAAAGATCAAGGCGCGCTTCAAATTCGTCCGCGACGACGCCGAACTCGCCGCGAACAACGCCGAATGCGACCCGGAATACCATTCCCCGCTCGCAAAAGACGATCCGGCGAAACACGGCGGCTGATTTCTCCCCCTGCCCTGTTTTCTCAGTCTCTTTCCGCCCCGGCGCATCCTCTCTCATGCTCCGGGGCTTTTTTTCTGTTCATAATGGCTTGCATAAGAGTTAAATAACTCTAAGAAACTTCAGAAATCATGATTTCTGTAAAAATTAATCGTTTAGCCGCTTGCAAATCCCGAAACAAAAGGCTATACTATCGCTGAACGGAGTTTTTCTCTGGTCTCCCCCGCCTCAACAACTCCTCACATGCACCAAATGAAAGGAACCGGTCCATGATGAAAAAAGCTTTGCTCATGCTCGCCGCGGCGGCGTCCGTCTCCGCACTGTTCGCCGCCGACACGCCGAAGACCAACCTCGGCAAACTCTACGAGAAGGATTTCCTGATCGGCGTCGCCCTCAACCAGCGGATCACAAGCCAGCAGGATAAGACCCGCGCCGACCTCGCCGCCTCGCAGTTCAACTGCCTCACGCCGGAAAACTGCATGAAATGGGACGCCACCGAGCCGCAGGAGGGCAAATTCAACTTCGGCCCCGGCGACGATCTCGTGAAATACGCGCAGAAGAACAAGATCAAGATCCACGGCCACACGCTCATCTGGCACAGCCAGACCCCGAGCTGGGTATTCCAGGGCGAAAACGGGCAGCCCGCCACGCGCGAGCTCGTCCTGAAGCGCATGAAGAACCACATCGAGGGCGTCATGAAACACTACAAGGGCAAGATCGACGCGTGGGACGTCGTGAACGAGGCGTTCAACGAGGACGGCACGCTCCGCAATTCACAGTGGAAACGCATCGTCGGCGACGACTTCATCGAAAAGGCATTCGAGTTCGCCCGCGCCGCCGATCCCTCCGCCAAGCTCGTCTACAACGACTACAACGCCTACAATCCCTCCAAGCGCGACGGCATCGCCAAGCTCGCCAAAGAGCTGAAGAAGAAGGGCCTCATCGACGCCGTCGGCATGCAGGGACACTATCTGATCGACTATCCGGCCGTGAATCTGATCGAGGACGCCATCAAGAAATACGCTGACGCGGGCGTGATGGTCATGGTCACGGAACTGGACGTCGACGTCCTGCCGCGCAACAACGGGCGGGTCACCGCGGATATTTCCGCGACGCAGGAATACCAGGAGAAGAACAACCCGTATACGAAGGGACTCCCGGACGACGTTTCCAAGAAGCTCGCCGACCGCTACACCGACATCTTCAAGGTCTTCCTGAAGCACAGCAAGAACATGTACTCCGTGACCGTCTGGGGCCTTGACGACGGCACCAGCTGGCTCAACGGATTCCCGGTCCGCGGCCGCACGAACCATCCGCTTCTCTTCGACCGCCAGCTGAAGGCGAAACCGTGCTACGACGCACTCGTCAAGCTCAAACAGCCGAAGAAATAAACTTCAATAAATCAAATATGGTTGTAATACGCTCCGGTCCGGGCAATCCCGGCCGGAGTTTTTTTTAGGAGTCCGCATCCGTCAATGCCGGTCATCGGTTCATTGTTTCCTTTCCGAACGTCCTCTTTTTTGAATAGAAGGATTCCCCATTCCGTTCGTTTCGGAAGAGTTTTTCCGTTCATCCGCTTGATTTTCACCGAAACGGCACTATAGTATATAGCGCTTTTCCTGACTGAACCGCAGCCGAAAAACAGCGGCGCGATCCAGTCTGTCAGACATTTTGTATAAAAGCGGTGGCGTAGCTCAGTTGGATAGAGCGGCTCTCTCCTAAAGAGCAGGTCGCGGGTTCAACTCCCGCCGCCGCCGCCATTTTTTATATATTGATTTTGAAATAGTTATAGCTTAAAAGGAAGCATTTTCAAATTGTCTTCTTTTGTGACTTTTTGTCTTGCTTTTGGACAGTATTCCTGTTGATAGTGGAACCATAGTGGAACCTTTTTTTGAGGGGACAGTGGAACCGCACACATTCATTCAGTCAACCAAATCCTGACGTGTTGAACAATGGGCCGAGTGGATTCGGATTCCGGTAGAGGTTCACTTGCTGTTTGAGATTTTGCGAAACTCGACAGCAGAAGTCATCGGCAGAAGTCATCGACAGGCTGGCAGCGAATCCGGCGGAGGCGTTTTAAGGCCGGGCAGACCATGGGAGCCGTCATCTGAGCGTCCATGGTTATGCCGTTCGTCAGAACAGGCTTCTACCCCTGTTAAAAACGATTCTCTTGTCAAGCGAATGTCTGGGAGAGTGCGGTAAGACTGACGGGTATATTCTTGGATATCGAAGGAAACGGCTGGTGAGGTGGAAAAATGGATACAGAGGTGGAATTTTCCAACCTGCGGTGTAGGGCCGCTGGTGTATGATGATGAGCTGGACGCGTTCTTTATCTCGCCGATGCTCCAATGCACAGGAAGCCACTGAAAACGGCACCTGAAGGCCTCCCCTTCCAGATTCCAGTCTGAGCCACCAACTGCGATGAGAAAGGCGTTCCTGATGATCCATTGGCTGATGTCGCATCATTATGCCGAGTAAGAGGCCATGGCATCTTCATCCTACCCCGAAACTGCGTTATGATTTCAGCCTCGCGTAAGCTTAATTAAACGCTCTCGTGCGCACGCGCAATATAGATTATAAGAGCGAACAACACCCATATCACACAGCGGTCCCACTGGGCTCACTTGCGTTCGCCCACCGGGAATTGTAGCCCCCTGTTCTCTTTCTTTATGTGTTTCTTTCTCACTACGTTCGAAGAAATACGTATATAAATAAAGATATTAAGGAGCTCCACTCCCCTGTGGGAACCCTAGAGACCCTAGCGGGGCGCTGTGTGGTGTGATTGTTGCGCTCTTGCAACCCAAGCGCTGTCGCGTTTGTGTTCAATTTGCATTGTTGTGTAATCTATACAAAAGGCAATACGTTGTAACAATTATAGCAGCAAAATCCCAGCGCATCGCGATTCGTGAATCCATGCAGGAGGCCGACGATATCTAAAAAAAGGCCGGCAGGAAGACTTGCTTTTCTTCAACTGCCGGGATGCAGGGCTCACTGAAGTGACTGCATCAGGATCACATCAGGTACTCTCCGCCTTGTGTTCTTTCTTATCACCTCCTGGCAGGCTCTACACGTCTGAAGCGGAGAGACGAGCGTTTTGTTCAGGCGAAGATCGCGGCTTCTCGTCCGTCCAGGCCGAAGGCCCGGTTCATGTTGGTGTCGATCATGGTGGTAGACTCCTTATTTGGGGTTGTGGGTGTTGCGGTTTGGTTTGCCTGGGGTTCAGGGGCAGCCTCCTTCTGCTCGGATGCTGCTGTCTGCGTCTTCATGGGACGAATGGGCATGGCGATGAACTGACCCGTTCCGCCAGTGCCGACAATCGGACCGTAGGCGTCGTTCAGCTCGATCCGGGTGTGTCCCGCATTCAGCAGATGCAGGAGGAATTCTTTCCTGACGGTGAAGCTCAGGTCGCCCCAGTTCTCATCGAACTCGGCGAGAACACTGAACAGCATCCCGTTGGAGCTTTCGAGATGCAGATTGTCCGGGACTTCGGGCAGACGGCTCAATTTGATGCCGTTGTTGTTCTGCGGATCGTCGGGGACACTCTTCAGGTAACGCTGAAGCCGTTCGGCTCTATCCCGCAGGAAGCTCACGTAGTGCGTGACCTCCGTCCGTTCCGGCACGACGAGCTTCCAGTTCGGGTAGTTTTCCCGATATGCCTTTGCCCGCCAGGTCCAGCTGCCGAGTACGAGCTCGAAGTACGTATCCTCTTCTTTCTGCCAGGTCGTGAGTCTGCCGGATTCACCGAATGCTTTTGTGGCGAGCAGAGCGAGCGGGAATGGAATTGTGACGCTCCCCGTTGTTTCGAGGGAAAGCGGGACGTTCGACAGTTCCTTTCCATTGGTCGCTGTGAAGCCGTCCCGGCTGATGTTGATTCCTCCGAGAACCTTGCGGATATCCCCGCCTTTGTCTGTGAGAGGGGCAAGCATCGAGAGAGCGGACAGCGTATCAGTGGGCAGTTCCGTAACCGTGGCATCCTGATCCGGGATGTTCTCTAGCACGGGAAAGTGTCCGTTCACAGGAGCGAGCATGACGTCATCAATGAAGACCTCGCCATTCTCGACTTCCAGGTCAAGCGTTTTCTTCTTGCAGTTGCGAACAGCCAGACGGAACTGCTCGAATTTTACGAGAACCGCAGGAAAGTCGTCTTCCAGATCGGCGTCCATTCGGAATTCGATCTCTTCGATGATGTTGCGGGTGCGGAAGTAGAGCGTGTTCGTCCGACCTTCGATTTCGATCCCCTGATACGCCTTAATGAGAGACGTCCGGGAGACCAGTTTCCCCAGAGCGGCAAGCGCCCCGGCCAGTTCGGTTTTGTTCAGTGTGAGTTCCATGTTTCGTTTCCTTTCAGTTGTGGGTTCAGTGTGAGAGTTGCGTCAGGATGAAGAATCCTGCGAGCGGAATGCCGATGACGAGGACCACAGGCATGATGATGGAAGATAGCGTGACCGAACTTAGAAATGTCACGGGCGCTTTCTCAGCTGCGGTCTTCATGCCTTCTTGAACGCCGTCGCTGACTTGGTATGCCGCGATGACAGTTCCGGCAGCCGCGCCACCCGCAGCGACAGTTTTCCATGAGACAGGATGCGTTGTCTCGACGACGCGGGCGGGCTTCAGCGGCTTCCGATAGGGGCGGTGCGCAGGCATGGCGGAAACGAAGCCCGTCATCAGGGCCAGTAACAGAATCAGGAGAGTCTTCATTGAGCGGCCTCTAATCTGCTTTGTCTCCAATAGTCCTGGATCGCCTGCCTCAGTGCGGCAGAAATTGCTCCCGGCAGGTCTCGACGAAGAGCAAGCAGGTCATGAACCGACCACGCTGTGCCACCGACAGCGAGCACAACTCCGACGGCATCCCCGAACGGGAATGGTCCGTCAGCAGCGGCAAGTGCGGCTCCAGTTCCGAATTTCGCGGCGATTTTTCCCGTGATCGGACCAATGACGCATTGCACCGACTTCAAAGTTGTCTTCAGAAATGCCGCTTCCAAAGTCAACCCACCGGAGGCATAAAGAGCGGAGATCATTGCGTCCCGATGAAGACCCGATAAAAAGCCGCGAGCCAAGGCGGGGTTGATGCCACAGCCGTAGACGGAGGCACCCTTCCGGCACGGGGCCAGAATCGGACCGTCTATCACGGATGCGATCTTCCGCTCCAGCTTGTCCGAGCCCGTGACTTTGTCTGCAACGGCCAGACTGCACAAGTTCAGGAACGCCTGAGTGCCGCTGAGTTCCGAAACGACCTTGGGGATGTTTTTCTCTGCCTCCTCGAAGAACGGACGCGCTCGCTGATCCAGTTCCGTAAGGCTGGTGGCTTTTCCGGCGAGTTTGATGGTGGTCCTGCGGGAACGCATACCGGCTGCGGCCAGAAGGATGGCGAGTGTCAGACCGGCGAAGATGAAAGTTCTGCCGATCACATGGTGTTTTTTCATAGTTTTTTCTCCTATGATGGTTGTTTTTTTGCGCGAGATCGACTCGTTCGATCCCGTCATGGTATCATGCCGCGAAAAATGGCCGGAATTAAGCAAAAGTCGAGAAAAAACGGCATGAAACGGAATAGAGATGCTGACAATGCTCTGAAAAAGGTGTGTCAACCGGGGTTAACGTGCGTCCCTCTTTATATAAAGAGGGACGGAGCTGGCGTGAAAACTCTGTTGCCGCTGTTCCAAACGAATGGATTTTAGGAAATTGAGGTGGAGGCAGGAAAGAGATGAGATCGCGAAAGAAGAGATGAAATCGGTATCTTTTGAGAAGCGCACCGACAGGGAACGCCATTAGGCGGACATGAGCCAGAACCGCCAGTATGCAGAAACGCGAATCTGCGTGGGATGATGGCACAGACCCGATAACATTGCAAGGATGGGTGCGAGCCTGTCATGGCACCCGTTGCCGCCAGCGTGTTTTTCCTTTTTTTTCTTGACGCGTATAGTAAGCTGGGTACACCATTCAACCAACAACCGAAAGGAAACGAAAATGACAGACGTTACCCTCAATACGATTCAGGCTTTACTGAAGGCTGACACCACCGTCACCGAGGAACAGGCAAAAAGTATTCTCCGCAGCTGTAAACAGACAAACATGCGCCGTCATTTGATCAACGCCAGGGAAGCACAGAGTATTCTTTCTTGTTCCAGACCTACGCTCAGATTATTGGTGAAGCAAGGGTGCTTACAGCAGATCAACTTCTCTTCCAGAAAAGCGCGATTCGATTTTGATGAAGTCCAACGTTTCGCCGACAACGGAGCCCAGGCGTGAACAGGAAACTCCAAACGTCTGTTCGAAGGTTCCAAAACCGCAGAATGCAAATCCACTGATTTCGCATCTGCTCCCCTGTCTACATTCCCGCGATTCGATGTCTCGCGATCAGTATGTATAGTCTGAACAACGGGAATAAACGGGCTGTCTGACTGTTTTGAAAGTGGTCGGCGGTCCGTTTCCTTTTGTCATTCTCCCCGGCAAGAGTTATTCATTCAATCAGATGTTTTTTCCGATTCTTTTCGACTGTTCACTAATTTATATATTTTCTACCTGAGGTGGAAAATCTTCTTTCTGTTTATAGCAAGTGGAAATAGCAGTCTGCATCTTCCTTCTTTTGAGAGATGTAATTTTGTCATGTTTTAAACGCGGCTTAAAACTCATATCCGCTGCCGGTGTCGACAACGACACGAGATCCACAGAGAGGACGTGCAAAATTAGCACCGTTTCCGCGTTCGCTGTCCCGCATATTCGAACAGCCAAATTCTATATATTGCGGGGGTATTCATCCGGCAGGCATTGATGTGTTGTCAGTCAAACCATGTTTTCCTCCCTCGCGAGCTTGCAACAACAATCAGGACTGTGGGGGGATGACCGTTGCGGCGTTTTTTTTCTTGGCAGGGCTTGAAATATGCGCGGGTGCGTGATACATTATGAAAAAATATAATATATAACCCAACCGGAGGAGATGCAGAATGTCTTACAAGTACTCTTGGACCGTTACATCGAACTACCACTACGATGCAACCCTGACCACGGCCCTGATAAAGGATTACCTCGCCGATTGGCTGGATTCCAGCGGCAAAGATAACCACTTTTACAGTTTGTCCAACATGGGCAATCTCTCTATCTGGCCCTCCGACCGGGAGAAGCAGCACGACACCAGTTACCACTATGAGGAGGAATCGGAGGAACCGCTGGATCCGGTGCCCACGAACTCGACTTACGATTACTACATGAACTTCAAGCTGGCCACGGGTTTGAACTTCGCCGAATTGCGGAGCTCCGCGGCCGCGGCCGGATTGGCCTCGCACGCCTACATCCCGAACGGACTCGGGCTCGCCGACAACACCTCAGCCGGGAATATCACCTTCGACTCGAATGGCGGACTTTCTTTGGCGGGCAGCAACACGCTTGCCCGTGACATCACCTTCATCGACGGCGGCGAAGTCCTGTTCACGGACGCGGGTTCGGGGACTCAGACCCTGACCGGACTGCTCGCCTCCAAAGATCTGGAATATATCGACATGGGCTTTGTGGAACGGGGCGGGAGCTCCATCCTTTCCGGCGGCCAGGTCCGGCGGAATCTGCGGGAATTGAACGTGGGGGTCTCCACCACCAACCCTGTGAGCGGCAAGACCGGTTCCGGCCTTCTCGTTGACGGCCTCGTGGTCCGCGGCGTGCTCAACAGCGTGTATGTGGCCAGCGGCGCGAGTGTGAACCACCTGACCGTCGGGCTCGACAGACAATGGTCCGGAAGCGACATCAGCGCGTTCGTCACGACCGACAGCAACGGTGTTCCCAAGCCGACATATTGGGGTTCCCGGACCACCATGACCATCGCCTCGGGCGGCACCGCCACCAATATCACCCTCGGCAACGGCGGAACCGTGTATGTCTCCGGTCTGTCGGACACCGTGACCAGCGAGTGGGTCGTCACCGGTACCAGCGGCGGCAGCATGGTAGGCGACGGCTACTGGAAATACACCACGGCGTATGCCTCCGGCACGGGAGGCATCCTGAAGGACCTGAACATGGCGTCCAGCGGCGG
>JAEEGG010018164.1_pt1 | contig 14359 bp, 7 predicted proteins | sample 9134161 | NCBI WGS metagenome assembly JAEEGG01 (sample SAMN16246543, study PRJNA631951) | gut metagenome | biome: gut microbiome; feature: rumen; material: CR-attached | host: Bos | place: Iran: Karaj | collected 2018-10
GGCGGCCGCGTCGGCCTCGGACTTGCCTTCGCCGATCAGGCGGGCGTACGTGGACTCGTACACGGTCTCGTAGTTGGCGTCGTACTGGACGCCGTAGGTGGCTTCATACGCGTCCATGAAGACCGGAATCTTGGCCTGCTTCGCCCAGGACTGGGCGAAATAGTTCGTGTTGCTCGGCGCCAGGCGGATGATCTTGCAGGCCACCACCTTGGTGCCCTTGAGCTTCCGCATCTGGTTCATCTCCATATGGTCCAGGGTGCCCGGCTTGGGGAAGCCGCCCCAGAGGTTCACCACGTCCACGCTGTCGGGGATGCCCATGAAGCGGAAGGCGGGAGAGTACGGCGTGCCGTAGTCGCCGAAGAAGATATAGGAGATGGCGTGATCGCTCTCCTTGAAGGCACGGAGGGCCGCATAGTAGTCATCCGTGTACTGATAGGCCGGTTGCAGGTCCATAGGCATCGGTTCCACCGTACAGCGGGAGAACGAGCCGATGGCGAGCGCCGCAAGGGCCAGGGCTATGATTGCTTTTTTCATATCTTCGAAATGCGCTTAGAATCGAGTGTTCTTGTCCCACCACAGCCGGGTGCCGCCGTTGTCGGCGCCCCCGTTCGAGGACTCCCCGCGCAGCAGGGCGACACCGGCCGTCACGTTGGCGTTGTTGGCCTGGTACTCCTCCCGCGGATACGGGAGCCGGCGCACCTGCAGGTTGGTGTTGATGGTACCGCCGCTGTTGTTGGTCCGGGTGGGAATCACCCGCGGATACCCGGTCCGGCGGAATTCGGCCCAAGCCTCCTCTCCTTCCGGGAACACGGCGAGATACTTCTGCGTGACGATCTGCTCCAGATGGCCTTCGAAACTCTCCTGGCTGGCCCAGGCGACGGAGACGTCGGTCAGGGCCGTGTTGTAGGAGTTGCCGGAAGTCACAGGGTCGGTATAGACGCCCACCGGATCCGTGACGGCCAGGTAGGTGTCGGCCCCGGAGACGCCCCAGAGCTCGAAGGACTTGGCGACGCCGGCCTCATACTGGGCCTTCGCCTGCGCCTCGTCCCCTTCGCGGAGGTAATACTCGGCGAGCAGGAAGAAGCTCTCGGCGCCGGACATCCACAGGAGCGGGTCGTCGTTGGTGCACTTGATGCGGGACCAGAGGGTGGACTTGGGATAGTCCGTGCTCACGGACGCGCCCATCCGGACGCCGTAGTAGTTGCCGTCGGATCCGGCGGTGAAGTACGCGGCGCGGCGGGGGTCCTGGTACCCGTTCATATACGTGACGATCGTCGCGCCGGCCTTGGCGTCGCCGTCGTTGAAGTTGTACTCGATCACGTAGATGGGGTTCTCCCAGGCGCCGGAGCCCTTGTGGAGCAGGGCGTTCTCCGTCAGGAGGCCCATCGGGTTCGCGATCGCGGCGGCGGCCTGCGCCCGGAACAGGGCCTCGTCCACGTAAGCCACGCGGAGCGCGAGGCGGAGCCGGAGCGTATTGGCGAACTGGATCCACTTGGCGGCGTCGCCGTAGAACACGCGGTCGAAGCGTGCAAGCGGCGCGAAGACGGTGGACGGGGCGGCGGTCAGGAGGTCGATCGCATCGCCCAGTTCCTTGAACATCTGCGCGTACACCTGCGCCTGCGAATCATAGGGAACCGTCAGGGAACCGCTGGCGAGGGCGCTGTACGGGATGGGACCGTAGGCGTCCGTCACCCGGTGCAGGACCGCCACTTTCAGGATGTCGGCCAGGGCGGCCATTTCGGGGTTGTCCTCCCGGATGGCGTTCAGCTTGACCCACGGTCCGATGGCCCGGGTGAAGGCGTCGTTGAACATCGCCTTGGACCAGCCGTCCGGATTCAGGTTGTAGAGGTTGTTCTGGGCGAAACCGTTGTTGGAAGCGCCCTCGTAGTTGGCGAAAATGTTCCCGTTGAGGCCCTGGGCCACCTGGTAGTTGGCGCTGCCGTACTCGCCGTCGTCGCCGTTCTGGTAGGACGGGACGACGTTGGCCATCATCTGGGCGAGCGGGGAGCCCACCCTCAGGCCGTCGTGGTCCAGCATCTGGTCCGTCGCCTGCTCGGGATTGGTATTGCGGTCCGGGAATTTGCCCAGGCAGGAAACCATGGTCACGCCCAGCACCGCCACACAAAGGGTAGTCAATATCTTGTTCATAGTCTCAGGCTTCCTTAGTCGTTAACGATACGGACGGTCACGCGGCGGTTGGCTTCCGGCGAAGCGGAAGCGTTCCAGTCGCCCTCGACCGCCTGGTAGGAGATGCGGTCGGCGGCGACGCCTTCGGCCTTGAGCTTGTTCGCCACGGTCATGGCCCGCTTCCAGGCCAGCTCGCGGTTGATTTCAGGAGTACCGGTCGCCGTGTCGGCGTAACCGTTGAGGATGACCTTCGCGGAAGGATTCTCCTTGAGAACCTGGCACATGCGGCCCAGCTTGAAGGACTCGTCCGGACGCAGGTCGGTCTTTCCGAGGAGGAAGTTCAGGTCCGTCACATAGATTTCGGTGACGGCCTCGGAGACGATCACTTTCTCCTTGACCACTTCCACGGGGACTTCCTTGATCACTTCCTTCACGACCTCCACCGGAACCTCCTTCACGATGACCTGAGGTTCGGGGATGTAGGCCGGCGCGGCGGGAGCGGCCGCCTTCTTGCGGTTGCCGCCGAAGGTGATCTTCGCGGAGAAGCCGATGTTACGGGTGGAAGGCATCATGAACAGGTCGATTCCCGCGCCGTAGTTGCCGGCGGAGGAAACCTGCTCGGGATCGAACGGGGCCTTGCAGTAGATCATCGCGAGGTTGCGGCCCACCACGGCGAGGTTCAGCGCTTCGATCCACGGGACGGCCTTCTTGATGGGAATCTGGTAGCCCAGGGAGACTTCGGCGAGGCGGACGTTCGTCATCGAGTACACGTAATAGGCGCCGAGGGCGTCCTGGCCGTTTCCGCCGGAGATGGTCTGGTAGTAGTTCTGGGCGTTGTTGCGGAGGAGATTCACCTGGTCCCCCACGGCGCCGGCGGCGTTCAGCACGACGCCGCCTTCATCGCGGGCCTGGGCGGAACGCACGGACATGCCGTAGGCGTCCAGGGCGGCCTCCGTCAGGGAGACGCCGATGCCGCCCACGCGGGCGGTGATGAGGGCCGATGCGGAAAGGCCGTTCCAGGACAGCTGGTTGCGCCAGGAACCGGTCCAGACCGGCATCGTGTTGCCGGCGTAGATCATCGTCGCGGGCGTTCCGTCGTGGACCGCCGGGGTGACGCCCGCGCCGGTCGGGGACGTCCAGATGAACCCGTGTTCGTCCGTCTTGAGGCCGCTCACGTAGAGGTCGCCCACCTGGCCGCCCTCCGTCAGCCAGAACTTGGCGCCGGAGGAACCGCCCACGGACACCTCGGTGGAACGGATGGGAATGCCGTTGTACTCGGTGTCCAAGAGCTTGACGATCTTGTTGATGTTGCGGGTGTAGATGAGGTTGGTCTGCCACTCCACCGCGCCGATGTTCTGGGTGAACTGCCCGGCGAGCTCGATGCCCTGGTTGTCGATGCGGCCGGCATTGACATACAGGGTGGAGTTGGTGGAGGAACCCGGGATGGTCGGAGTGAACACCTGGTCGTAGGTGCTCGCGTTATAATAGGTGGCGTTGATGTGCAGCTTGCTCCGGAACAGGCGGAGGTCGATACCCGCCTCCCAGGACTTGGTGCGCTCCGGACGGAAGTCGTCGGCCGCGGCCCAGGTGTTCGTGACCGGGACGCCGGCCGTGACCGGATAGGTCGGGATGGTGATGTAGCGGCTGATCGGGTTGCCCACCTCGGCGTAGGAGGCGCGCACCTTGGCGAACGTCAGGAAGTTCGAGTCGATCCCGAAGATGTCCGTCAGGATGGCGGAGAGACCCACCGAAGGATAGAAGACGGGCTTCACCTTGCCGTTCTCCCAGGACAGCGGGGACGTCCAGTCGTTACGGGCCGTCAGGTCCAGGAAGACCATGTTCTTGAATCCGAACTGGGCCGTTCCGAACACGGACTGGGTCTGGTCGCGGAAGGTGTCCTTGAGGAACGCCTTCCCCGTCTCCATGTTCGTGAAGGTGAACAGGTTCGCCACGCCCAGGAGGTCGCCGCCGATGGAGGTGCCGCGGTAGAAGTAGTCCTCGATGGAGGCGCCCAGCACGCCGTTCAGCTGGAACAGGTTGTCCCCGAAGGTCTTGTGCAGGTTCAGGAGGACGTCGGCGTAGGTCTGCCGGGTCTTCATGTCGTCATAGTAGTAGCGGCCGTACTCGCCCGCGAACAGGCCGTTGGACGAAGCGTAGAACTTCTGCTCGGCGATGGTCGCGTTGCTGTCGGTGCGGACCCGGCCCTGGATGTCCAGCCAGTCCGTGATGTCGAAGGTCAGGGACGCTCCGGCGAGGAAGCGGTCCTTGGCCGTGTTGTACAGGTTGCGGTTCACCAGCCAGAACGGGTTCTGCATCGAGAGCTCGTTGGCGCTCCAGAACTGCGTCGGGAAGTTGCGGTCCGGATTGAACCGTTCGTACACGGAGTAGGCGTACAGGTTGTCTCCGGGAGACATCAGGTACAGCGGGACCAGCGGGTTGTGGTACAGACCGCCGGAGAGCATGTTCTGCTCGTTCACCTTGATGTACATCCCCAGGAGGCTCAGGTGCATCCGGCCGTCCAGGAAGTCCACCGTCTGGTGGGCGGTGAAGTTGTAGCGGCCGTACTTGTTGTTGGGGATGATGCCGTCGGCGCTGTTCAGGCCGGCGGAGATGTAGGTGGAATAGTTCTCCCCGCCCAGGGACAGGCCCACGGTGTGGGACTGGTTCACCCCGGTCTGGAAGAAGTCCAGGATGCTCCAGTCCTGCGGGACGTTGAGCTTGCTGCCCCAGGAGGCGTACTGGCCCAGCTTCGGGCCGTAGGTGCTCTGCAGGCGCGGAAGCATGAACGGCTCGGAGAAGGTCGTGCTGTTTGAGTAGCTCACGTGGACCCCCTCCTCACCGGTGCGGGAGGTGAGCATCAGGATGCCGTTCGCAGCCTTGTAGCCGTACAGGGCGGCGGCGGAAGGGCCCACCAGCGCGCTCATGTCGGCCACGTCCTCGGAGTTGAGCATCGCCATGCCGTCACCGGACAGGCCGGCACCGGCGTAGATGCTCCAGGAGTCGCCCGGCTTGGTGGTCGAGAGGGTCGGGAGCGGAATGCCGTCCAGCACGTACAGCGCGTTGTTGGAGTTCTGGATGGACTTGGCGCCGCGCATCACCACCTTGGTCTCGGCGCCGGCGCCGGCCGACGTCTCGTTGATCTGGACACCGGCCAGCTTGCCCGCCAGGGAGTTCACCATGTTGGCCTCCCGGGTGACAAAGACCTTGTCGTCCAGCTTCTGGACATTGTAGGTGACCGCTTTCTCGGCGCGCTTGATGCCGAGGGCCGTCACGACGACCCCTTCCAGGAGATTGGCGTCCTCCTGCAGGGTGACGTTGATGGTCTCCCGGCCGCCGACAGGCATCACCACGTCCTCCATCCCGATGAAGGAGAAGCGCAGGGCCTGGGCGTCGGCCGGAACCTGAAGTGTGTAGTGTCCGTCGAGGTCCGTGACCGTACCGATGGTCGGCTGTCCCTCGACGACTACTCCTGCGCCGACGAGGGGCGCCTGGTTCGCATCCACCACGGTGCCCGTGATGGTCCTCCCTCCTTGCGCAAGGACGAGGAGGGACGCGAAAAGAGACGCAACGACCACGCAGAATTTACGTAAGTTGTTGTTACACATTAGGTTTAATAGTTATAATGATAAAGTGTTCGCGGTTAGAGGTTTCGGTGTACGCCTTAAAGGTATTAAAAAATCCTAAACCGTCAAAATTAAAAATAGCTCAAACGCTTAAAAAATAGCCATTTTAGCACTTTGCCTCGGTTTGGTTTTTGTCATTTTCACAACCCCGAAAAATACCATTCCCCTCTTCGAGCCACCCCCGAAGGGCACAAAAAAAGCGGCCCCCAAAACTTGGGGACCGCATCGGGAAACGATGTCCGGACAGGATCAGAAGGGAAGCGTGCCGTCGACCCACTCCACGTCGGTCTCGGGATAGTTCATCTGGGAGACGAACTTCTTGCCGGTCAGGGTGCGTCCGTTGCCGGAATGGTCGGCGATGGTGTTGCCGCTGCCCTCGTTGAAGTACCAGGAGGCGACGAGGTCGGAGCCGGAGGCGTCGGCCTTGTACATATTGCCCGAGATCTCGGAGGCCGTGCGGGCGCTCTTCCATACGCGGGTGTAGGCGACGTTGCCCTGCACATAGCGGTTGCCGTCACAGGCGTTGCCGATGATGAAGGAGAACGGGAGCTGCCACTTGGCGCCCACGCCGTTCATGTCCACGCCGTGGTCCTTGAGGTTGGCCGTGGCCTTCTGCTCGCCGTTGACATACAGGTACGCCTTGCCTTCGCTGCGGGAGTACACGGCGGCGAGATGGACCCACTCGCCGGTCTTCCAGGCCGTCGCGAGCTTGATCTCGTTGTACTCGCCATTGGCCTTCTTGTCACCGCCGCAGATGAGCTGGAACTGGCTGTCCTCGGTGCGGAGGAGGAACACGCCCTCCACGCCCATGATGGACTCGTTCTTGCCGGGGTTGCCCGCGGTGTTGACCCAGGTCTCCATCGTCACCTCGTCCAGGGTGGCGAGGTCGGACGGCCAGGTGTAGTCGAAGAAGGCGGTCTTCATGTTGACGACCTTGGCCTCCACCGGCTGGGGCTGGCCCGGGATGTAGTGGAAGATGGCGTACCGGCCGTCGAAGGCCGATCCGGCCGCATCCACGCCCACGGCGAAGGCATAGTACTCGTCCTCGTCGCTGCCGTAGTAGTCGACAGTCTGGTCCGGCAGGTCGGAGGAAGCGTAATAGCTCAGCCATTCCTCGTTCTCGGCCGCGCGCGCCTTCATGAAGCCCACCAGGTCGCTGCCCACTTCGCTGGCCTTCGCCATGAAGATCAGGTGCATCGGCGAGGTGCAGGCGGTCAGCTTGAAGCCGAAATAGGTGCTGCCCCACTGCTCGACACCGCCGAAGGAGCCCTTCCAGGTGCTGCTGCAGTCGGTCCAGATAAGATCGTCGCCCGTGACCTTCACGGGGATGGAGGCCTCGAGTTCGCCGAACTTGGCGATGATCTCGGCTTCGCCCGTATTGACGGCCGTGACCGTGTAGTAATTGCTGTAGTACACGCGCAGGGTCACGACGGTCTCGTCGGAGGAGGAGAAGGTGATGTCGCCCGTATCGGTGCAGTCGTCCGGCAGGAGCTTGGCGCTGAAGTAGTTCAGGGTCTTGCCGGCCTTGAGCTCGATGGAGGAGATCGGCGTGTTGTTCCAGCCCTGGGTGAACTGGATGCCGGTCGCGTGGACCGGATCGGGCTCGCGGGCGGTGAAGTTGTACACGAGGTACTCGCCGGTGAACTCGAACTCGGAGTCATAGCCGAGCACGTAAGCGACGGCCTCGCCCTTGTCCTCGTAGGTCTTGGTCTGGGTCTCGCCGGTGCCGAAGAGGTTCTTCGGGCTCTGGCCGGCGTCCTTCCGCTCTTCGACCTGCTCGTACACGGTGTTGGCGATGGCCTCGACATCCGTGAACTTGTCGGCGGAAACCACGCCGAAGTAGGCGTATTCCCCGTCGAAGCCCTCGAGCTTCACTTCCTCGTTGGAGCCGGAGATCCGGCCGTACCAGTCCTTCTTCCACTTCGGGGTGTCGGTGATGGTCCACACGCCGGTGCGGTCGATGAGCTTGATCTTGTCGGCCACGGTCACCTTGCAGGAGGCGGTCAGGCCGTTCTGGGAAGCGGTGATGGTCGCCTCGCCGAGGCCGACGGCCTGGATGAAGCCGTAGCTGACGGTGGCGACGCTCTCGTTGGAGGACTTCCACTCGAATTCCTGCTTGTCGGTCGTCTCTTCCGGCAGCAGCGTGGCCTTGACCTTGGTGGCGCGGCCGACGAGGAGGTTGATTTCGCTCTTGTTGAGCTGCAGTTCCGTGGCGGGAACCCGCTCGGCGAACACGTTCACGATGGCGGTGACGCTCTGGTTGCCGGCTTCCGCCGTGATCAGGGCGACGCCCTTGGCGAGGGTGGTCACGTTGCCTTCCGCGTCGACGGAGGCGACGGACGCGTCGGAGGACTTCCAGGTGAGCTTGTCCACGGAGGCGTTCTCCGGGACGAGCGCGACGGTGAGGGCCACCGGCTCGCCGATGACCACGTAGCTGGTCTTCGGGCTGATGGAGAGACCCTGGAGGGTTTCTTCGGCCGCCGCAGGGACCGGAAGCGGATTGGTCGTATCCTCATAGGTGTCCACCTTCGTGCAGGCGAAAGCGCTCATGAGGGCCGCAGCGGCAAAAATGGAAAATATCTTTTTCATTTCTTTGTCTTTTATAAAGTTCCTTTGATATGGAGCGGCGCGGTCGCCACCCCGTTGACGGTGATGGTCAATGTTTCCTGGACCTCGGTCCGGAGGCGCTTCCACCGGGCGTCATAGACGCCGCGGAGGTCCGCCCGGCTCCGGGCCGGGATCGTGGCCGGCGCGTAGAGCTTCACGCGGCGGGGCGCGGTGATCTCCAGGGTCATTTCCTCGTCCGTGTCGTTGTACAGGGGGATCGAGAACGCGAAGTCCCCGAAGGAATCCCAGGCCAGCGCATTGACGGACGTGTCGGTCCTGAGGCCCTGCCCCAGGTCTTCCGCATAGCGGATCTTCCCTTCGGACTCGTCACGGAGCACATAGCCTTTCACGGCGATGGAGCTCAGGACGTTGTCGGTGCCGTCGGAGGTGACCACGGTCAGGTAGCGGGTCTGGCCGCCATAGAGGCTCTTGGGGTCGAAGACCGCCACGAGGACGCCTTTTCCGCCGGGGCGGAGGCTCCGCGTGTCCACCTCGCCGGTGAAACACCCGCAGGTGGAATGGACCTCCAGGATGGTGACCGTCTTCCCGGAAACATTTTCGTAAGGGTAACGGAGGGTGATGGCGCCGCTGTCAAAGCGTACCGTGTCCACAGCCTGCTCCGGCTCGGAGAAGCGGAGCAGCGCACTCCCCTGCGCCCCTGCCGCCAGCGGCAGGCAGAGGCACAGAAGGATCGCTATGGTACGGATCTTTTCCATTATTCGGGGCAGCGGATATTGGCTTCGGTATAGGTGACACTGCCGTGGGCGATGCCGTCATAACCGTTGCCGGTGAGGTCCTTGCCGCGGTTCTCGGCATCCAGCTTCCAGTAGCCCAGGAGCTTGTTCTCGCGGGCTTCCTTCACCGGGTCGGCGATGGAGCACTGGCCGTTCACGAGCTCGGTCGGGGACAGCAGGCGGCCCCACACGCGGGCCTCGCTCACCTGGCCGTTCAGGTAACGGCCCTTCTCGGACATGCCGATGGCGAACTTGGAGTTGTAGACCTTGCCCAGGTTGATGCCCTTGCCGCCCATCGGGGTGGAGCTGTCCAGCTCGCCGTTGATGTACAGGTCGCAGGTCTGCTTGATACCGTCGGCGACCACGGCGATGTGGTACCACTTGCCGGTGTCGAAATGGGCCTTGGAGGTGATGGACACGCCCTGGCCGGCCAGCTGGAGCTGGTTCGGGTCGCAGGAGATGTCGCCGAAGCGGAGGAGGAAGTTCTCCTCGACGCCGATCACCGAAGAGATGAACGGGTTGGCGGAGGCCCAGCTGTTGGCCTTCACGCGGATTTCCATCGTGCAGACTTCCAGGGAGAGGGCCGGGTCGGAGACCGTGGTCGGCATCTCGAAGTAGGAACCGCCGGGGAGGTTCGCCGCGGAGGCGTAGACATAGCCGCGGATCACGAGGAAGGCGTACTCCTCGCCCGGAACCGGGCGCTGGGAGGTGCTGGTGCCCGTGATCTTGAGGGGCAGGCAGTAGATGACACCGTTCTTGAAACCGTCGATGTTCACGTCGGCGGTGACGGGCTCGGAGACGGCGCTGCCGGCCTTGATGACGGTGCTCTTCCGGTTCAGGGAGACGTTGGCTTCCGGGAGGAACCAGTAGTTGGTGCCCTGGGCCTGGTTGAAGGCCGCGAGGACGGCCGTGTCGCGGACCGGCTCGAAGTTCACGGTCACATCCTTGTCCACCTTGACGGAGGAGGCGATGGTGAAGGTGACGGGGCCGGAAGTCTCCAGGAAGGCGGCCATCTCGCCGCTGTCATTGGCCTGGAAGGCGACGATTCCGTTCTCGTAGAGGCCCTCGGAGTCGATCAGGCTCTTCTGGCAGGCGGCCAGGAGGGCGATGGCGCTAAGCGCTATGATGATCTTTTTCATACGATGGCTTATTTATAGTATTCGACCTGGGACTGGGCGCGGATGCCCATGATGTGGTGCTGGTAGCGCATCTTCTTGCCCTTCTCGGCGCCCTCGGCCTCCAGACGCCAGTCGCGCTGGCCGTGGAAGGAGGCGAAGCCGCCCTTGTGGCCATACTGCTGGCCGCAGGTGGAAGGCTGGAAAGACGCCATCTGCTCGAGGTTGTGGCAGCCCTCGGAATAGGTGTCGCCCACGTTCTCGGTGACGATGATCTGCGCAGGGACCCAGCCGTTCGCACGGTCGAGGTTGCTGCCGAAGTCGCCCTGGGAAGCGGGGCTCGCGCCGCCGGTGGAACCGTACTTCTGGTAGATCCAGAAGTTGCAGAGCTTCGCAAGGTCCTTGTCGCCGGCGCCGCTGTTGCGGTCGATGATGAGGAGCGTGCCCTCGTTGCCGGACTTGGGGCCGATGAACTGGGACAGGTAGGCCACCATCGTGTTGAACGCGGTGCCGCTGAGCGGGTCGCCTTCCGGTTCGTAGTCGAGGTCATAGCCGTCCAGGCCGTACTGCTCGATCTCGTCGAGGAGCACCTGGGAGGCGTAGACGCACCACTCCGGCCATTCGGGACCGCCTTCGGCCTCGCGGGAGTTCGCGCCCTTGCCCGGGTGGGCCTGCACGTCGGCGCGCAGCGCGGCGTTGCCGGCCTCCAGGGCGGCGGACTCGAGCTCCTGGGCGGTCATCTTGCCCTGGAGGATCTTGCCCATGTTGTCATACTTGTAGGCCTCGTACGCCTTCATGAAGGAAGGGATCTTGGCCTCCATGCCCCAGCGGGCGTTCTCGAGGATGCGGGTGATGCGGCAGCCGACCACCTTCATGCCCTTGATTTCCTGGCAGGCCTTCATCTCCTGGTAGTCCAGGGAGCCCTTCTTGGGGCAGCCGCCCCAGAGGTTGATCACGTCCACGCTGTCCGGGATGTCCGCGAAGCGGAACGCCATCGAACCGTAGTCGGCGAAGAAAATGTAGGAGATGCTGCGGGTGGTGATGCCGTCCGCGTCGAAAGCGGCCTTCTTCCAGTCCCGGAGGTTCTGGTAGTAAGCCTCGTCCCCGATGGCGTTCACCGTGCCGGTGCCCTGGATGAACTCGGACCAGGCCTCGGCCTGGTGGATGCCGGAGGTGCGCTCGATCTCCAGGGACTTCACTTCCTGCACCTTTTCGCAGGAGGCGAGGACCAGGGCGGCGCCCATCAGAATATAGAGTGTCTTTTTCATGACCATTTCGCTTTAAGGGTTATTTGCGGTCCCACCATACCTTGGTGCCGCCGTTGTCCGCCTTCTCGGAAGCGGCTTCCTTGGCCTCGGTCACGAGGAGGGAGACGCCTTCCTTGACGTTGGCGTTGTTGGCGGTATACTCGGAGGTCGGATACACCAGACGGCGGATCTGCTTCTGGGTGTCGATCAGGCCGCCGGAGTTGTTGGTGGCGGTCGGGATCACCCGCGGGTACCCGGTGCGGCGGAACTCGGCCCAGGCCTCCATGCCCTCGGGGAACATGGCGATGTACTTCTGGGTGAGGATCTGCTCCAGGTGGCCTTCGGTCTCGCTCTGGCTGTCCCAGGAGACGGCGACGTCGGTGAGGTTGTTGCCGTAGGAGTTGCCGCCGGTCACGGGATCCGTGTAGGAGCCCACGCCGTCGGTGCCGCGGAGGTAGGCGTCGGCGCCGGAAGCGCCGGCGAGGGCGAAGCTGCGCTTCACGCCGGCCTCATAGGCGGCCTTGGCGGCGGCCGCATCCCCCTGGCGGAGGAAGAACTCGGCCTTCAGGAAGTCGGCCTCGGCGCCGGACATCCACTTGAGCGGATCGGCGTTCGTGCAGTTCACGCGGGACCACAGGGTGGACTTGGGATAGTTGCTGTCCACGGCGGCGCCCATGCGGACTCCGTAGTACTTGCCGTCGGAACCGGCGGTGAAGTAGGAGGCGCGGCGCGGGTCGTTGTAGCTGTTCATGTAGGTGACGATGGTGGCGCCGGCCTTGGCGTCGCCGTCGTTGAAGTTGTACTCGATCACGTAGATCGGGTTCTCCCACGCGCCGGCGCCGGGATGGAGGACGACATCCTCCTGGATGAAGCCGGCGGCGCTGGCGAGGGCCTTCTCCGCCTCGGCCTGGTACAGGGCCTCGTCGGCGTAGGCCACGCGGGTGGCGAGACGCAGGCGGAGCGTGTTGGCGAAGGCGATCCACTTGGCCATGTTGCCGTAGAACACGTTGTCATAGTCCTCGAGGTAGGTGGCCGTACCGCCGTTCACGAGCTCCTGGAGCGTCTCGATGGCGCGGTCCAGGTCCATGAACATGCCCCGGTACACCTCTTCCTGGGTGTCGTAGGCGACGTGGTTCACGCCCGTGCCCAGCTGGGTGTAAGGGATGGGGCCGTAGGCGTCGGTGACGCGGTGCATGACGGCCACTTTCAGGACGTCGCCGAGGGCGGCGTCATAGGGGTTGTTCTCCCGGAGGGCGTTCAGCTTGGCCCAAGGAGCCATGGCGCGGACGAAAGCGTCCTCGAACAGGGCCTTGGTCCAGCCGTCGGCCACGAGGTTGTACTCGTTGGTCTGGTGGAAACCGCTGTTGGAAGCGGCCTCGTAGTTGGCGAAGATGTTGCCCGTGAGGCCCTGCACCACCTGGTAGGAAGCGGAACCATACTCGTTGGAACCGTCATTCTGGTAGGAAGGAAGCACGTTGGCGATCATCTGGGAGATATAGGAACCCGTGCGCATGTTGTCGTGGTCCATCATCTCCTCGTTCGCCTGCTCCTGGTTGGTATTGCGCTCCGTGTAGTCCTTGACACAGGAAACCATGCCCAGGGAGACGGCGACAGAAAGGATAAGGATAGCTGTCTTTTTCATATGCTCTGTCCTCCTTATTTATTGTCATTGTTACCCTTCTTGCCGAACTTCACCTTCACGGAGAAACCGAGGTTGCGGGTGGAAGGAGCCATGAACAGGTCGATGCCGGCGCCGTAGTTGCCGGCGTTGGAAATCTGCTCGGGATCGAACGGGGCCTTGCACAGGAGCATCGCGAGGTTGCGGCCTACGACGGCGAGGTTCAGGCTCTCGATCCAGGGAATCCGCTTCCCGAGGGGAATGTCGTACCCGAGGGAGACCTCGGCGAGCCGGATGTTCGTCATGTCATAGACATAGTAGGCGCCGAGCGCGTTCTGGCCGTCGGCGCCGGAGATGGTCTGCCAGTAGTCCTGGGCGCTCACCTGATAGTAGTTGCGGGCGTTGCCGAAGATGCCGGCGGGGGCGAAGTTGAAGCCCTCTTCGCGGCCTTCGAGCGTCCGCTTGGTGACGCCGTAGGCATCCATCGTGGCCTCGGTGAGGGACACGCCCACGCCGCCCTTGCGCATGGTGAACATGAACGCGAGGTTCAGGCCCTTCCAGGAGAACTGGTTCCGCCAGGAACCGGTCCAGTCGGGATTGGTGTTGCCGGCGTACCACATCGTGTCGGGCGTACCGTCATTGGGAGCCTTGTGCATCACGCCGCCCTTGTCGGAAGGCGTCACGTACGGGGTTCCGTCCTCGTTGGTCGCGAGGCCGGCGACGTACATTTCACCCACGGGACGGCCCTCGATGAGCCACATGGTGACACCGGAGGTGCCGCCCACGCTCTCGCGGGTGCTCACGTAGTGCTCGTTGCCGTTGGTGTAGTCCAGCAGCTTCGCCACCTTGTTCACGTTCTTGGTCCAGATGAGGTTGGTGGTCCAGTTGAAGTCCCCGATGTCCTGGGTGAACATGCCGGAGAGTTCCACGCCGCGGTTGTCGATCCGGCCGGCGTTCACGTAGTAGGTGCTGTAACCGCTCGTGGAAGCGTTGGTCGGGGTGAAGACCTGGTTGTAGGTGGAAGACTGGTAGTAGGTACCGGCAAGCTGGAGCTTGCTCTTGAACAGGCGGACGTCCGCGCCCACTTCCCAGGAGCGCGTGCGCTCAGGCTGGAAGTCGGGGGCGGTGGCCCAGGTGTCGATGCGGGCGGTACCGCCCATGACCGGGTGCGTACCGTTGAAGATGAAGCGCTCCACCGGGTTACCCACCTCGGCGTAGGAAGCGCGGAGCTTGGCGTACGGGATGAAGTCGGACTTGCGGTCGAACATCTCGGTGATGAGCCAGGAGG
>JAEEGG010018171.1_pt1 | contig 14358 bp, 9 predicted proteins | sample 9134161 | NCBI WGS metagenome assembly JAEEGG01 (sample SAMN16246543, study PRJNA631951) | gut metagenome | biome: gut microbiome; feature: rumen; material: CR-attached | host: Bos | place: Iran: Karaj | collected 2018-10
GTTGATGGAGACATATTAATATATTATGTTAATTATAAAGAAACTTTAGATGGTAATACATTTGTTACTGAAGATTATAATATTCATACTAAGGAAAATGGTTATTATGCGTATATCTATTTAAATGGTAAATTTGTTGGTGTTAATTATCCTAATAAAGAAAATGAAAGAAATGAATTTACTTACCAGTATTATAAAAATGTATATGGTACAAATGGATATATTAAACATTTATATAACAAATATAATGAAATCCCTGATAAAGAAAAAGATCGAATTCTTACTATTGCAAATTATGAAACATTATTTGATAAAGATTATTTTGTAATTCTTCGTCCATCAATATTAATTGGTCAAATATTAAAAATTGAAATGAATAAGTTACCATCAAAATTAGAATATGAACAAGACAAAGAAAAATTAAATTTAGACGGTGGTAAAATTAAAGTTTATTTTGAAGATAATACATCAAGTATAATAGATTTAAAAAATAAAGATGTTAAAGTAACAGGTTTTGATAATCATTCACTTGGTGAAAAAGTAATAAAAGTAACTTATCAAGGAAAAGCAACATCTTTTAAAATAAAGATTGTGGAACCGGTAAAAGAAGAAGAACCAGATGAACCACAAGATGAACCTCCGATTGAAGAAGAGCCAAAAGAAATCGAAAATGATAAGTTAAATCCATATATAATTGTAGCTATAGTTTGTGTAACAATATTACTGCTATTATCTATAATCTTCTTTAATAAAAAATGGACTAAAAATAACATATAAAACAAAATATTAAAAATATATAGATTATAAATTTAATAATTCATTAAGTTTATAATCTATTTTTTTATATTAAATAATTATTTATCCACAAAAATGTTAATAAAATATTTTAAATATTTATTTTATTTTTATTCACAAAATTGTTAATATTATCTTTCATATATTAATGGTGAAAGGAGTAGTATGGATAAAATCAAGTTAGCTTTTTATAATCATCGCTATAAAATAGTAATCATTTGTTTATTAACAATTGGGATCTTTTTATTTCTTATGACACCAAATGATAAAGAAGAAAATATAATAGTAGAAAAAGAAGAACCAAAAAAAGAAGAAGTTATCGAGGAAGAATATATCTATGTAGATATAAAAGGCCAAGTTAAGAATAATGGTGTTTATAAGATCTTAAATGGAGCTAGAGTAATTGATGCTATAAAAGTAGCAGGAGGATTATTACCAGATGCAGATACTTCATTAATTAATTTGTCGATGAAACTAAGGGATGAAATGGCTATTGTAATCTTCAGTAAGAAGGAAGTGGAAAATTTTTATCAAACAAAAGAGGAAGTTAACATTAAAGTAAATGAATGTGAAAATAAGTGTGATGCATGTATTGAAAGAATAGAAGATAGTAATGATAAAAATTTATTAAATATTAATAAAGCTTCTATTAATGATTTTATGAGTTTACCTGGAATAGGTGAAGCAAAAGCAAAATCTATTATTGATTATCGAAATAGTAAAGGGTCATTTAAAAGTCTTGATGAAATTAAGGATGTTAAAGGTATAGGAGAAAGTATTTTTGAAAAGATTAAGGAGTATCTTACAATTTAGATATTTGCTAATAATATTATTGTTTTTCTTAATACTATCATTTATTAATAAAAAATATCTAATAAAAAGATATTCGATAAATGATAAAGAATTTATCTTAGAAGTTACTAATGTCGATTATGTTAATGATAAGTATAAAGTAGAATTAAAAGGTATAGAAAAACTAATAAGTTATCCTAAAGATTTTGAATATAATATTGGAGATGTAATAAAAGTAAAGGGAACTTTGTCTACAGTTAAAAGTAATACAATACCAAATGTATTTGATTATAAGAAATATTTAAAGTATCAAGATATTAATTATGTTTTGAATATAGATACTGTATATTTAATTAGCAAAAATAAGAATATTTTATATAAAGTAAAAGAAACTATTAAAAATATAATAAAAAATCGTAATTCATTCAGTTATCTCAACTCCTTTATTATGGGTAATACAACTTATTTAAATAGTGATATTAAAAGTATTTATCAAAAGATAGGAATAAGTCATCTGTTTAGTATAAGTGGGACTCATATAACGCTAATTACCTTATTATTTAGTTATCTATATAAAAAGAAAAAGATAAATAATACAATTTATTTCTTATTAATTAATATTATTGTTATCTTTTATTTGTTTTTAACTAATTATAAAGTTTCTATTTTACGGTTTGTTTTGTTTTTTGATATATCATTTATTAACAAAAAGGTTAATCTAGGTTATGATAATTTAAAAACAATGATTATTGTTATATTATTATCTTTAATAATAAATCCATATTACTTCTTTCAAACTGGTTTTGAATACTCATATTTAATTAGTTTTTTTCTTATACGTTTTAGTAATCTTATTAAAGGTAATTACTTTAGGAAGTTATTAAAAATATCTATTATTTCCATAATTACAAGTTTTCCAATAACAATTTATAATAATTATGAAATAAATTTACTTTCTATTATTTATAATTTATTTTATGTACCATTAGTTAGTTTTATATTATTTCCATTATCAATATTAATAGTATTATTTCCAATATTAGATAATATATTAATGTTTTTTATAAATGTATTAGAGAATAGTGCTATCTTTTTAAGTAAAATAAATGTATTAACTTTTGTTTTTTCTAAACCATCATTTTTATTAATGTTTGTTTATTTAGTTCTTATATATTTCTTCTTTTCTAAAAAGAAGAAAGTATTATTAATAATATTAATCATTATTCATTACAATATTAATGCCATAAGAAAAGATAGTTATGTTATGGCATTAGATGTAGGTGAAGGTGATAGCTTAATAATAAAAAATAAAAATAAGACGATATTAATAGATACAGGAGGTTCACCAAATTATTCTTATTACAAAGACATCATAATGTTTTTAAAGAGTGATGGAATAAGAAAAATTAATTATTTAATATTATCTCATGGAGATTTTGATCATATGGGAGAAGCTATTAACATAGTAGAAAACTTTAAAGTTGATAAAGTAATCTTTAATTGTGATTCATATACTGATTTAGAAAAAAACTTAATTAAAGTATTAGATAAAAAGAAGATAAAATATTATTCTTGTATTAAAGAATTATCTTTAAATAATAATAAACTTTTATTTTTACAAACAAGAATATATGATAATGAGAATGATAATAGTAATGTTATTTATACAGAATTAAATGGATACAAATTTATGTTTATGGGAGATGCAGGATTAGATAAAGAAAAAGATATATTGGATAAATATGATCTGCCAAAAATAGATGTCTTAAAAGTAGGACATCATGGAAGCAATACAAGTACGGGACAAGATTTTATTAATATAATTAAACCAAAGTATTCAATTATATCAGTAGGAAAAAATAATCGTTATGGTCATCCTAATAAAGAAGTTTTAAATAATTTAAAAAATAGTATAATTTATAGAACAGATATAAATGGAAGTATTCTGTTTAGAATTAAGAAAAGTACATTATCGATAGAAACAAGATTTTAAATATTTTGTTATTCATAATAGAGTTTTCTTTTGTAAAATTATTGTTTCATCTTTAATAAGAAACACCTTTATGTTAAAATAATTAGTAAGGTGATATTGTGAACATAGAAGTTGTAGTTAATGATTATTTACTAGCATGGTACTTACTATATGGAGCATCAATTAGTAAAGAAATAGATAAATTTAAAAAGAATTTATATACGAAATATCGTAAAGAGTATAATTTGTGTTATAAAGATCGTAATGAAATAATTAAATATGGTAAAGATTTTATTCCTGATAATGATATTATTTATAATGCGGTTTTAGAAAGTAGTTTATATAAAACATTAAAAAAGGAAGTATCAAGACATCGCTTACATATTGCTAAAATAATGGAACAATCAAGTAAGGAAATTGAAGATTATATTAATAGTATATTAAAATTCCCATATCCCAAAACAGTTTACTTTTATATTATTCACCCAAGACTTGAAGTAACAGAATATTTAAAAGATTATCATGCTTTAATATGGGGTAGTGAGAAAGATAAATACGATGTTTTAACAGTTATGCTTTTATCTATTACAAGAAGTCTATTGTATGAAGAACATGATGATTCAATATATAATGAACTATTAAAAGCTGTGCTAGAATTAAGTATCAAAAATGAAATAGGAAGTAGAATGGGTAATTCGAAAGCTTATTCAATTGGAGATCCTAGTGTTTCTTTAATAAAAATGCAATTATATCCATATTGGTTAATGTATTTAGGTTTAACTAATAAGGAAGATATTTTAAATAGAATGATAAATGATAGAGTAGCTTTTGATATTAATAAAATTGAAATAGATAAAAATTTAAAGAAATATAGTTTAAATAAATTTTTAGAATACTGTTATGATAATAGAAAGAAAATATTAAGTTTAAATAATGTAAAAATAATACAAGATGTACCTTTAGAAGATGAATATTTATAATAGGAGGGTTTATGGATAAAAAGTTACAAGAGTTATTAGCAAGTATTAATTTTCCAGAAGAATGGTGTAATGATTTATATAATTGTTCATTATCTAAAGTTAAAATAAGTGAAAAAAATAAGTTAATGAAAATCATTTTAGATAGTGAACAAACAATCCCAGTTAATACATATATTAAATTAGTTCAAAGTCTAAATGATTTTTTTGGTATAGATTGCTTTTTAGAAATAAAAACTAAGAAGAATGGTTTTAATCGTATTCAAGAATATTTTAATTATTTTACAGAAGACGATAAATATAAGTTTATTAGATCTAAGTTAAAATGTAATTTTAATAATTATTTTATTGAAGTTAATAATGAAAGTGAACAAAGAGAAGTAGTTGATCTATTAAATGAAATTAATGAAAGATTAGATAAAGTTGGTGTTAATAAATTAGATATTATTGTTAATGAATTCAATCGTACAAAAGTAAATGATGCAATTAATAAAGACAAAGAAGTAAAAGTTAAACCAGAAATAATCGAAGAAAAAACGAGCGATAATCCATATAATAAATATGGACAACGTAGAAAAAAAGTAAAAACAGTTGATGATCCTAATGTTATTATCGGGGAAGTTATTGATGGTGAAGTCAGAGAATTAAAAACAATTAAAGACGAAGAAGAAGATATAATTGTTGATTGTATGGTCTTTGGTTGTGAAGGTTTTGAATCAAGTAAAAGTGATTTTAAGATAGTAACATTAAAGATAACAGATTATTCTGAAAGTATGTATGCAAAAATTTTTACACAAGATAAAGAAGAATATGATAAATATCTAGAATTATTTAATTCAAAGATGTGGTTTAAGATTAAAGGATACACAAAAAGAGATCAGTATGCTAAAAATGCTTTAGTATTAAATGTTCAAAGTATTAACTTATTAGATAAAAAAGAGATTGAGAATGAGAAAGATGATGCAGTTACTAAAAGATGTGAACTACATGCTCATACTAAAATGAGTCAAATGGATGGGGTAGCAGATGAAGTAAAATTAGTTCGTCAAGCTATGGAATGGGGGCATCCAGGTATTGCTATAACAGATCATGATTGCTGTCAATCATTCCCACATGTTTTCCAAGAAGTAACGGAGTTTAATAAAAAATTAAAACAAAAGGCCCAAACCAAAATTGATTTAATTAATGAAAAAATCAAAAATGAAGGTCAAACAGAAGAGTTATTAAATGAACTAGAGAAAGCTAAGTTTGATAAAGACCATTTAGATTATTTTAAAGTAGGTTATGGAACTGAGTTATCGATGTGTGAGAGCTTTTTAAATGTATGTTTTAATCCGAATGATACTTTAGTAAAAGATGCAACATTTGTTGTATTTGATACAGAAACAACAGGCTTTAATGCAGGTATTCATGATTCAATGATAGAAATAGGTGGCGTTAAAATATGTAATGGAAGCGTTATTGATCGTTTTGATGAATTAATTAATCCTGGACATCATATTGATGCTGATATTACAAGAGTTACCGATATAAGTGATGAAGATGTAAAAGATGCTGATAACGAAGAAAATGTTACTAAAAGATTTAAAGAGTGGATAGGTGATTTACCACTTGTAGCTCATAACGCTAAATTTGATAAAAATATGCTAGATATGGCATATTATAAATATAATTTAGGTAAGTTAGAAAATCCTATTATAGATACATTAATGTTATCAAGAGTAATTAATAGAGATAGTAAAAAACATAGTTTAAAAGCTTTAGGAAAACTATATAAAATAGATACTGGTGAAGAAGATGATGAAGAGACTAGTGATGTTAATAATACTGATAATTCTCTTCCAATTGATCATTTTATAGGAACTAGAATTAAAGATGTTTTAGTTGATAATGTATCTATCATTCAAAGAATAGAAGATGATTTATATACAAATAGAGTTCATAAAGCAAGTAAAACGGAAAAAGCTGAAGTAAAAGTAATATATGATGAAGATAGTGAATATATTGAAGAAGTAGAACTTCATCCAGCAGATAATCAAATAACAATAAGTATTGGAAATATTATTAATATTGATATTAGTATTTATGTTGGACAACACCATGGAGCCGATGTCGATTCAGAAAACACAGCCCTAATTTTCAATAAGATGTTAAAGCAAATTGATGGCATAGAAAAATTAAGTGATTTTAATAATTTAAAATTATTAGAAGAATTAAGTTTTGATAATGACAAAAGTAAACAAGAAAAAATAGGAGAACTTTGTTCATATAAAAATTATGTAAGATTATTAGATGAAGACGAAGAAGTTGATCCCAAATTTGGTTATCCATTTATTAAATATAAAAATAAAGATTATGTATGGCGTTATGAATGGTGTCATGATGATAATCTTCAAATGTATGAAAATATTCCAAGTAAGACATTCACAGAGCATCTTGCAAATATGTATGATAATTTTAAACATGTTACAATGATTGCTAAGAATATGACAGGATTAAAGAATCTATTTAAACTTGTTAGTTTTGCTAATTCTAACTTTTTACAGTTGAATGCCACAATACCTCGTAAAATAATTGATGAATATCGAGAAGGTTTATTAATAGGTTCAGCTTGTTTAAATGGTGAAATCTTTAATATCGCTTTAACAAGAAGTGAAGAAGATTTAATAGAAGCTATGAAGTGGTATGACTATATTGAAGTCCAACCACTTGAGAATTATCGTCATCTACTTAGATATCACGATGTAAATAATGAGGACGATTTAATTTATGCTATTAAAAAGATTATTAAATGTGCTAAAGAAGCAGGTAAAAAAGTAGTGGCAACCGGTGACGTTCATCAAATTAAAAAAGAAGATTTGATATATCGTGAAATTATTGTTAATCAAAATGTACCAGGTAAAGGACGTCATCAACTAGCAAAATATTTATCTGGTTATGATAAACCATGTCTTAATATTTCTTATATAGATAAAGCCTTAAATAAGAGTGATTTTAATGAGATAGATAAAAAAGTATTAAAGTATATTTATGTATTAACAAATTTAGAATCTATCCCAATTACTTTAAATAATTTAACGAATTTATATCAAGTTGATAAAAATAATCCAAATGAAGAAATCTTTAAAGATAAAAAACAAGATAAGAGTGAAATAATACAAGATTCATTAGAAAAACTAATGGATTATGGACTAATAGAAAGAAATATTAATAATAATCATTATAGTTTAGATCTTAATAATTTAACATTTAAGAAGAGTGAAATTGCCGAACAAGGACATATTCCTAATCAATATTTTAGAACAACCAATGATATGCTAGATTGTTTCTCTTTCTTAGATAAGAAAACCGCTAAAGAAATAGTAATTGATAATACAAGAGACTTTATAAATAATATTGATGAGTTGGAAGTAGTAGTTTATCCAGATAAACCATTTTCACCAATTATTGAACATTCACAAGAAACGTGTCGTGATTTAGTTTATGATAAAGCTCATAGCATGTATGGAGATCCTCTTCCAAGAAATATTGAAGAACGTATCGCTCAAGAATTCTATGGTGATAAAATACTAGATTTAGTTATGGAATATTTGAAGATTAAGTATCCAAAGAAGAGTGATGATGATATTGAGGAAATCTTCTCAAGTGAACTACATAAAGTAATCATGAGTGGTTATGATGGTGTCATTAAGTTAATGCGCGATAAATTAATTCGTGATGAAAACTTAGAAGAAGAGGAAGCAACAACTAAAGCCAAAGCAATCCTAGGTGGTATTATTGGTGGAGGATTTGATGTTATTTATCTTATCGCTCAAAAACTAGTTAAACACTCTAATGATGAAGGATATTTAGTTGGTTCCCGTGGATCAGTTGGTTCAAGTTTTGTTGCAACTATGATGGGAATAACAGAATGTAATGGCTTACCGCCACACTATTATTGTCCAGAATGTCAGTATAGTATGTTTAATGATGAAAACGGTGTTCGTTATACGGAAGAATATTCAAGTGGATATGATTTACCAGAAAAAGAATGTCCAAAATGCAAAGCAAAGATGATTCACCAGGGTAATGATATGCCATTTGCAACATTCTTAGGATTTAATGCTGATAAAGTACCAGATATCGATCTTAACTTTAGTGGTGATAATCAAGCATCAGCACATGAATATACAAAAGTATTATTTGGTACAGACAATGTATATCGTGCAGGTACTATTAGTACGGTTGCTGATAAAACAGCGATTGGTTTTGCCTTAGGTTATTTTGAGGAAGAAGAATATAATAAACTTAAAATAGAGTCAAGAAGTTATGGACTTTCAATCCCAACAAAAGATGATTTAAAGAAAAAAGGTATTATTAAGAGTGAAAAAAATAGTATCGATGTTGAAAGAATATCTTTAGGATGTGTTGATGTTAAAAGAACTACAGGACAACATCCAGGTGGAATAGTAGTAGTACCAGGATATAAAGATGTCTTTGATTTCACACCATTCCAATATCCTGCTGATGATCCAACTGTTGCATGGCGTACAACGCACTTTGATTACCATGCGATTGATGCCGATTTATTAAAACTAGATATACTTGGTCATGATGATCCGACCGTCCTTCGTATGTTACAAGATTTAACTGGTGTTGATGTAACAACTATTGATTTAGGTGATAAAGATACCATGAGTATCTTCACAGGACCCGAAATCTTAGGTGTTAAGAAAGAAGATCTTCGTGGATTAACGCGTAAAGATGGTACAAAGTATTGTCCTACAGGAACATTGGGTGTACCAGAATTTGGTACTAGTTTCTTACTGGGTATGCTAGAAGAGACTAAACCAACTACTTTTGCCGAACTTATTAAAATATCAGGTTTATCACATGGTACTGACGTATGGTTAGGTAATGCAAGAGACTTATGTACACCAGATGAAAATGGAGATATTCGTGTTCCGTTTAAAAATGTTATTGGTTGTCGTGATGACATCATGGTTAACTTAATACAATGGGGTATGAAACCATCAAAAGCCTTTAAGATAATGGAATTTGTTCGTAAAGGTAAAGCTAGCAAAGATCCTGTTGGTTGGGCTGAACATGTTAAATCAATGCAAGAAGCTAATATTCCTGATTGGTATATTGCATCATGTGAAAAGATTAAGTACATGTTCCCTAAAGCTCATGCTACAGCGTATGTTACTAGTGCCTTCCGTATTGCTTGGTTTAAAGTTCATATGCCAATATATTATTATGCTGCTTATTTCTCTATTCGTTGTAATCAATTTGATGTATCAACAATGATTTTAGGAGAACGAGCTATAAGATATCGTATTGATGAACTTGAAGAAAAGAAAGCATCTCGTGAAGCAAGTAATAAAGAAGAAAGTATTTGTGATGTACTATATATTTGCTTAGAAATGACAGCAAGAGGCTTCCATTTTGAAAATATTGATATTAGTAAGAGTGATGCTAAAAACTTTAAAGTAACAGAAGATGGTAAAGGATTAATAATTCCATTTAGTGCTCTTGATGGATTAGGAGATGCAGTTGCTAAAACTATAATTAAAGAAAGAGCAAAAGCACCATTCTACAGTATTGAAGATTTACAAATAAGAGGTAAGGTTTCAAAAACTCTTGTTGATAAATTAAAAGATATGCATGTATTAGATGGTATACCAGAATCTAATCAATTGTCATTATTTTAAAAAAATAAAACAATAAGTTTAATTCTTATTGTTTTTTTGATATACTAAATCTAGAATAGAAGGTTAATATGGAAGGTAAGTATGATATTAGAAATATACTAATTATAATCCTTTATCTCGCTGTTTTATTCTTCGGAGGATACTTTATGTATAAAGTATTGGATCCCGTTGATAAAGAAATAGATGAACGTAGTAGATATTATTTAAGACTATATATTCAATCCAATGGAGAAATAACAGATATTGAAAGCGATAATGAAATTTTAAAGATTGAAATGGCAAGTGATGGGGCTAAATTAGTAAGTTATGTTAAAGATGATTTAACTGATGAAATTAAATATGTTTTATTTGAATTAAAGGGATTACATTTGTATGATGTTGAAACTAAAAAGATAGAACCATTAATAAAAGAAGAAGATTATATTAGTGGTGATTATTACTTACATTTAGGTAAAAATATCAAAGATATATTAGGATACTTTTATGTAAGTTCTGATGAAACAGAAGCGTACTATAAAGATTTTTCTAAAGAAGAAAAGGAATTTAATAAATTAAAAGTATCAGAAAAACAATTCGTTGCTAATTCATATGGTGATTATTTTATTGTAAGTAAAGGAAATGAATGTGGCAAAGGAATGTATATAAGAAAATATACAGATGACAAACCTTTAAAAGAAGGAATGACTATAAAAAATCTTATTTTAAAAGGTAAATCATATTATTTAGTAATAAAAGAATGTGATGGAACAGTCTTTGATATGTATGATAGTGATTTAAATCTTATTAAAGAAAACTTAAATAGTTTGTTTACTTCATTTGATGATAATTATTATTATGTTATTGAAGATAAGAAGATTGTTAAATATGATTTCTCTTCTAAAGAATTATCAAGTAATGAGTATTCTGAAGTATTAGAATTACATGATGGATACGCTTTACTTCGTGATAATAAAGCTCTATATATATTAGATATTAAGACTAATAAAAAAACAACATTAGCGGATTTATCTGATGAATCTAATGATGTTAATGAAGCTATAAAAGGTGATTTTAATGGAAGATTTTTTAGTATTGATCATCAAGGTAATATTGCCATAGCTCTTCGTATTAGAAATATAAATTATGATATAAAGAAAGATAAAGTTTCATAAAAAAAGACTGAATATTATTCAGTCTTTTATATTTCACGATATAAATCTTGGTTTTTATATGGATTCTTTTTATCGATTTTATCAACAAATAGGATACCATTTAAGTGGTCTAGTTCGTGTTGAAAAGCAATAGCAAGTTCTTCACGACCTCTAACTCTAATCTTATTACCATCCATATCATAAGCTTCCATAGTAACTCTTGCATATCTTGGAACAATACCAGCAACATCTCGATTAACAGATAAGCAACCTTCACCTTCGCCAACATAAATCATTTCTTCAGATGTACTGACAATCTTGGGATTTATTAATACGTAATTATCAAATTTACCTGGTTCATATTCATGAACAACAACAAAGTATCTTTTAGGAATACCTAATTGAATGGCTGCAAGTCCCATACCAGGTCTTAAACAATATTTGTCTGCTAATTCGGGTATTTGACTATCAGTTAGCATTTCAATCATATCATTTATTGTTTTTCTATCAGTTTTTGATAATGGTAATTTAACTTCTTTTGATACTGTGTGTAATACTTTTTCTTTTTCATCAAGAATATCTTCCATTTTTAACATATCTCATCACCACTTGACAAATTATAACATAAATCATAAAAAAAATAAAGAATTTAAAGAATTATTATCAAAAGTAATAGTGTTAACAAAAATATGTTGACATAGTAAAAAAACTAATATATAATAACAAATGTAATTTGAAAGGAGTGAAAATTATGGCAGTTAAATTAAGATTAACTAGAATGGGAGATCATAAAAACCCATTATATCGTATTGTAGCAACTGATTCTCGTACTAAAAGAGACGGAGAATATATTGAAAAAATTGGAACTTATAATCCACATACAAATCCTGCTACAGTAAATATCGATGAAGAAGTAGCATTAAAATGGTTAGAAACAGGTGCAATTCCTTCTGATACTGTAAGAAATTTATTCAAAGAAGCAGGTATCATTAAGAAATTTGCAGATAGCAAGAAAAAGAAATAGAGGTCATTATGAATTTAGTAGAAATGACTGAATATCTTGTAAAACAAGTTGTTGAAAATCCTGATCAAGTAACTGTAAAAGAATTTCCATCAGAAGATGAAAAAGAATTTGTTATTGAAGTTTTAGTTGATGAAAGTGATATTGGAAGAGTTATTGGTAAGAATGGTAAAACAGCTCAAGCTATTAGAGTACTTGTACAAGCAGCTAGTTACTTACAAGATAATAAACGCGTAAAAATAAATATTGAAAATTTTTAATCTCTAGAAATAGAGATTTTTTTGTTAATGTGTTTCTTTATTCATAAAAATATTATATAATTATCCAAGGAGGCAACTATGATAACTCAAATAAGTGAACGTGATGAAATATCAATGAAGTTACTTCATTATTTTATAACTAAGTTAAATTACTCACCAGTTATTGTTCAAGGTGTTGAGAATGAAATATGGTTACAAAACTTAGATGAAGAATATAAAGTAATTAGAATTGTTAATAACTATATTCATAATGATGAACAATTAGATTTTGATGCTATTAAAACAAATAGAATGGTAAAACAAATTAAAAGAAAAACTTTTACTTTTAAAATTAAAGTTTTATCAATTCTTACAGATATTGGTGAAAACGTTGATACATCAAAAACATATGATAATATTGATTTAGTATTTATTAAAGATGAAAAATCTTTAAAAAAGAATAGTTTATTAAAAGAAAAATTCCCTGATTTATCAAAGAATTTAGAATATACCGAAGAAGGATTTCAATTATTTCTTAAAATAACAACGGAAATTAACAAGAAGAATAGAAGTGAAGCTATGGAAAATGATAATATCTTCCAAAAGAAAAAAATTGTTTTAACTTATGTAATAATGGGAATTCTAACACTTATTTTCTTATTTAGTGTTTTTGGATATGATGAATGGTTAGTATTCCATTTAGCAACCAATGGACCGTTTATAAGAAATGGTGAACTATATCGATTATTATCAGGTGCTTTTATCCATATTGATATGATGCATTTATTTTGTAATTGTTATTCATTGTATGTAGTAGGAAGTCAGATTGAAAACTTTTATGGTAAAAAGAAATTTTCTATAATATATATCTTTAGTGCCTTATGTGGATCATTATTATCAATAGCAATGCATGATACTTATTCAATAGGTGCAAGTGGAGCTATTTTTGGTTTACTAGGAGCTTATGCATATTTTGGATATCATTATCGTGTTTATTTTGGAACAGTAATATTAAAGCAAATAGCACCAGTAATTATCTTTAACCTTGCTATTGGCTTTATGGTACCAGGTATTGATAATTATGCTCATATTGGTGGCTTAATAGGCGGATTCTTAATTAGTATGGCAACAGGAGTAAATAGTAAAGATTCTAAAAGGGAGCATATTAATGGAATTATGTTATCTATTATCTTCTTTGCATTCTTAATTGCACTAGCGTTTTTCTTAAAGAAATAAAGTTAATTCTTTATTTCTTTTTTTATGTTACAATGAAAATAAGGATAGAGTATGAAAGATAAATTAATTATTATATTTATAATATTAATTGTAATTGTAGCCTTTCTTTTATTTATTCCAAATGATGATAAAAAAGAGAAAAAGACTGTATCATTTACAAAAGATAATATTACAATTTCTATTGGTGAAAGATATCAATTAGAATTAACCAATTATGATAATGAAGTTTTATATAAAAGCATTGATACAAATATTGCTAATGTTAATGATAGTGGTTTAATAGTAGGTAAAAGTGAAGGAAAAACTAAAGTCAGAGTATCTCTTAAAGAAGATGAAAAAGTTTGTGATGACCTAGATGTAACTGTTATAAAAAAAGAAATTCTTGTAGAAAGAATTGACTTAAATATAAGCAAGAAGAATCTTAAAATAAATGATAGGGCAACAATTGTTGTTAATTATTATCCGGAAGATGCAGCTAATAAAAATGTTATATGGGAAAGTAG
>JAEEGG010018173.1_pt1 | contig 14357 bp, 7 predicted proteins | sample 9134161 | NCBI WGS metagenome assembly JAEEGG01 (sample SAMN16246543, study PRJNA631951) | gut metagenome | biome: gut microbiome; feature: rumen; material: CR-attached | host: Bos | place: Iran: Karaj | collected 2018-10
GATGAAAATGGATTGATTGTCGTGAACGGAACGCAGCAAGAAACAAAAAAGCAGCTAATAATAGAGAAAGTTCCAATCGGCGATGATATGAAGTGGCTATATGAGAAACCGCGAGGTAAAGGATTGCCATTAAGTATTATTATCGCAGTCGATTTGTCTGGTTCCATGTCGGGCAAACCAATGAGAAAAGCTCAAGATGCAGCATTAGAATTTATTAAGCAGATAGACATGACTGTGCATAGTATTGGAATTATGGGATTTGCGAATAAATCTAAAATGTTTTGCTCATTAACAAATAACCAAAGAGAAGCCCAGAAGGCAGTTTCTCGATTGGATTGTAATGCTGATGGAGTAGGATATGGTAATAGCAATAATCCATTATCTGATGCTATTGACATATTTTCTTCACGAACGGATACTAAAAATATCTTAATAATACTTACTGATGGGGTCTGGTCTCATCCTAAAGATGCGATAAAATCATCTGACTATTGTCGTCATGTGGGTTATGAAGTTGTTGCTATTGGTTTTGGGAGTGCGGACAAGAAGTTCTTAGAACGCATTTCTACTAATAGTGAAAATGCATTATTGACAAATCTAGATAATCTTGTGGATTCATTTGGAAGTATTGCACAAGAGATTAGCCAGAGTGGTGGCGCAAGCGGTTTAAAATGGAAAAAATGACTTCTATTAATACAGGGAGATTTTAGTAATGAATGCAATGTTACATGATAGCGAGGATTGGTTGAAATGCACAATAGATAATCCCAATAAGATATTTGGTATCTCTTTGGGAACGTCATATTGCTGTATTGCATATGTAAATGAGTTTGGAATTCCTAAAGTGATTAATAACGAAGATTTTTCTTCTGTAACTCCATCTGCCGTAGCTTTCAACGAGGATAGTTCTGTATTTGTTGGAAATGATGCGTTATATAGATTAAAAAGTAATCCTGAAAATGTTTGCTTAGGGATAAAAAAATATTTAGGTAATAGAGACTATGTATTTAATGCTTTTGGAAAGGATTATTCACCAGATGACATTTGCTCAATGATTTTAGGGAAACTTGTTAAAGATGCAAGTTTGCATTTTAAAAAGAATGTAAAAGATGTAGTGGTCACGTATCCTGCTTATTATGGGTCTAATGAGAGAATGGCATTAAAGAATGTTTGTGAAAGGGTTGGGCTCAATTTAGTCTCTGCAGTTAATGAGCCAACAGCAGCCGTTATAGGTTATGGTGCATATTATAATGACAATGAAACTGTTTTGGTTTATGATTTAGGTGGGTACAGTTTTGATGTCACCATATTTAGAATAGAAAATAATAAGATAATTCCGTTGGCAACTGGCGGTGACCATACGATTGGTGGCAGAGACTGGGATGATGTTATTCGAAATTATGTAATCAATACTTATTGCGAACAAACAGGAGAATCACCTGAAAGCATATATGATGACATAGAAACGCTGGGGTATCTTGAACTGAGAGCTGAAACTGTTAAAAAACAATTATCAAAGAACGAAAAGGCTGTTATTAGGATACATGGAAAAGCTATAGATATTTCGAGAAAAGTATTTGAACAATTATCGTGTGACATGCTTGATTATACTATTAAAGTGACCCGTGAAACAATTAATGAAGCTTTCAGAAAAGGTATAATTGGAATTGACAGAATAATACTTGTAGGTGGTGGAACCTACATGCCCCAAGTACAGGAAAGAATTGCAAGGGCTTTCCCTGATGTAATTATTGAAAAAGCCAAGAAACCAGATCAAGTTATTGCCAAGGGGGCAGCCTTGGTTGCAAATGAGGTGGCATCCCATGTCAACGATGATATTGGAATGAAAGAAGAAAAAGAAGTAATTGAGAATAGGGAACAGTTTATCCATTATGATTTCCTTCACCTATCTGATAATATTGCAATAAAAGAAGAAAGTCCTGATGGTAAGGTACACATTGTTAATATAATTTTCAGGGGTAGTTATTTGCCAGTTTATGCTAAGTTATCATACAAGTTAAAAAAAGACCAGATAATGATACCATTGGAAGTGTATAAAAATCAGAGTATGGTTATTGATGTGCCAATTAACAAATGCGAACAACTATTTAAAAAGGAAATAGGCCCTTTGCCAAATAACATACCAGAAGGTACAACTATTGACTTATTACTATGCGTATATAGTCCTGATAAAATAACAATTGATGTGACAAAAAGTTTGCTGCATTCAGAGTATATTTCTGAGGAGTTAAAAGAAATGCAAAGACAATATGAACTGTTACGTCATTTAAAAGTATATTGAATATATGTCAAACGAGATTACAAATCTATACGAAGAACTTGAAGAAGAACTGAAAATAAATCAAACTGATGTTGATTCGGTTCTAAAGGCCATTGATGAAAAAATCAAATGGTATGGTAAGAAAATAAACAATCCCAGATACAAGGCTATTGTTCCAATAAAGACAAAGGCCTTAAAGAGCTTGAAAACTCAAATAACTGAGAATCCAGATGTTATAAAACAACATGCAGCAGCATATGCAGAAATTGCACGTCAAAAGCAAATAGAACGCGAAAAAACTATTCGTGAAAAAGGAAACCTATTTGTTCGAGATGGTATGATTGCTCAGCAGAATCTAACCCAACTTGCTAATGAGACAAAATTAAGTGAATCTGAAATTTTAAAATTACTTGGAGCCAAGGTAAAACAAAAGAAGATTTTCACTTATAAAGATGATGGAGTACAGGAGTTAGAACCAGGGAAAATGAAACAAATTGCAGAGAAACTGAGCATTCTTGGCAAAAAACATATTTATGATTTCCTTGGTGTATCTCCTAACTCTCCCTTGGAACAAGTCTCAAGCGCAGCCAGTGCTAAATTTAAATGGGTTACAGGAAATAGCAATAAAACTGATCCTATAGTTAATGCGACAGATGGACTCATAAAATTATGCACTCCTATTTTTAAAGACGAAAAAAGCCGTCGAAGCTATGACAAGGCACTTGAAAATGAGGGCTTTGCCGGCGTTCGTGAAGCTATTGAGATGATGAAAGCTGGTACAAAGTATATTTCCCCATCTCAATACAAACAATTGTTAGATACATGTACTCAAAACGGAATAACAAAAGACAAAGCTGAATATCTTATTTATACAACTGCCGAAAAGGCTGGCATTGATGTAGATGAAGGGGCTGTCGGCGAAATGGTGACATGCCGATATTGTGGAGCATTGAATGAGCGCTCAACACAGTCTTGTAGATCATGCGGTATGCCTGTTAAAGTTGTATGTCCTAAATGTGGAAAAGAAAGTTCAGATGATGATTATCGCTGTACAAAATGTGGCTTTTCTCTTATTGAGATGAAAGATGCTAGAATCCACATTACAATGGCAAGAACAGCATTATCAGGAAACTGTATTGATGATGCCGAAAAAGAGTTATTATTAGCGGCTCGTTTTTGGCCTAATTGTCCTGATATAAGCACACTTAATAAGGAAATAGGTGAAAAGAAAGTTGCCGTTCAAGGAATTCTTGATAAAATTAAGGATCTCTGTGGAAAAAAACTATATTATACAGCAAAACAACAGATGTCCGCGTTGCCAGCGAATCATGCTCTGCGCAAAGAAATTGAAGGCGCAATAGATACGGCAGAAGATTTACTTAAAAAAGCAGATAGTACGTCTGATCCAAACCTAAAACTTGACTATTATATTCAAGCCCTTTCTATATGTCTTGATTGTAAAAAGGCTAATGACAAGTTGAAGCAAACACCTCCTCAGGCTCCGACAGGCTTAACTGCAACAGTTTTAGGATCCAACATTAGACTTTCATGGCAAAAAACTTCTTCAAACTATATCTCATACCAAATTGTTCGAAAAGAGGATGCTCAACCATCTAACATTAATGATGGAGAAAATTTAGGTTCGACAAATAACTCTTCTTTTGATGACAATAAAGCAATAGCGGGAATCAGCTACTTTTATGCTGTTTATAGTAAATGTGCAGATTATATTTCAATGAAACCAGCATTACTTTCGACTCCAGTAATGCGTGTTGAAGAAATAGACCCCAAAATCATAAGAGTAAATCCCCAGGAAACATCTCTTGAGTTCTCGTTCGATTTCCCACGCGGTTTATTTGCTATTGAAATCTACCGTGAAGATAAACTTATTAAGACCCTAACGGGTACGTCATATATAGACAGCGGGTTGCAAACACGTAAAACTTATAACTATAGATTCGGTGCGGTATATCACGATTCTATGGGTAATAGCCATAAGTCTAAAGGTATAGTTCTGCAATTCACTCCCATGCCTAAACCCAGACCTGTTGAATTGAAATTGCAAGATGGAGAGAAACAGGCCCAACTTCAGTGGGAGTCTCCAAGTGTGGGAACATTATGTATATATTATGCTGATAATGCTATTAAATATAACAAGAACGATGTGATATCTGTTGATACATTTAAGGCTGAGCGTCTCAACGTGACAGGGAATTCTTGTACTATTAATAAGGATTTTAGCGGAGAACGCTTTTATATACCTGTTACTATTCAAGGCAACATGGGGGTGGTCGGCAATATTGTTAGTATAATTTCTCTTTCGCCACTTACGAATGTTTCTATCTCTCGTGATGACAATAAGATTGAAGTTAGATGGGGATGGGAAGGTATCACGGCTGTTCGAATTTGCCATACAATAGACGATGGACCAAAAAGAAATGAAGATGTTTTTAAGGCTAAAACGAGCTCGCCTTGTCATATTATCCAAATTCCACCCTCTGCAAAATCGGTAGAGGTGAGTATAATGTCGCTAGTTATATCAGGAGGCAAAGAATTATTAGGCAAAGCTTCTAAAAAGGTAATTAGCATGAAAGCCTCTAAGGTCGCATTCGAAGGTGTTAAAAATAAGAGAAAGTTAGGTTTTCTTGCTTCAGATGACTATACAATTACGATTAAGGCAGATTCGATTTTGCCATGTGACTTGCATTTGTTGGTTCAAGAACAATTTCCGCCAATAGATCTTGTTCATTATACACCAACCGCAATAATAAGTCAATCTGATATAAAACCTAACATGTCGATTGAGATACCTTTCACATTTAAGAGAAAGATGAGGGGGCAAAGTGTACATTTTCGCTTAATAGCGGCAAATCGCAATTTTGCGAAACAAGTTGTAGTTACGCCAGAAATAAGACAAATAAAATAAGAATTTATGAGTAAGGTAGTTTGTCCATATTGTTTTGAACAATTCGAAAGGAATGATGTAGAGTTCCGCTGTAATAACATAAGTCGTTGCAAGCATGAAGATGATCCCATCTTGCACAAATTCTGGGGTACACCTCAGATTACAGGTGTTCCAATAAAACCCTCTGGAGGTTTCTTTGGTTTAAAGCTGGGAATCCCTGAATCTGCAAAATGCCCAGAGTGTGGAGAAAAATCATATCTAATGATATGCCCAGAATGTCATAACCGTATTCCGAAAGAGATGGTAAAGAAAAAGGGATATATCATTTCTATCATAGGTGCACGTAGTAGTGGGAAAACCAATTATATAACAACATTAATAAATGAGTTGTTCCGCCATGGTAGACACCTTGGTAACATAGGTACAACGGCAGCCAATGTAACTGACGATCCGCGCAATAACACTCAACAGCGTTATGAACGTGATTTCTTCGATGTGTTATATAGACAAGGAAAATGTCCTCCCCAAACAGATATAAATGACCCTAAAAGCAGAATTCCGTTGATATATGAGCTGAGCCAGGAGAAAGGTGATTCAATATATCTTGTGTTTTATGATACTGCTGGTGAGAACTTTGCAAATATTAATAATATTGCAGGGAACGTCAAGTTCTTAAATGAGTCAGATGCAGTCATCTTCCTTCTTGATACATTTGCCGTTCCTTATGTTCATGATAAACTTGGTGTTAAAGATCCTATAGAATTGCACTATAATACAATTATAGACAATCTTCTTACCCACTTTAAGGAAGGTAATCCAACTGTTCGTGATGCTCATTTTAAAAAGCCGATGGCTCTTGTATTTAGTAAGATTGATGCAATTCTCAATAATGATGAGTTATTTGCAGATACGTCAATAGCTGGAATGTCGATGGAAAGTAACAGTTCCTTCCTAAGTGGTAGTGGTGTTTCATTATCCGAATTTGACAGTATAAGCAACAGCCTCCAAGGGGCATTAATGGCTTGGGATGAAAGTAATTTCGTATCCACTATTCGAAACAATTATAAGAATGCTAAATATTTTGGAATTTCAGCATTGGGAGGTCAACCCGATACGGCTAACAAAATACAGAAGGTAAGACCATATAGAGTTCTAGATCCTTTGGTTTGGATTCTAAGTCAGTTTAAATATTCTTTGCCAATTAATAAATAAATATAGGAGAATGTAATATGAATACAATTCATTATGAACAGATTATCTGTGCGTCATCACAAAAATCTATAACAACGGGTTCACCAGGATTTGGGGTACGTTCTAAAAGTCCGGGGATTTCCGATATGGAAGCTGACGAGCTATTCACTAAGTGTGGTATTAATTACCGCCTTCCTATGGACAATATGGCTACAGAAGAGGCCATTATGTCCAATCCTGATGTTGAATCAGAATATCCAAGTCTATACACTTTTAGAGAAGTCACATTGAATAGTGGTGAAACAAGATATGTTGTTGCAAAAACATTATATCTTGGTTTGGATTACGGCTATTTTGCCCAAATGGAAGGTGCTCGTAGGGCCGGATCTAATTATTTTGCTCATTTGCTGGTATTCAAAGAGTGTCCAAGTGTTACGGTTTTGTCAAATGCTATCGTCCAAAAAAACTTTTTACCGCAAAATACCCTTTGTACACCAGAAAACAAGGAATTATGTTCATATCTTGTTGGAGATCCTACTCCTCTAAATGATGGAGTTATTAGTATTGAGGATATAAGTAAAATAAATAATGCGGACATTGAATTTGGTTGGTTAATAATTGCACTACTTCAATTGTTCAAGAATAGCAAGTGTGGATTATCTAATGGACAGAATAAGATTCTTTTTAAAGTAAACCATCAGAAAGTAGAAAAATTGCTATGTTCATTAGGGTCTCTACCCAATGAGTTAACAGAGAAGGTTTTCTTTCAGGCAAACACCCGACTGATGTCAAGTGTACCTGATGGGCTAAATATGCTCATCATAAATGAAAAAGAAGAGACTCCTACAGATGATAATTATCACATAACAGTCAATTTGTTAGAGAGTAATCCGAAAACAGATAATATTGAAAGTAATTATCTATATGAACAAATTGTCAATTGTTGTCAAGAAGGTGATACAGAAACCCTGTCAAAAATAGTACAGCTATTCCTTGGACTGAAATTCGATAGAGAAATCGATTATCCATTCGTATATAAACTAATGCTCTTGGCTTCTACTTCGAAAGAATTATCGATTGAGCAATTAAATATTGACACATTAGATAAGATTGCGTCTACTGCATTAAGCACAAATGATGAACGTGCTGTATGGGAAAAAGTTAATAATGCAATTAATAGAGTTTTTTCTGTGCCATGCCAAGCTAGTGATATTAGGTTGGCATTAGAAGACGTAAATTATTTAAACAACAAATGCCCCCACCATTTAACTGTAAGCCCCCAAAGCTGTGATTTTGTAATTGACCTGCTGTTCAATAAAAGTGAAATGTTTATTGGAATTCTTGGCAATAGCAAAGAAAGACTTGATGGTGCCATTTATATGATTAAGAATGCACAAAAGTTTATTCCTAACGAGTATTCTTTTTACAATTCATTAAATACTTCAAACCTGCAAATACATTGGGAAAAGTTTATTAAATTGTATTATGGTCAAGATTTAAATGCCAACATTGGAGTCATTGTAAATCACATTCTCGATTCTAACGTTCAAGACAAAGAAGATCTTGCTAATACACTTTTCCCAATCGATGAATGTATAGACGATTGGAAAGATTTAATAAATGGTAATATAGAGATTGCCAAAACATTTAAGAATCTTATCACCGAGTTCTTTATCCAACAAATTGGAAGAAAGCCTAATGAGACGATGCATTATTTCCTTTCCATTAATAAAGAACCACGTGATTTATTTGACAATGACAAGATTGCTAATACTTATTTAAGTTTTCTTGAAAGCCATCCAAGTCAAATAGATGAAAGTTTGCTATCACAAGTTAGGGATTCATTATTAATCCAGCCAGTTACGAAAGAAAGATGCAGTCTTTTGTTAGCAATTTTAAGAGAACAACATCTGACTTATGTGGATACAAAAATAATCGCTCTTGCGCAGACAATTTCCAAGAACAAAGAATATTTGTTAAATATTTTTGATGTTTGGATTAATTCCAATCCACAAGCTAACGAGGTCGCGCACTTTGCAAATAACGTTTGTGGCAATCCCAAAGATGCTGCTCGTATAATAGAAACGATATGGAATACTCTGCCCAAAAAGAAACGAACTGATTATATTCTTCATGTCACAGACAACATGAGTTGGCATAAATATAGTTTGAAAAGAGTTTCTGAATATCTTTCTGAAAAAGAACTTAAACAAGTTCTGGTTGAGGAAAATTCCTTTGTACGTAAAATGGTACGCAAAGGAACCTCCGCAATCGTTAATTTATTAACTAATAAAAAATAGTAATTATGAAACAAAATAATCATATTTTCAAACTGTTATTTGCTCTGTCAGTTATCTGCATAACTGCTTGCAATACTCAGCAATCTAAAAAGTATACACTACCTGATTCATTCAAAGCAGTTAGTTTTTCATGTCCGACAAATGCAGACATGGTTGAAGAAAATGAATACGACAAGCGAGGTAAACTTATTAGAACAAGTAAGTATAACATTAATAGTAACGGTCTCATTACGTCGGTATCTGTTAATCGTAATGATATAGATTATTCAAGTTCATTCAAGTATACCTATTCTGGCACTAAGTTAGAAAATGTTGAAAGCGAAAACCGAAAGGTAGAAATCATTTATAATGAAAACAATCAGCTTCAGACTGTTAGATTTAGCAGAACAGAGGGAGAAGAAGTAACTCCAGAATACGAAGATGTTTATGAGTACACACCAGAAGGGAAACTTAAACTTCACTATACTAACTATTGGGAAAGTGATAGTGAGTCAACTGAATATGCTTATCATCCTAACGGAAAGTTGGCATCCACAGTTTCAAGAGGACTACAATTTGCAAATGAGGAAGAGTATGACTCGATTTCAGGCCGATTAGTAGCTGAACGAGAATATGAAGGTGATCCATTAAAACTTAAATCAACTTATTACTATAGTTATACTGATGACGATAATGGTAATTGGATTAAGGCTGTTAAGAAGAATAAAAGAGGCAAGGTCGTTGCTCGTTTGGAACGAATCTATACGTTAGGGAACAATGTTAATTCTGAGAACTCAGATGTACAGGTTGCTGCTTTAGCAAGCCCAGTCGCTACTGGCAATTTTATCAAAGACTATATTTCTGATGCAGAATATCGCTTTATGGAGAATAATGCTAGTAATAACACTCCAACGGGGATTTTGTTTGTAGTTTTATTAGGTTTAACATTACTCTTTGCATGGGGATATTACCGATGGGCACATAAAAAGCATGATCTCTTTAATAACTTTGGGGGACAGGTAAATAGTAATGGAATGAAAAGATTATGGATGTTTAATAAAGAGCCATATCTTAAAGTAGGCGTTTCTATTTTATTACTATTATTGGCTTTCGTTTCTGCGATTATATTTCTATTAGCAGTTGGCGGCGTTACCTATGGGATACTATTTGTAATCAAGTGGATTCTTATTGCAATCGTATGGATTGGTTGGATTTGTTTGGTTCTTGGTGCATTAGTTGTCTTTTTTGGGAAAGAACCAGTTGGATGTCTGCCTACTATAATTGGCGCAGTCATTGTCTATTTCGAAGAACCAATAAGAAATTTTGGAGATTCCATTGTTGAGTGGGGCTTTTCTTTCATGAACGATTTAAATCTGTTCTCATGGGGATTTGGTCTATTTACAAATTTCTGGGATGTTATATTGGCTACATTCTTAACACCTATGGTGATTTTCTCAGCATTCGCTATATTGATAATGATAATTGTTTTCCTTTTAATGGGGTTGGAGTTTTCTGTTATGAAGGTCTATAGTGTAAGACGGCCATGCCCATCTTGTGGTAGTACTCACACGCCAGAATATTGGGTAGATGAACACCATAAGCATCCAGTACCCTTACATCCTGGAGTATATGGCGTATTTACACAGAAAAATCCAGAAACTGGTGAAAAGGTTCCAACTATGCTTTTTAATGGAAAAGGGAAATTGTTGCGTAAATGTACCAGCTGTGGTAGTTTCATGAAAGCAGATGCAGATAAGACATTTGGAACAGAAAAGCACATCGGTATTGTCGGACACCGTTCTTCTGGAAAATCATTCTTGCTGTATACTGCTTTGGGAGCACTAAAGAATTATTTTGGTGATCGTGTAAGCCAAATTGATGCAGAATATGATACAAATATTGAAGATAATATTAGGAGAATAGAAAAGGGACTAAGTATTCAGACAGACCTAAAAGACTCTTATAAGGCAATTCAAGTGATGATTAATCGTAAAATGAATCCAGTACCATATCACTTGTTCTTTTACGATGTTGCTGGCGAGAAATTTAATCAGGCATCTACGGCTAGTAAAACAGCGATGGATTTCTATAGGAATGTCCAAACTGTTGTATTTGTTATAGACCCTGCGATGATTGACTATTCTTTCAATCCTCCAAGTGAAAATATAGAAAAATGGTTAAGTAAACATTCCTCGCCTGAACATTTCTCTGCAGATGGAACTTTCTCAACCCTCAAGAATATATTGGAATCTGTTGGAAGAAAGACAAAGAGCATAGACTTTATGTTCATTTGTGTTAAAGCAGATACTGGGTATCTCGAGGCCTGCAGTTATCCAACAACAGGAGATGATTTGGGAATAGAACAATTTATGCGTGAAGAACTTGGCCTTAGCAATCTCGTTGATGCAGCAAAAGGCTCATTCCGAAATGTAAGGTTTGATATAGCAAGTGTAAATCCGGCATTTAGAGAAAGACTTACCTCACTATTTATCAGTATACTTAAGAATTTAGGCGTTTCATAGTAAAAATCATATATTATGGCACAGTTATTTACTATTTTCTTTCAGTTACTTATTAGCTTGGTATCTGGTGCTATTTCCATAATATCAAAGTTGGTAAGTTCCATAATTTCGTTATTCGTATCAGGAGCTAAGAAATATGGGGAGAAGCAGAATATCAGGACATTACATGACATTGTAAACAAAATAGAATCTGCAAGAAAGGAAAATAGCAGAATGCTATCGTTAGCAGAGCAAGTTAAAGCAGGTATACCTAAAGAAGCTAAAGAGCATGCTATGATTGTGCAGATGGTCAATTATTGTAATGAAGCAGAACGTACACTTAAAAATTATAGTGACAATGTTGATAGAGACATGTCCTCTGCCACTACAGATGACTTGAAATTCATGATTTCAAAGCATCAGGCAGCTCTTCAGTTTATTGGATCGATAAACTATCCTATTTCTGAAGATGATTTACAATCACTTATGAAGAATTATCAGGGGGCATCATATTTCATTGAAACAATGTTGAACTTCGCAAAAGTTGGGCAGATATCAAAGATTACTGAAAATGTGTGGTCGTATAGAACCCCTAACGCCTTCTATCAGTTGGAATTACATGAACCGATGAATGAGGTTTCTATTACTGCAAAGCCGAATAATCCGATTTCATTTAGGGATAATCCTAAGAGGCCATGGAAGTTTGTTAAACCTACTCCAGAGACGGTAGCATATTTTAATGAGAATAGACAATTGGAGATTAAGGTTAATCGAAAGTTAAGTGATATAGATCATTATGATATTAGTGAATTCTTCGATTATGTTCAGCATTTGGTACACAAGCCCGAAATTAATCCTTATTCAGCAAAGAAGGAATTAAGTCTAATGGAAGCTGAGGAACTTGAAGAAAATATTGAAACAGAGCTTCAAGGCTTTCAACAAACAGCACCTCCACCTGCGGATTTGGTGCCCGATGATGAGAAAATGCATGGAGGAAAACAACGTTGGGCCCAGCTTGAAGATCTTAGAAAAGCAGGTATGCTTCAACAAGAAGGCTTTATTATTGGTAAATTGGGATATGGGTCATATGTTTATACTGGCCGATATGACAGTCATATTTTAACAATAGCTTCTGTTGGTAGCGGAAAAGGCGTGGGTGTGGTTATTCCCAATTTATTACGCCATAAAGGTTCCACTGTCGTTCTTGACCCTAAAGGGGAAAACTTTATTATAACTGCAAAGAAAAGAAAGGATTTAGGCAATAAGGTGTTCTATTATGATCCATGGGAAGTAATTGATAGTTACAATAAACTAAATCATGGTACCGTTGTTCATGGAGCAATTAAAGCAACGATAAATCCACTTGATTTTATCTCTCCAGACAGTCTTGACATTGAAGATAACGCTCGAATGTTAGCTTCTAGTCTAATCCTTCGTACGGACTCAAGCGGGGATTTCTTTTATAATGGTGCCGAAACCCTAATTGCTAGGTTAATAGTTTTTGTGTGTACAACTATGCCAATGGGTAGCCCTGATAGAAATATGCTTTCAGTTCGGTCATTAGTCACAATGCAAGGTAGAGATTTGATGGTTAAACTGGTAAAAGTTTATTCATCCTTAAAAGCCTCTGGCAAGAAATTACACCCAATGGTAATTGACTTAATGAATTGGCTGGATGACAACCTGAAGAGTAAGGCAAGATCTTTTGCAGATATTTTTTCTTTTGCTCAGCAAGCTACAGAATTCTTGTCAAATGTAAGAGTAAGCAAAGCATTTGAGACTTCCAACATAAACATATTGGAGCTAAAAACAAATCCGACTTCATTATATCTGATTTTGGATATGGATAAGTTGCTTTTCGCTAGTGATAATTACAAACCATTAGTCCGTTTGATTATCACTACATGCATGATGGGAGCGTCTGTTAGAACAGTAGCTAAAGAGAAATTACTTTTTATGCTGGATGAAATTGCTCAACTTGGTAATCTACAATATCTGCCTAATTTGTTAAGCATATACCGTTCTAAGGGAGTGGTAGTTTGGACAATATGGCAAAACATAGCCCAAATACAAAGCAATTACGAAAAAGAATGGCAAACTATAGTTGGAAACTGTGATGTTCAACAATATTTCGGAGTAAATGACCAAGAAACTGCAAAGATAGTAAGCGAAGCTGCAGGACAAACAACAATATACAAAGAAGCATATACGACTTCTGAAAGTACGTCTAGAGGTGAAAGCTACTCTGATAGCCAAAGTAGATCTTCTGGGCGTGGAACAAGTGAACAAGTATCAAAAAATAGTGGTTATTCATATCAGGGTTTCAATTTTAGTCATTCTGGTGGAAGTGGTACTTCGTCTGGAACTTCAGAAAATTATACTGATAGCTATTCCTTCTCTAGAAGTATTCAAATCGGAAATTCTCACACCAGTGGACAAACATTGACTAAGGAAGCCGTGCCTCTGATTACCCCATTTGAAGTAACTACAGGAAACGCGTATAGTGTGCAGTTCGTTTTTTATAAAAACAAATGTCCATATCCAATCTTAAGTGGTAAAATTAAATATTATCAAGATTTAGAGTTTTATGGCGAGTTTAGTAAAAATATAACAATTTTAAAATAGAGTATAATGAGCAAAGTATCTGAATTAGAAAGCCAAAGAGATCAGACTTTATCTAGAATGGAGTCTGAATATCGTGAAAGGCAAGATTATACTCAATCAAAGATGGACGAGTACAAAAGTCAAGCAGAAGAGAAACAATCAAAAGGGGAAGATTTCTCAGCTGAAAAAGAAAAGTGGGGTGAATATAAACATATGCAAGATACTAATTTTGACCAATATAAAGAGGCCAGAGAAAAAGTAGATGGCTACTACAATGATAAGATTGAGGAAGCCCAGCAAGAAGAGGAAAACGAAAATGATTATAATTATTAATATATGGAATGTATAATATGTCGTCATGAAATAACAGGTCGGTATTATCTTGATTATTGGAAAAATGCAGTTTGTGCCGAACATCATGAAAATGGAGAAACCGTTTTCTGTTCGTCCTGTTCTTCGATAATGGTTAAAGAAAGCCAATATGCTTTACCTGACGGCAGGTACCTGTGCTCTGTGTGTAGAGCACAAGTAATAAGCCAACCAGACCAAATATCAAAGATAAAAAAATTGGTGATTAATAGGTTAATTGATGAAGG
>JAEEGG010018175.1_pt1 | contig 14354 bp, 10 predicted proteins | sample 9134161 | NCBI WGS metagenome assembly JAEEGG01 (sample SAMN16246543, study PRJNA631951) | gut metagenome | biome: gut microbiome; feature: rumen; material: CR-attached | host: Bos | place: Iran: Karaj | collected 2018-10
CCAAGGACCGTAAGCAGTTCGGTCAGGCTATCGTGAACTTCCCGGCCGTCTACGAAATGATCTCGAACATCAAGGCTCGCCTCGATGCAGGCCGCGCCCTCTTGTACCAGACAGCTCGTTACGTCGACATCTACAAGTGCCTCGAAGACATCGAACGCACCCGCAAGCTCACCGACGACGAAAAGAAGGAACTCAAGCTTTACCAGAAGCTCGCTTCCGCTTGCACGCCGCTCGCAAAGGGCATGAACTCCGAATACGCAAACCAGAACAGTTACGACTGTATTCAGGTTCACGGCGGTTCGGGCTACATGCTTGAATACGCTTGCCAGCGCCTCTACCGCGACGCTCGTATTACCTCCATTTACGAAGGTACGACGCAGCTCCAGACAGTTGCTGCACTCCCGCACATCACCACCGGCAGCTACGGCCTCATGCTCGAAGAACTCGAAGCTATGGACGTTCGCCCGGAATACGAAAGCCTCAAGGCTCGTGCCAAGGCTATGGACGAAAAGTACAACGAAGCTATTGAATACGTGAAGTCCGTTGAAAACAACGAATTCACCGACCTCTGCAGCCGTCACTTGTACGAACTCGCCGCCAACTGCGTGATGACCCAGTTGCTCCTCCGCGACGCCACCAAGGCACCGGAACTGTTCGACAAGAGCATGAAGGTGTACTTGAACCTCGCCGAAGCCGAAGTCGCAAAGCACTACAACTTTGTGAAGAGCCTCAACGTGGAAGCGATGGAGAGCTATAGGAAGGCTTAAGCCTCGCTAACGCGAAAAGAAATTACCCCGGCTCTGACGAGTCGGGGTTTTGTTTTAGCATTTTCCCAAATCAATTCCAGTTGGATGTTTGCCTTTTCTCTTTCTACTATTAGGAGATAAGTCAAAAAGCAAATCTTTCATTAAAGACTCATCAACACCTTTTTCGGCAAGAGCCTCTAATAGTTTTTCCTGATCAGGCTGTCCCAATGTTAAACGATACAACAAAAGTATGTCTTTCATTCTTTTACGTTTATCTTGATCTATACTATGAGGGAACAAATACATTATTCGTTCAATCATTTCTGGTTTTACTCCTTTATTCTCAATAAAGCCCTTGGGCAAACACCAATACGGGACCATATCGCTGTACATATTTTCTAATTCAGCCCTTGCCGCTTTAAACATCTCATCCCAGCTGAATTTTTCTGGATAGAGGCGAGCAACATTTCGGCGAACGGCCAAACATTGAAATCTATTTATACGACCATCCCGTTGTTCAATATCCTGGGCATTTGCCGGAATATTCCAATGAACAATTTTTCTGCAAAACCAATGAAAATCTAGCCCTTCTTGGCCAATTGAGGTGCTTGCGAGCACAAAAGGCTTAAATGGTGAGTTAAAGGCTATTCGCAAATCATTTGCGTGAGCCACATCGCCCTCATCCGTTTTACTTTCAATCCCATAATTTAAAGCAAAATGGGTTTTAATGGTAAATTTCTTATTGTCAGCACGTTCTCCAAAACTAGCCTTTGTATCAACCTTTATAGGAGTGTCGTCACATACAGATGCCCCTAATCGGTAATCGAATTCCCTATTGATTGAGACCTTATTCCGGTCAAATTTCTTATTGCAAGTTCGTTCGGTCAAAGCACCACAATCTAGTTTGAGCATGTGGACATACTCATCCAGAGTTGACTGTAGATTTCCAATCAAGCAATAATCCAAAACCTTTTCATAGTAGTGCTTGCCACTTGATTTGAAAATCAAGTCAAGAACAGCTGCACTACACCGATGATTAAACAATTTCTTGAAAATATTTTTTGCGTATTCATTAGCCAAAAGGCAGGCATCTTTTTCAGAAAAACCTTCTTTAGTGAAAATTCGATAAAAGCAATTTGCAGGAGAAGCAATGGCTAGTTTTGCAAGAGTCTGAATAGCATTAATTGGCAATCCGTCAACACCATCTGGTTTTCCATCCAAGTACATCATGTATTTACACAGATCCGTTGATGTGAATTTAGATTCATCCGTGCACTTAAAATCCGCAATTATTTCCTTTGAAATATCTTCAATAATATCGTGAACGTTTTTTCCCAAATAGGATTGCGGTTCATAGTATTTTGCCAATTTGACGCACGTGGTATTCAGCCAATTGTCTTCACTTGAAATGGGAAAGCTCCATCGCTTTGTATATCGTCTAGTTTTATCCACCGTTGCTACCGTCAAGCGTTCCGACTCATATGACAAAAGTGAGGCAAGCATTCGAGGGACTAACCCCCAAGCTGAAAAAATGAGTATTTTGGAAAAATCCTTATTTTCAGTAAAGACATTGTTTTCGGAAAAAGTATAATACGGGTGAGATGCCGGCACCCAAAGCAAATACTCCGGATGTTTATCACCATCAAACAAGTTCTTTTTTAACTCCTCTAAACGGGCATTATTTGATGGAATTTCCTTGTAAGTTTCCAAATCATTCTTCGGCAGCAGCAGAATGTGTTTTCTGGGTAAAGGGAGTTTTCTTTTCCCACGAAGCTGTTTCGCATAAACCCCGGATAAGTTTTGCTTCAATACATAACTATTTTCCATGAAAGAAAGTATGTACGGAGATGATTTTACATAATCAACTGGAGCTTTAAATGATCTAAACTTGAATTTATTTGACCTCTGAGCTATTTCCTTACAATTAGAAAGAAGTCTTTGCATTTGCAAGAAAGATTGAACATCCCCCTCCATTACATCAATTGTTTTTTCATCACTACGAATCAGTCCATCGGCAATTCGTTCCGTCCTGCAAATCGCCTGATACATTTTTTCTTCGGCAAGTTTCTTGCTAGCCAATAAATCCGCAGTATCAACAACAGCAAAACTACTTAAATTCTTTGAATACTCCTGCCAAGTTGTTTTGAAATCGTCTTGCCCTGATTTTTTAAACAAAAAATTCATCAAAGTCATAAAATCAGAAAAATGCTCATCGCACCTCAATTCATTTATTTCTTCTAATGTAGAAAATGGCTTGTAAGGAGTCGCCGACATCAAAAGAATCAGAGGGTCAGAATTGCCATCTTCGCAATTGCCAAAAAATTTATCGGCAATTAAATTTTCATCATTATCCTTACCACTCAAAAAGCCGCTAAAACGTTGAAATTCATCTAAAACAACAAGATCCGGCTCCAACAAGTCTAAACTATACTTTGCAAAAATAATGCGAAGCTTGCTAATAATATCAATCTTATTTTTTTCAGCATCTTCCAATAGCTTGCAAACGTCCTTAAAAAGAAGGTCTTTCCGAATTGCAGCTTGAACATTTTCCTTAAAATTTTCACTACCCAATTTTTTTATTCGAGTTTGATAGTTTTTTATCGCATTACTCCAGGAAACTTTTTTTATTCGATCAAGATACTTGAAAAAATCTTTATTAACGCTCTCAAATTCAGGCATATCCTTAACAATGCAATAGATCAAAGCACGTTCTTCGATATTACCGCAATTTGATGTATTAAAAGAGGTTCCTGGAGTCAAAGGAATCAGTAATTCGGGCATTTTACCTTCTCCGTATTCTCCATCATCCTTTAATTGTTTGATTTTTTCTTGCAATACCAAATATTGCATAGACAGTCGGCTTTCCGACACATTCAAAGAATCATTCAAGCCCAACTTACCAACGTTCTGATTAGCAATGGTCAAGTTAGAGCAAACATAGATGACGCGATACATGTCATCACCAACATCGCTTCGAATTTTACGAACGCGACTTATCACTTCTCTTGCGATAATAGTTTTACCCAGGCCAACTTCATCAGCCAAGAGAACACGACGTTGTTTCCCTCCTTTACGAACAGCATTGTCAAAAATTTCCTCAATTCGTTCTGCAGTATCTATCTGAAAATCTATATTGTCCATTTTAATTATCCTTATCGACAACATTTTTAAAAGTTTTTAGCATTCTTTTAAAGCTCTCGTCTACAACATCCGAGCCTTCCATTTCCTTCACAAACTTTTCGATTTGTTCCAATCGCTTCGGATCCTCAGATACCATACGAAGCATATTTTCATATAGAGCTGGCGTCACAATTCCCTGAATTTTCTTTGATTTTTCCTTACGTCGCGAGATTCTTTCTAAAACACCCGCCATATCATCCGAGCCTGCAGCAGCAATCAAGGACACGTAGTCAATGAATTTTTCCTTTGTATCAACAATATTTTTAACAATTTCAGAATCCCGATTCAAAGGCATGTCCCGCACACATATTTTTACCACGCAGGGACTAATCTCTTCAACGCCATCTGAAGCCTTCAATACAAAGAACTCTGATAATTGACCTAATGATAAGTTCTCAAAAAGAACTGAGTCTTGTATAGTCAGGAAATTGTTTGATTTTTGCAGTGTCGCTATTTCTAATTTTATAGCAGAATCAATTGGATTATTCAATTTAACTTGGATACTATAATTGGTATTGTTGGAAACCACTTTTGCAGAAAAGCCATTGCAAAGTATTTCTTTAAATAGGGTTGCGAGATTTCCAAATTTTTCAGTTTCTGCAGATTCGGTAAATGGTTGAGTACACCGTTCAAAGTATCCTTCGTTTCTTTTTAAAAATGCATCTCTAACATTTTCAAAATACTTTGTTGAACGTGCAAATTTCAATCCAACCAGGAATTCTACATTTCTATTAAACGCGCTGTGAGTGGCATTGGCTGAACCCAAATATAGGTAATGCCCAGAATCGCCTTCTGGATGAGATACAAAATAGGTCTTTGCGTGTAAATTCATGCTACCATATTCCGTATTCATCGCCGAATCACTTACAACCCAGATTTCGCCGCCATTACTTGTGCATAAATCAAAAATTTTTTCGTCAACATATTCACGCCTTGTAATTAAGATCTTTTCATTAGACGATTGGCATCTAGCAAACAATACTTCCAACGATTTATAATCTATAAAAGGAGAAACAACAAGCATTGATGTTCCTTGCAAAGCATTTTTTAAATTTCCCAAACCTACAGAAGCCTTTGTTTTTTTATAGAACATTGGGTGAAAATCATAATCGCCATCTTCGAAGGGTCCCTCTAATTCAAATTTGCCCAAATGATCAATATCTCGAATCAACGATTCAATTTTTTTGCGTTTATTCTCATTCGTTGTAAATTCCGGCTTTGCTAAAAATTTCAGAAAAATTTTTAATGGTTCGTGCTTTTCTTTGTACTTTGCAATGACATTCTTTTTTAGTTTAGATACCATAGAAACGGCAACATCTAAACTTGTATCTCGAGTCAAATTCCTGCTCATGACAATCACTTTTATTTGTTTGTCATCTTTGTCTTGTTTACTACACTCTTTAATGATCCAAACCTTAGGGTGGAAATTGGCTGTTGGCATTTTTTTATTTTTGATTGAAAAAATGCTGTTTTCCAACAATCCAAACACCCGTTTGTCATCCTTTGGAATAGAAATTTGTCCAAGATTATGATAAACAGAAAATTTCTCAGCACTATTTTTTATAGCACTTAATAAATGACATGGATTTTGAGGTAAACCATTGTCGCGATCCTCTAACATTCCAAATGCAAGCGGAACTCGCAACAAAGCATCAAGACTCAACGAATAGGTAGTCCCAACAGCGAAATCGACCTCATAGCCGGGAGAATTCAGCAGGTCGGTAAAAAGCAAATCATCCATAAGTTCTTTACTCATTTCTCAGCCCCTCCCTTATTTCGCTAATAATAACCTTTACCAAGTCCCATCGATAATTCAATCCGTCCACGTTGAAATTATGGTCTGCATATTGATCATGTTTGTCTAATTTGCAAACACTGCCCTTTTTTATTTCACGTTCACGAAGCAGAAGCAGATTGTTTAACTCATCAAAATTTCTTTTGCAAAGCAATTCCACCGTTTTTTTGCAAAACTCCTGAATTTCTTTATTGTTCACCCTTTTTTGAAAGTGCAAAATTATCTCCTCTATAGCAGCGGGGGTAACGGTATCTTTATACTTTCCCCATAGTTTTTCAAACTTACTTTCATTTTCTTCTTTTAATTGAGTTTGCTTATCCAATATGGCAAAGTAAATCAAATAGCGTATTCTAAGAAGTTCAACAAATCGGGAAAAGACCATAGACATCTTATAAACAGCCTGAAATTTTTCATCCCAGCCTGTCATAAATCCTTCAAGAGCTTCATACTCCGTTTCCATTGTAATTGGGAAATTTTTGCTTAACAAATGGGCAAGAAAAGAATCCTTACTCAACACAGAGTTTTCAATTCTTTTCTTCAAAAAAGCCGCTTCCTCTTTTTCAAGTTTTAAGCTAATCCCTTTTGTTAAATCCTTAAAATCATATTTTACCGACTCACAAAAAGAGAAAGGCTGATCTAAGCCACCAAAAGAACCATTATTACGTTCAGTATACTTTCTTTCCCCTTTTTGCTGAGACAAAAGCCATATTATTTGATTGGCACTCATTTTTGAATTCACGAGTTCGAAAGTTCTCAATCCACTCATATAGATATATGTTGGATCATACTTAACATACTTTTGGGGATTTTTCTTGGCTTCCTCAATAGCCAAGCTTCCTGTAATACCTGTAGAATCCTCTGCGTTTCCGAGCAAAAGCTTCTGGGTTAAGTTGATTTCACTTTTTATAACAGCATCCCTTACATCCTTGATACTCTTATACGATCTTTGAGACAAGTCGTTGAATAAAGCCGGTAAAAGAACAAAGTATTTCGCATGGTGCTGCAATGTAGACATGCCGGGAAACAGTTCTTCGCCGAAAGCGTCACGATATCTGCCAATTCCAATTTCGTCGAGAGCGCCAGGCTCTCGCACCTTTTGAAGAATGCTTCGAATAGTGGTAAAGCTATCAGGGTCAAAAGACAGAAAACCTATATTCATAAAAACTCCTAATGGATACAGATAGGTCCAATTTGAAAATAACTTAAATAAAGCCCGGACGCACAGAAAATTTACAAAAGACTCCAATGTTGTGAAAAAAAAAACGGCGTTTTTGAGCCAAATCGTAAAGAATGTTGGGTATTCCAAGATGGAAGGGGGTTGCCTTTTTAGCGAGCAAAAAGGTATATTTAGAGTGGAGGATGCTCTTATGCCTATCGAACTACTGGAAAGAATCAAGACCCTTCCCGAGGGATACGAACAAGAAATCGTTGATTTCTTGGAATCTATCCTATTGAAAGCTGCTCAAGACCACAGGGCATCCAGCAGTCGCAGGATTGGCATTGCCAAGGGTGAATTGAAATATCCTGACGATATTGACTTCTGCAACGACGAAATCGCAGAACTGTTTGGAGTGAATTAATGAAGGTGCTGCTAGACACCCATATTGCTCTTTGGGCTTTGAACGACGACGAAAAGTTATCCGAAAAAGCCAGAGCCGTTATCAGCGATTGGAGAAACGTAATCTATTTCAGCAGTGTTTCCATTTGGGAAATCGAGATCAAGCACATCATTCATCCCAATGAAATGATTAGCTCCGGTTCCGAAGTTGCAGCAAAATGCAGACGAGCCGAATTTGTCGAACTGCCACTACGAAGCAGCCATATACAACAACTGCACACCCTGAATAGAAAAGAAGGGAGTCCTTCACACAAAGACCCTTTCGACAGGATTCTTATCACGCAAGCAAAATCAGAAGATATGGTTTTCCTAACGCATGATTCTCTACTTGCCGATTACGAAGAATCTTGCGTAACTCTTGTCTGACAATTTATCAAAATCATTAATACAAAATACCGCAACCGTTAAGGTTGTGGTATTTTGCATTTCAGGGCGGGTGGACGGGGCAAGCCCGGGCGTTACAGAAACCCCTGCGGCTTGACCATAGCCATGCGAGCATGGCTGCGGCACTCGCCTTGCATGGTTTTGCGGGGCAACGTCTGAGCACCCGCAGTGAGCTTAAAGCGACTCGTATTGCAATAGGATTGCATAAACCAGGGCCTCAACAATAGAAACAAGTAAACTTGTTTCTGCTGTATTCGGCTTAGGTTTATTTAACGAGTCGTGTCGGCGACCTTTGATCACTTAGTGCTTTTATACGATACTTGGCGCTTTAGCACCTTAGTAGAGTTATCCTCTTTGGGGAAGCACTTATGTGTACATGGCGACCTTTAGGCGAGAGTGCAGCGTAGCGAAACGGTCTTATTGGGCCGCTAACTGCGTAATGACCCAGTTGCTCCTCCGCGACGCCACCAAGGCCCCGGAACTGTTCGAAAAGAGCATGAAGGTGTACCTTAACCTCGCCGAAAGAGCCAGTGCTGAGCCTGTCGAAGCAAAGTCGCCAAGCACTACAACTTCGTGAAGAGCCTCAGCGTGGAATCGCTGGAAAGCTACAAGCAGGCGTAGTTAGTAAACAGTGGTTAGTGGCTAGTGGTTAGGTTATAATTGCGGCTACGCACTGGTGTCATCCTGAGCTATACGAAACTTAGAACTTTAGTTCTATAGTTGAGTTATGCCCTTTGGGTAGAAGTGCCGCAAGGCACGAAGTCGAAGGATCTAGAAAAATTCAGCCCCAACTCATTGCGAGTCGGGGCCTTTTTGTTTTATTTCATCAAATACATGCTCATTTTTCATAGTAGCATTCTGATTTAACTTTATTTTGTAAACAATCTCATTGATTTCTTTGCATGCTTGTTTCTTTTCACGCGAAAGCAGCCGTAGACGCGGTGGTTCTCTTCGAACGTGTCGCGGCCCTTCTAGGCAAGCCGTTCTTCGCGATCCTTGCGTTCGCCCCTTGCCGTTTCCTGTTTCGACCATTCATGGCTTCGCCATAGTTGACTCATCGGCTCAGAAACAGGCCTGCAAGCGGTCTGTCGCGACACTCGGTTCATGATTTTTCACGCAGGGCGTTATCTGGAACATCAACAGCTACGACCAGTGGGGTGTTGAACTCGACAAGCAGCTCGCCAAGAAGATCCTTCCGGAACTTGCCAAGGCCGACGCCGAACTCAACCACGACAGCTCCACCAACGGGCTAATCAAGTGGTTTAAGGCACATCAGGCATAAATCGCCAAGCGATTTATGCAGTGGTTAGTAATTAGTGGTTAGTGGCTAGGAATAGCAACCACCGCTAATTTGTCATCCTGAGCGAAGTCGAAGGATCCAAGCATTAGAAAAGCCGCAGCACTCAAGCTGTGGCGTTTTGCATTTAAATATTCAAGTCGTTCCCATGCCTATTTTATAACACGTGGCAATTCCACGCCCTGCGCTCTTTTACATTCCCACGCCTTTCTCTTCGAGCACCTTCATCACTTCGGCATACGGGAGCGGTTTCGAGAAGTAGTAGCCCTGAACGAGATCGCAGCCCGCTTCTTTCAAAAAGTCCAGATGTTCCTTCGTTTCCACGCCTTCCGTGAGAGTCCCGATATTCAAGCGCTTAGCCATTTCAATGATGGAACGGATAATCACCTTTGACTTTTCCGTGAAATTGCGCAAGAACAACATATCAATTTTCAAGTAATTGAAATCGTAATCCTTGAGCACGTTCAGCGAAGAGAATCCCGAACCGAAATCGTCCATCCAGACTTCGAAATGGTCGCTTTGGAACTTTTCAATTTGACTCTTGATAAATCCGTCATCATCGTCCAAGACAGATTCCGTAATTTCGATATGGAGCATATTGTGCGGCACTTTGTATTCATCCGTCAAACGCACAACTTCTTTGTAAATATTGCACAACTTAAAATCTAGGCGGGACAAGTTAAACGAAATCGGCACGCACTTGTGCCCCGAATCAGTTTCCTTGCGGTATTTTTCGCAAACCTTTCTAAGCATGAACGTATCTAGCTTATGGATCAAGTGAGCTTCTTCGAGAATTCCTATAAAATCCAGAGGCGGCAAGAATCCGTGTTCCGGGTCGTCCCAGCGGGCGAGCGCTTCAAAGCCACGTAATTTATTCGTGTTTATATCGACAACGGGCTGGTAATAAACTTTGATATATTCCTTCTCGACAGCTTCGTCAATGTGCGCAATCAAGTACATCTTCAAGCGTTCGCGGGCACTCATCTCGTCTGCGTAAATTGCAAAGTACTCGTCAAAATTACCCTTGATCGAAGCTTCCGCAAGGCGGGCCCTCATAAAGCACCGTTCAATTTCTTCGTTCCGCTCCCGTTGCACATAAACGCCCGCCTTGATTTCTAGTACGCCACGCTTTGAAAAATAACGGATTTTGTCATGTGCTTCTTTTATTTTGAATTTCATCCCGGCGGCATCGCCCACCACGCGGAACATATCGCACGACACATGCGTCACGTAGCGTTCCCCGAACAATGACTTGAGCGTGTCGGCCATATACCGCAAAGACGCATCGCCTTCGTCAAAGCCGAACCTCTCGTTAAACGCCTTGAAGTGGTCCAAATCGAACACGACAAACGCAAAGCGCTTTTTCGGGTTTCTATAAAGCAGGTCCTGCACGTAATTCGTAAACAGAAGCGTATTCGGGAGCCCCGTCAGTTCATCGTGGTTGCGCGCTATTTCGGCCTGTTGCGTCAAGCGGACCGTTCTAAAGATGAGCTTCACCGCAATCGTAAGCGTGAACCAAAAAAGCCATGCCACAAACACAAGGTAATCCAGGAATTCCGGCGTAACCACAATCATGCGCACGCACACGTACATGGCAAGGTTTACAAGCAGGCTGAATAACGTAACAAAGCCCAAAAAACCGAAACGCGTAAAAATTTGTGTATTGCGGACAAACAAAAGTTCATTCCAAAGGAGCCGCCACCAAATGACGATAGCGACAAGATTTACCAAAGCGGCGCCGATCTGCGTCTTGCCAACCACCATGCCAAGGTAGCCCACGCCAACAGATGCCGAAAGCATGAACAACGATTGCGACCAGTGGATAGAAAGTCTTTTTGCGAAAACATAAATCGCCACAGGAATCAACACAATGCGGCTCACATAATCTACAATCACGTCCAGCATCAACGGAACTTCGCCCATCGCACATGAAAGCGCTCGCATCAACCCATGATAAATCAAGTCCGAATAAATCATGTACGGGGTCAGCGAAAAAACAGCGCCCCAAAAAAGCACTTTCTTCAAGTTCTGTTTCTCGCCCAAAGCCACTAATGTAAACAGCAAAAAACCGCTAGCCAAGAGGGACGGGAAAAAGAACACGTGACTCGTGTAATCTAATAGACTTATCATTGCTAAAACCCTAGTGTTATAAATATAATGTATAACACCCCCTCGTGCACGCCCCCACTGAAAATCGGCATGTTTTATGCACTACATTTTGGAATAATGTCTAATTTTTGCTCAAAAATAGAAGCCAGTTAAAAACGGCTGCTAGAGTTTAAGTCAGCAACTACCGTTCCATCTTGTCGAAATCCAGCCCGTCATCAATCGGCAGCGGTTCGTTCAAGTTCTGGACACGCACATTGACGGGCTGGGGGGCCTCTTCGGATTCCGTCGGGGGAGGATCCGGCATTCTCGTCATTTGCGATGTGCGGTCGTCACGTCCGCTCTTGGCCATTTCTTGCGCATTAGGGAGTTTAACCGCATCGAGCAAAGGAATCGGATGCGTGTTTTCGTTGTAAGAACACGCAACGAAAAACAATGTCAAAAACACCAATATGAATTTCATAGTACCCAAAATAAAAAGGATTGGCGATATTTGACAAATTAGCAATATAAAAAACAGTAAAGTTCACAAAAAGACATAAAATTCTAACATTATCGTAATTTTCGCCTAGAGGCAATGACAAAATAAGATATATTTCTCATAACAACGGAGAGAAATATGAAAAAAACAATTGCCCTGTTCACAACCCTTGCCTTGGCATCCGGAGCTTTTGCACAAAATCCGAAATCCACCGGACTCACCGATAGCGATGTGAAAGCCTGGGCCAAGAATTTCAAGTCCATCGAGCGCGAATTCGACGATGCAGGGATTTCACGCGACGACGTGAAAAGCGCAAGCAAGCAGGAGAAAGCGAAAGCCGAATCCATTCTCCAAAAGTACGGCATTTCCGCGCCAAGCCGCATCGAAAAGCTCGCGATGATCAACCAGTGCGCAACGCTTGTGATGGCAGAAAACGGCGGGGCGGCAGCGGGCATCGACCCAAAAGCAATGGCGATGCTGAAAGCGATGGGTGTTGACCCGTTCGCCGAGCTGAAGGCGAACACCAACCAGAAGGACTGCAAGGTTGTAAAAGCGAACGAAAAAGCCGTCATTAATGCAATGAACGGAATAGATGAACCGAGTGCTCCCGCCGCAGGGCAGGCCGCAACGGGCAAGGCTGCGGATAACACAGCAAATAATGCCGCAAATAACGCCGCCGCCAGCTCTAGGCCGCAAGATTACGCCGCTGCACAAGTGGCCCAAATGCGTGCGGACAATCCGGACATGACCGACGAAGATGCGGAAGTCATGGCGCAAACCTTGAGAAAACAGCCTAATTACGCGACGCTTCAAGCGCAATGGGAAATGATGAACAAGATGGGTGACATGGAATCGCAGAAAAGTGCGCAAAGCGCCGAAGAAGAATTCAAGCGAATAAACGACGATGCGACCAAGACCAAGAATGCCATCGACGAACTCGCCAAAAGCAAAGGCGACTGCGGATTCATCTACAAGAAAAAAGACAAGGCGAACTACACAAAGAAAGCTCCTGTCAATTGGGAATCCCTCATGATCCGAGTGCAAGATCGCAGCATCGCCCTCATCCCGGTTACGGCCAAAGGCAAAAAAGAACTCCACTTCACATGGGACGAACCGAAGATAAATAAAATAACCCCCTCCAAAGCGACATCGCTTTTCAATCGATCCGAAGTCGAAACAACAGAAATGAACAAGACAATAACCCTCGACATCAGCTCTATCGAGATGTACGAATCGTCCGACAAGAATGTTTCTGGCAGGGAATACGTCATTTCTACAAAAGACGGAAAAGTCATTCATCTTTGGCAGAAATACCAAGACGACAAGTACACCAGCAGCGTGAACTTCAACGGACTGAAAAACGCTGACGCCTGGTCGTGGGGCGAAACCGGCGGAAATTAAATTTTTATGAAGCCCCCGCATGGGGGCTTTTTTGTTCTCCCCCGTTTCTTGCACATCATTATTTTCTTGCGCATCATTATTTTCTCGCACAGCATTACATACTAAAAGACCTCTGCCTACAATTTAGTATGTAAACGGCAATTTGCTAGTTTATCTGCATACATACTATTTTTCATTTTAAGCATTTTAGTATGTAATTTACGCACAAAGAAACAACCATTTTAACCGATTTTGAGCCTTTGAGACAACAAAGAAGCCCACAATCCATCTAAAAAAGCCTTTTTCCGGCCTTATCAACTCAATTTTTACATACTAACACCCCCTATTTTTAATTTTAGTATGTAACGGGTACTTTTTTACCCACATTATCCACAAAAATTTTTCAAAAGAATTTGCTTTTCGCTGCAAAGTTGTGTATATTGTAAGCAGAAATCAGGCGTTGATATATTTTTATATATCAGCGCCTTTTTGTTTTTCACAAAGGCAGGAATTATGGGAGCACAAAAAAACATTCCACAAGCAAACCGCATCATCCAAGCAATAAGCACACTTCGTTTGGAACTGTGCAAACTGCAAACCAAAATCAAGGACAAATCAAAATCGCAACCAACAGCGAACCTTCGTGTCATCACAAACCACGGCAATTCACAATACTACATCGTCGAAGCAACCAATGCACCTAACGGCACATATCTCCCCCGCAAGGAAATTCATAAAGCAGCGGCAATTGCGCAACGCGATTACAACAAAGCCACGGCGACGATTCTCAAAAAACAAATCAAAGCAATTGACTCGTTCCTCGCAATTTACACCCCAAACGCAATCGACGACGCATACACAAAACTCCACCCAGGTCGCCGCGCGCTCATCACTCCCGTTCGGGAACCTGACGAAGATTTTATCGCCGCATGGCGTCACCTCCCCTACACCGGCAAACCATTTGAAATCAATGCCCCCGAGTATTACACAGCAAGCGGCGTGCGCGTGCGCTCAAAATCCGAAGTCATCATTGCAGACGCACTAGCACGCGCAAACATTCCCTACCGCTACGAATACCCTACAAGCATCAAAGGCTGGGGAACGCTCTATCCAGACTTCACCTGCCTCGACATTCGCACCCGTGAAGAAATCATCTGGGAGCACTTCGGCCTCATGGGCGACCCTGACTACGCCGAGAACGCCGTTCAGAAAATCACGCACTATGCAGCGAGTGGCTATGTTCTCGGCAAGAACCTCATCGCCACATTCGAAAGCGGCACAACCCCGCTTTCCGTCAAGCAAGCGCAAGGATGCATCGACGCACTTTTCAAATAAATTTAAATTTATCACACGAAAGCCTCAAGCGT
>JAEEGG010018176.1_pt1 | contig 14354 bp, 15 predicted proteins | sample 9134161 | NCBI WGS metagenome assembly JAEEGG01 (sample SAMN16246543, study PRJNA631951) | gut metagenome | biome: gut microbiome; feature: rumen; material: CR-attached | host: Bos | place: Iran: Karaj | collected 2018-10
CGAGGTTCCCGAAGACATCCAGAAGGAAATGGGTATGAGCGAAGGCCTGATCCGCTTCTCCATGGGTCTGGACAACGACATCGAAGCCACCTTCCAGCTGATCAAAGAGAGCGTCGACGCTTTCAACAAGTAAGAATTTGGATAGGTTGAATGGGTTTAATGGGTTTAATGGGCTTTTGCCCGTTGCCCATTAAACCCATTCTATACATTAAACCCATAGTAATCATGAAAAAGATAGCAGTTATTCTCAGCGGCTGCGGCAATCGCGACGGCAGCGAGCTGCAGGAATCGTTGGGTCTTTTGCTGGCCATCGACCGACAGGGTTGGCAATACCAGTGTTTTGCACCCGAAGGATTTTTCGAGGTGGTGCCCCACATCGATGTCGAGGACACCGAGGAGGAAGGCACCGTGCTCGACATGGAGCAGCGCGACATCTTTGTGGAGAGCGCACGCATCGCCCGCGGCAACCTGCTGCCCATTGAGGAATACAAGCCTGCCGACTACGACGCCCTGGCCCTGCCCGGCGGAATGGGCGCTGCACGCAACCTGAGCACCTTTGCCTTTGACGGCCCGCGGATGGAAGTGGTCGACAGCGTGGCCGACGCCATCCTCGAGACCTACCGCATCGGCAAGCCCGTCGTGGCCATGTGCATAGCACCCATGGTGGTGGCCAAGGTGCTGGGACGCTATGAGGTGGAACTCACCCTTGGCCCCGGCGATGGCTCGGCACCCAACACCCCTGCTGGCGTGGCCAAAGGCTTCGGCTGCAAGGTGGCGGTCTGCGGCCCCACTGACGTCTGTGTCGATACCGAGCACAAGGTGCTCACCACCCCCGCCTACATGGCCGCCACTCATATCAGTGAGATATTCGACGGCGCCGCCAACCTCGTTGCCGAACTGGCCAAGATGATTTGACAGTCTAACGGCACGAAAAAAAAGCCCTCGCAAACGCGAGGGCTTTTTTTGTTCAAGAGCTGACTCTTATTTGGCTTCGGCAAGGCCGAGGTATTTGTCCACTTCGGGAGCCTCGGTGCTGAAGGGATACAGGGTCTTGACCTTCTTGAGGAGCTCGATAGCTTTGGCATTGTCGGTGCCGAGGTAGCAGAGACCGGCCTTCAGGAGGGCGGCAGGAGAGGTGAGCTCGTTCTCGTTGGTTTCGGCGGCCTTGATGTAGAGTTTGGCGGCTTCGTCGAACTTCTGCTGCTCGGCGAGGGCGTCGGCTTCACACATGAGGGCAAGAGGCTTGGTGTAGAGATCTTTTCCGCTGTAGTCGCTGAAGAACTTGGCGGCCTCGGGATACTTCTCAAGACGCAGATTGGCGATGCCGGCATAGAGTTTGGCCAGTTTGCCGGCTTTGGTGCTACCGTAGTTGTCGATGACGGACAGGAAGCCGGGGTTGGTGCCATCGCCGTCGAGAGCGGTCTGGTAGTCGCCATTGGCGAAATAGTTCTCGGCATAGAAGCTGGCTTCAGCAGCTCTGTTCTCACGAGGAGCCTTGTAGAATTTGAAATAGCAGAAGATGATCAAAGCCACGGCGATAATGGCAACGGCGATGATGATGATTTTCTTCTGGTTCTTCTGGATAAATTCTTCGGTACGGTTGATGACATTTGTCATCTCGGTGTTTTTTTCTTCTAATTGCTCTTTCATTATGTGTAACTTTTTTGTTTCTTTTTGATAAATTTCGGGTTGCAAAAATACAAATTTTTTATGAATTATGGCCTAAAAGTTGAAAGAATTACCACAAAAAGACACGGAAGTACTTTAAAATAAAAAAAAATATTCTTGTAAATCAATTGCTTATATGTTTTTTGTTAAAAAAAGTGAAGAAAAATTTTTTTCGTAAATATATTTTACATATCTTTGCAAGTTGAAAAATGTGCGTATGGAATTGAGAAAAAGTGTAATATTAACGGAAAAAAATAAAAGGAAATACAATGAATACTAAAACCAAATATTTGGGTCTCGAGCTGAAAAGTCCGATTATTGTCGGCAGTTGCGGACTAACCTCCGACGTAGAGAAGATGGTTCAAATGGAGAAGGGCGGAGCAGGTGCCGTGGTGCTCAAGTCGGTTTTCGAGGAGCAGATTATCTATGATATCAAGCGCAACACCCATGTGGTGGCTCCGACCGACAACTATGGCGACAGCTACGAATATATTGCCATGCATGTGGCCGACGATTCCCTCAACAAACACTTCCAGATGATTCGCGAGGCCAAGCAGAAGCTGACCATTCCTGTGATTGGCAGCATCAACTGCTTCTCCTATGAGAACTGGCTCACCTATGCCATCAAGTTCCAGGAGGCCGGTTGCGACGCGCTGGAGCTAAACATGGCTATCCTGCCCTATGAAACTTCGATGTCGGCCGACGATGTGGAGCGCACCTTCACTCAGATCGTCAACACCCTGCGCAAATCGGTCACCATCCCCATCAGCATCAAGGTTGGCCCCTATTTCACCGACATGGCCAAGCAGATGCAGCAACTCAGCTGGATGGGTATCCAGGGCGTTACGATGTTCAACAAGAGCGTGCAGGTTGATATCGACATCGAGAGCGAAACTTTGAAGAACGCCTCCTTCCTGTCGATGCCCACCGACATCTACAACACGCTGCGTTGGGTGGCCATCCTGAGCAAGAAGATGCGTTGCGACCTGAGCGCCTCGACAGGAGTCTTCACTGCCGACGATGTGGTCAAGATGCTGCTGGCCGGCGCCTCGACCGTGCAAGTGGTGAGCTGCCTCTACAAGAACGGCATTGACACGCTGCGCCAACTCAACGACGGCCTCGCCGCCTGGATGCAGAAGAAGGGCTACGAGAGCATCGACAAGTTCCGTGGCAAACTCGCCGTGCAGCCCAGCGACAAGTCCTCTGTCGCTATGCGTACACAGTTTATGAAATACTTCGCTGAAATTGTCTAAAAAACTGAAAATACATTAAACCAAAATTACAAAATTATGGACCAGCAAGAAGAAAGAACCGTCAGCTTTTTCCGTTTCGAGGACCTGCGTGTCTACGCCAAGGCCACCGACTATGCCACATGGGTGACCAACCAGATGGGCGCACCTCGCAACGAAAGCGAGAAAACCCTTGCCTCTTCGTTCTGCCACTCTGCTTTTGACATAGCCCTCAACATCGCCGAGGGTTCGAGCCGCAGCAAAAGCCAGTTCGATCACTACCTGAAAATTGCCAAAACAGCCATCCGCGAATGCGTGGTGTACACCGAAGTGGCCCACAACTTGAGCCTCATGAACGAGGAACAGTATACCCAGTCGCGCGAGTACCTCATGGAACTCACCCGCATGCTCGGCGCTCTCATTATCTCCCTCCAGCGCTCGGCCGAACGCCGCAGCGAGCAAGCCGAGGAAGAGCAGGGCGACCCCTATGCCAACGACATGTCCTATTAATAAGATTGCATGTATCCCGATTTACCATATTTGAACTACACCGAGACCGGCAATTTCTTCCTAATTGCCGGTCCGTGTGTTATAGAGGACCACGAGAATCCTTTCGAGGTTTGCGAACGTTTGGTCGATATCACCAACCGGCTGCAAATCCCATTCGCCTTCAAGGCCTCCTACCGCAAGGCCAACCGCTCGAGCGTCAACTCTTTCACCGGCATCGGCGACCGCGAGGGTTTGGAGATCCTCGCCGCCATCCGCGAGCGCTACCGCGTGCCCGTCGTCACCGACATCCACAGTGAGGCCGAGGCTGCGATGGCTGCCGACTATGTCGACGTGCTGCAGATTCCCGCCTTCCTTTGCCGCCAAACCGAATTGCTTCGTGCTGCCGCCGAGACCGGCAAGTGTGTCAACGTCAAGAAAGGCCAGTTTCTTTCGCCCGAGGCCATGAAACAGGTGTCCGACAAGATGCGTGCCTTTGGCAGCGGCAATTTCATGCTCACAGAGCGCGGTACCACCTTTGGCTACCAGGACCTGGTGGTTGACTTCCGCGGCGTGCCCACCATGCAGCACAACCGCGTACCCGTGGTGGTCGACATCACCCACTCGCTCCAGCAGCCCAACCAGACGGCCGGTGTCACCGGCGGGCGTCCCGACATGATTGAGACCATCGGCCGTGCCGCCATCGCCGTGGGTGCCGACGGCATCTTCATGGAAACCCATCCTGAGCCTGCCCGCGCCAAGAGCGACGGTGCCAACATGCTGCGCCTCGATCTGGCAGAAAAACTCCTCGGGCACCTGACGGCTATCAGGAAAACAATAAACGAACTATAGGATTTTTGTCTTATTAGATAACCATGGAACTCAACCTCACCAAACCCATCGTCTTCTTCGACCTTGAGACCACCGGTGTCACCGTCGGCCACGACCATATTGTCGAAATATGTCTCCACAAGGTGATGCCCGGCGGTGCCACCGAAACACGAGTCGAACGCGTCCGTCCCGTCGATGCCGACGGCAAGACTGTCCATATCCCGGAAATAACCACCGCCGTCCACGGCATCACCGACGCCGACGTGGCCGACAAGCCCACCTTCCGCGAGCTGGCTCCCAGCCTCCTCGAATACATCGGCGACGCCGACCTCGCGGGCTACAACAGCAACAAGTTCGACATCCCACTCCTTGTCGAGGAATTCCTTCGTGCCGGCTTCGACTTCGACCTCAAGTGCCGCCACTGTGTCGACGTGCAGAATATTTTCCACCAGATGGAGCAGCGCACCCTCGTGGCCGCCTATAAGTTCTATTGCCAGAAAGACCTTGAGAACGCCCACAGCGCCGCCGCCGACACCATCGCCACCTACGAGGTGCTCAAAGCCCAGCTCGACCGCTATCAGGGCGTCGACTACAAGGACCGCTCCGGTAAGGTCAGCCAGCCCGTGGTCAACGATATGGCCGCCCTCAGCGACTTCACTGCCAACCGCCAATGGGCTGACCTCGCAGGGCACATAGGCTTCGACGCCCATCACCACGAGGTGTTCAACTTCGGCAAGCACAAGGGCAAGACCGTCGAGGAAATCTTCGAACAGGAACCCTCCTACTATGACTGGATGATGAAGTCCGACTTCCCCCTCTCCACCAAGAAGCTCATCACCCAGATCTGGGAACGGAAAAAACAGCGCAAACTCGATGAGCTGAAGCTCCACTTCGGCAGCAAATAGCCAAATTTGGAAATCAATAAGTTACAAGCGTAGAATGGCACTTAATCATCTGATTAAGTGCCATTTCATTCTTTTATAAATAATTGTATAATTTATAAACAGCTGTAAATCAATACGCTGCAGGCACCAAGTCTTACTCCCCTCTTACTCCTCTCTTACTCCTCCCTTACTCCCCTATATTTTTTGTAAGAGATTAGAAATGGAGGAGCAAGTCAGAGGTGGAAGACGAATCCTATCTGGTGTAGGCCGCGAGCGCCGGCCGAGGGACGGTAGGTGGGCAGGAGGTCGACGAAGAGTTCCCATGAAATGCCATCAGAGACGACGTCTCCCCTGACGGAAGCCAAAAAGGTGTTGCTCACCCCCAGGCGCAGCTGGAAACGGCTGAAGAGGTTGGTGTTCTTGCTGAAGAAACTGCCGTCGCGGTAGCCCGACACATCGCCACCCAGATTGAGCATCGGAGTGAGACGAAAGGAGAGGTAGTTGGATAACATGCGGAGTTTCTTCGGTCGGTATTCCAGTTTGAGGGGCAGGGAGAGATAGCATTGCCCGATGAAGGTCAACGGGTGGTCGACGGCATGGTTGGGGTTGAATACGAGGCGGTTGCCGTCGAGCAACACGTCGTAGGACAGCATCTTGTATTCGAACCCTGAGCCAAATTCAGCTTTGAAACGCCAGCGGTGAGGCAGGGGGATTTCGAGCAAACGCCCCTTTATATCGTAGGACATTATCATGGTGGAACTGTAGGGGGTGGACTCGCGACTCATCAGGCTGGCAGCGCCCATCTTGAGGTCTAAGATGATAATATTATTGTTCCAGTTGATGTCGTCCCACCAATGATGCGGCACTACTACGAGGTTGTCGGATTCCATGCGCTCTGTTTTAACGCGCTGCTGTTGCCGCTCGTCGACAAAGAGCTGGCGGCAGCGCACAGTGCCAATCTCCACCTTGGATCCTTCGTCACGGCACTCCACACCAATGTCGCCGTCGGATATGAGACAGTTGATTTTCAACTTGGAGTTGCGGCCTGCCGACATGACAGCGGCGGCGCGAGGTCCCTCGCTGCGAAGGAGCATGTGGAGAGTGTCCAGTTGGACGTAGCCCGTGGCAATGACAGATTCCAGCGGTTTTGGGTAGCGCACCTCAATCAGCGTGCCCGGGGGCATGGTGCGGTTGGCCATAATATGGAGTTTGTCGCCATCGAGCTTGACGATGGTGGGTTCCTTGCCCTCGGCGAAGTAGTAGGCACAAGGGGTGACAACGGCGACGTGCGTCGAGTCCTCGCCCGGGGTATAGACGAGATGGAGGGTCCAACCTTCGACGAGGGTCAACTGGCGGATGGCCACGGGGAAGGACTGCTCGATGCGATAAACATCCTCCTGCGAAAAGCAGGGTGAAAGGAAGGACACGAGAGGAGAAAAGAGGAACAAGGTGATGAGAATCTTTTTCATAGGGCTTATTTATTTGAGGTTGATGACGATGTCGTTTGTGAAGAGAATGCTGTCGGGGATGTTGATGTAGTGGGCGATAAGTGCAGGTACCCTTGGCATCTCGGGAGTTTTTTCAACATTGGCCAGACGGTGGCTGCGGCGTGTATGGACACGGGGGGCAGACGGGGTGGAATCCATATCGGGAGGTGTGGGGGTGGGTTCAATAACAGAGAGAGGTTCGACGGCGGGGATGGGTTCGACGGCGGCAATTGCTTCGACAGACGGGAGTGTTGTGGATACCGCTTTTGCGGGAACCTTCTCGGTCGCCTCTATTCTTTCTATCGGTTCCAACATTTCTTGCATTTCATTTTCCTCCACCTCTACTATTTCTTTTATTTCTTCTATCTTTTCTGCCTTGGCAACCAATTCTCCCTTGCCACCGAAAAGTGCCGGTGACAGAAGCAGGAAGGCGAGGATGGCGGCTGCTGCGGCCGAACCTACCCACCACGGCCAGACAATTCTTCTGCTGCCTATCCGCGATGCTATCTCCTGCTGCTGCTGCCGGTTCTCCAGCTGCCAACGCTTAGCATCAATAAGTTTTTGTAATTCTTTATCTTCCATGGTGTATCATTTGTTTCAGATTGGCGACGGCACGCGAGAGGGTTGTGTAGACATTGGTGGAGGTCATTCCCAACGCCTGCTGCATCTCCTCGTGGCTCATCTGTTGGATGTATTTCATGCGGATGGCCTTGCTCTGCACCTCGGGCAATCGTGCCATGAGGCGGTCGAAGGTGGCGGCGCGTTCCTCCAGCACCTCGGTTTCGTGGCGGACATCCTCGTCGCTTACCTCCGGCAGCTGTTCAACGGGATCGAAGGGGCGCCGCTGGCGGAGCATGCTGATGCATAGGTTCTTCAGCGTCTGCATGGCGTAGGCCTCGGGGGCTACGTGCTTGGCAACCTTCTGGCGTTGCTCCCACAGACGGGCGTAGGTCTCCTGCACGGCGTCGGCGGCATCCTCTTTGTCGCCCAGCAGGCGCTCCGCCACCATTCGCATGGTGGGCTGCAGAGGCAGGAGGGTGTCGAGGAATCGGCGTTGGGTCATCGTCTGTGTTGCTGAGGTTCTACATCTATATAACGCAAAAGTTGTCGAAATCTTACAAAAAAATCGGGCACCCTGAAAAAAAAGTGCCCGATTTGTGCTGTTGGATGTGTATTCAGAAGACGAAACTGAGACCGAACATGCGTGTCTGCGGCGCGTTGGCCGAGGAGCGGAAGGAAGGCAGCAGGTCGATGTAGAACTCCACCTTGTCCAGCCCTCCGATGGAGCAGTTGAGGCCTACGGAGGCGCGGAGGTTGAAGCGGCTGAGGATGTCGACCCGCTCGCGGTCGGTGCTCCAGTGGCTGTCCTCGTCAAGGCTTTTGGTCACGAGGCGGGGTTTGAAGTTGAGCGTGGGGGTGAGGGTGGCATAGAGGCCGCGGAAGGGGCCGCCTAAGTGGGTGTAGCTCCACTTGCCGAATCCGAACTTCAGAGTGACGGGCAGCCCGATGGACCACCAGTAGAGGCTCTGACGCGGCGGTGTGGCGCCATAGCTGGGGTCGAGCACAAGGCTGCTGCCGTCGACCTTCACCGCATTGTCGAGCTGCAGGATGCTGTAACTGACATCGAGGCCGATGTTCCAGGCGAGGCGGCGGTTGATGGCCATGTCGTTGGAGGTCATCCGAATGTGGCCTGTGAGGCCATAATTGGTGTTGTAGGGCGAGCCGTAGCGGCTGTCGTTCAGCATCGGCTGGGCCAGGTCGATGCCAAAGTTGAGGCTAAAGTAGTGCAGTTTGTGCTCTTTGGCAGGCTCGTGGGTGCGGGGGACGGTGGTCTGCACGTCGCCTTCGGACACGCGGCTATTTCGGTAGTTCCAGATGTAGAGTCGATTGCCGCGGAAGTGGCGCAGGTCGAGGGTGGCATCGTAAACCATGAAGGTGGTAGTGCCGGGATTGACCATCGAGTCGATCACCACTACGGCGCCGCTGTCAATGTTGAAATCGAACTGGACAGAGTCGCTGACCCAGCGGTCGATGGTCAGTCGGGCACCGCTGCAGACATCGATATATTTGATAGGTTGGTGGGTGATGATGTCCACCCGGGTGCTGCGGGGCATGGATTGGTTGGGCAACACCTCATAGCCGCCGTCGCGCTTGGAGTATTTGTGTACCTTTATCAGGTCGGGTTCCTCGCCTTCCTCGAAGAAGTTGGCGCAGGGTGTGGTCACCACCACACGCGTCACGCTGCCTTTCGGCGCCTGGCGCAGGTGTACGTCCCACCCACGGTTTATCTTCAGGTCGCTGATGTCGAAGTCGTGGTCGAAGGTCTGCTCGATCTGGTAGAGGTCCTGCGCGTGGGCGGTGGCCGCGATGCCGCTGCCGACGATGAGAAGCAGGAAGGAGATTTTGAGGATGTCGCCAAGGACAGATGTTATCTTTTTCATGATGGTATTTTTTTTGATGGTGATTACATTTTGATGGTGCTCAGGTTGAGGGGTGTGGCATCTTCGTTGCCAAAAGCATCGGCCAGCCAACTCATGTCGAAGCTTTCGCGGCGAGCCTCTTCGGGGATGTTGACCATGCGGGTGCTGGTGCGGCGGTGGATGCGCGGGGAGGGGGTATCTATGGTGGTTGTCGGTTCTGCGTACTCGGCAAGGTCGATGACGGGGGCTTCAGCAAGGGGTTCTTCCTCGGGTTGGGCAATGGGCTCTCCGGCGGTGGCCACCATTTCGGCAACCGGTGCCGTCTCGATGGGGCGGATTCTTGTGGGCTTAATGGTCCTTACGGGTTCCTTGACCATGGCGGGTGCAGGGGTTTCGCTGTCCTCTGCGGGCACCACTACTGCAGGCATGTCGGCTTTGGCTATCGGCATGGAAGCGGTCTTGCTGTTGGTGAAGAGCAAGGGAAGTGTAACTATCAGCAGGGCGATGCTGGCGGCGGCGGCGCCAGCCCACACGGGCCACAAGCGGCGGCTCTTCGCCGGTGCGGCGGGGGCTGCCGATGCCTCGAGCTTCCGGCGCAGCTCCGCCTGGCGGCGGCGGTTGGCCTCGGTGGTGCGCTTGGCGGCGAAGAGTTCTTGCAATTCCTTGTTTTCCATATCTTTGTTTATTTAATCATCGATTTAAGTGTGTTCATGGCCCTCGAAAGGGTGGCGTAGACGTTGGTGCTGCTCATGCCCAGGCGGCGTTGCATCTCCTCGTGGCTGACGCCCTCGATGTAGCGCATTGTCACAGCCTCGCGCTGGCGCTCCGGCAGCTGGGCCATCATGGTGTCCAGCCGTGCGGCGCGCTCCTCGGTGAGGGCCACCTCATCGCGGATGGCCTCGTCGTCGACGGCGTCGAAGAGTTCAATCTTGTCGGTGGCGATGTCGCGACTTTTGCGGAGGAAGGAGATGCAGCGGTTCTTGAGGCTCTGCATGGCGTAGGCGCGGAGGTCGCGCACATAATCCAGCTCGTTGCGGCGCTGCCAGAGGTCGATGAGGGCTTCCTGCACGGCATCCTCGGCGTCGGCCTCCGAGTGCAGCAGCTTCTCGGCGGTGAGCTGCAGGGCGGGCTGGAGGGCCATCAGGGTGTCGAGGAGTGTTTCTTGTGCCATTTCGAGTTTCTGTCGTTTTGCCCTATTGACGCAAGAAGTGCAGAAATCTTACAAAAAAGTGAAAAAAAATTTTATCTTATCTCGCAGCCGAGGATTTCTATCCGTCGGGCAAGGGCGGCGGGAAGGCCGTAGACGGGGTCCTGCGACTGGCTTTCGGTGGTGGGCTCCACGGCACCATGAGGTTTTTGCGAGATGAAGAGCCGTCCGTCGTCGAGGGCGTCCTCGAACACTCCGTCTCTCCATGCGCGTATCATATTTATAAAGGAGCCAATCCTGCGTCGCGAGAGGTTGAGGTTGTAGTCGGTCTTGTAGACCGGGCTGGCGAAGCCTGCAATGGTGATGGTGATGCGGTTGCCGGCGTCGAGCAGGCTCTCCACATAGTCGAGCAGTTCTTCCACGCGATTGTAGTTGCCCACCACACAGGTGTCGAAAAAGAGCGCCATCATGGCCGAGTCGTCAGAGTTCTGCTGTTTGGCGATATACTCGTTGCGCAGGGAGGCATAGCGCCGCTGGCAATCGGGATAGGTGGTTATGGTTACCACTTCGCGACTCTGCGGGTCGGGGTCGTCGTTGTGGAAATAGAGGAACAGCGGGAACATGAAGCGCCGCACACGCTGCTGGATGGTGTCGATGCTCTCTACGGTGTCCATCTTCACCACGACTTCTTCGACGAAGGCTGAATCCATCCCCCATCGGTAGATGTCGTTGCAGCAGGTGGAATCGGTGAGGAAATAGCTGTCGATGCGGTTCGATGACAGGAAACCTCCCAGCGGACGCCCTGTGACGCTGTCGTAGTCGGTGATGTTATAGTAGAGGTCGTTTTGCTTGCTGTTCAAACATCCGCATACCGCCTCGGCCTTTTGCCAGGTGTTTCTTTGGCCTACGGCACAGTAGATGTCGTGGCCTCCCTTGCCGCCCTCGCGGTCTGACGAGAAATAGAGTACGCCGTTACGCTGGTCGTAGAAAGGAGTCAACTCGTCGGCCGGCGAGTTGACCATCGGGCCGAGGTTGACACACTCGGTGCTCTTGCCGTTCTTGATGAGGCTGTACCAGATGTCGTTGCCGCCAAGGCCGCCTTCGCGGTCGCTCACGAAGTAGAGTATCACTGTGCTGTCTTTCAGCCGTCCCACGGCGGGATGCGTCGATGTGGTGCCCTTGAGGTTGACAGGCCCCTTGAGTTTCACTGGCTTTTCCCATCCGCGTTTTTTCTTCTTCTTGGCAAAGTATATCTCGCAGTTCAGCGTCTCCACGTCGCAGCGTGTGAAGTAGATGTCTTTTGTCCAGGGGTCGAGGGCGAGGTTGCCTGTGTGGTCACGCTTGCTGTTGAGTCCCCAACGGTCGAGTTTCGGACGGGCGATCTTGCCATTCTTGGCGATGCGGGATTGATAGACCTGCATTACACTTCCTCCAAAGTCAAACTGGCTGTTGGTCCTTATCGTAGGCGGCATCGACGAAAAGACCAGCACTGTGTCGCCCACGCGCAGCGCTCCGGTCTCGCTCCCCGGTGTGTTGACGGGCTTCTCCATGTGCACCACGCGGTACTGTGCCGACGCTGAATTGAAAATTGGAAATTGGCAATTGAATATTATGCTTGCACAAACGGCGAGCATAATCTTGGTTGGTATGAGCTTCAATAATTTCAATTTTCGGTTTTCAATTAAATGATGGGGCACGGCAGCGCACCGCGGTGGAGGCCGTCGTCCCGTTTGCCTATTTTGTAAATCACACCCACCTCGAAGGCTCCCAGCGTGTGGCTGGCTTCGGCGAGGGTGGAGAGGTTGGCGTCATAGCTGAAGGCGAAAATCCACTGCGTCCATTCCACCGCCAGATTCACCGCCATGGCGTCGCCGTGGCGTCCCAACAGTCCGGCGCTGAAGGCCAGATAGTTGCGCGCCCGCTCGTTGGCATAGTACTTCACGTCGCAGCCGTAGACCAACTCACTGAACGATTTCTGGTGCTGGTAGCCAGCCACCGGCAGCAGGCTCCACTGCGGGTGGAAACGCCACTCGGCGCGGGTGTAGAGATTCCAGCGACGGCTCAAACGAGTGTCGCTCAGGCCTAAATAGGAAATGTCGGGTTCGTTGATGTTCCTCATTGAGAACCCCACCTTGGTATAGAGCACGTCGCTCACCTGGCAAAACCATGCCACGCCGGCGCCGAGGGTGGGGTAGAGGGCCTTTTCGCGCACGAAGGTTTCTGTGCCGTCGGTCATGTTGAGGTGTTCGGGATTGAAGCCCACCTGACCTACGCCCCCTTCGAGGGCTATGGAAACCAAATTGTTGCCATTGCCCAGGGCTTGGAAATAGGAGACAATGGCGCTGGCCGACGTCGAGCCGTAGCTCAACTCGCCGGCGCGGTCGTTGCTCACCCACAGGCCCGCGCTGAGGCCGTTGCCGTTGCGCTTGCTGCGCAGGATACTCATTTCGGCTGTGGCGCTGAAAGTTTGAAACGGCGTGGTTACCGAGGCCCATTGGTTGCGATATACCGCCCCGAATCTCGCCTGGTCGGCAAAGAAACCGCTATAGGCCGGATTGAACAGCAGCGGGTCGAGGTCAAGCATCGAGAAATGGATGTCCTGCGCATTTGACGACGACAGCAGAGACAACACTAACAACAACCCGGCACACATGCGCCGGAGAAACATGGCGATGTTCGATTTTCGTGTTGTCTTTGTTGTCGTAGAATAAGCCATTTTTGTTCTACCTTGTGTAGGGAGGCAGGCTGATATCTGCGAATTCTCCCTTTAGATACTTGAAATAGCCGGCGATGCCCACCATGGCGGCATTGTCGGTGCAGAATTTGAAAGGCGGGATGAAAGCTTGCCAATGGTGTTTGTCGCAGATGCGCTGCAACTCGCTACGCAGCAGGCTGTTGGCACTCACGCCACCGGCAATGGCCACCTGTCGCACACGGCGGTCGATGGCGGCCCGCTCGGTTTTCTTCATAAGGAAACCCACAATAGTCTTCTGGATTGAGGCGCAAAGGTCGGCCTTGTGCTTCTCGATGAATTCAGGGTCCTCTTTTAGCCTGTCTCTCAGGAAGTAGAGGAAGGATGTCTTGATGCCGGAGAACGAGTAGTCGTATCCTGCAATCTGTGGAGTGGCAAACTTGAAGGCGTCGGCATCGCCCTCCTTGGCCAGGCGGTCGATGATGGGGCCGCCGGGGTAGCCGAGGTCCATGATTTTGGCTGCCTTGTCGATAGCCTCGCCGGCGGCGTCGTCGATTGTCTGACCAAGGATTTCCATCTCGAAATGGCTCTTGAGCAGCAATATCTGGGTGTGGCCGCCTGAGACCAGCAGGCAGATGAAGGGAAACTGCGGGATGGGTTCGCCGCGGTTGATGAAGTGGCTAAGTACATGGGCCTGAAGGTGGTTGACTTCCACCAGAGGCTTCCCCAAAGCTTGGGCAAAACTCTTGGCGAAACTAACACCCACCATCAGACTCCCCATCAGCCCAGGGCCGCGAGTAAAGGCCACGGCATCAATCTCTTCCTTTCTGATGCCCGCTTCGCGGATGGCGCCGTCGACCACTGGGATAATGTTTTGCTCATGTGCGCGCGAAGCCAGTTCGGGAACGACGCCACCATACTGCTCGTGGACCTTCTGGCTGGCAATGACATTGCTCAGCACTCGGTTGTCCTGTAGCACAGCTGCCGACGTGTCGTCGCAGCTCGATTCTATAGCTAGTATTATGCTCATAATTCGATTGCAAAAGTACAACTTTTTTTCCATTCGGCAAAATTATATGTATCTTCATGCCGGCAAGTTGATGGCTTGCTCTGTTCTTCAGTCGTTCTTCGGTGTTTCTTCGGTATTTCTTCGGTCATTCACCGAAGAAATACCGAAGAAACACCGAAGAAATACCGAAGAAATGACCTTTTTGGAGGCATGCTGGGTAAAGAAAAGGGGCAACCAACTTTGGTTGCCCCTTGGTTGTTGTTGTCAGTTATGCGACCTATTCCTCCTTTGCGGCGCTCATTGCGGGGGCGTTGCCCACGATGAGGTCTTGGTACTCGCGCAGGCCAGTACCAGCGGGAATCAAGTGACCGACGATGACGTTCTCCTTCATGCCCATCAGGGTGTCGCGCTTGGCGTTGATGGCGGCCTCGGTGAGCACCTTGGTGGTCTCCTGGAACGAGGCGGCGGAGATGAACGACTTGGTCTGCAGCGAGGCGCGGG
>JAEEGG010018178.1_pt1 | contig 14352 bp, 12 predicted proteins | sample 9134161 | NCBI WGS metagenome assembly JAEEGG01 (sample SAMN16246543, study PRJNA631951) | gut metagenome | biome: gut microbiome; feature: rumen; material: CR-attached | host: Bos | place: Iran: Karaj | collected 2018-10
CGGAGCTTTCTGCTGCTGATACGCTGGCGTTCAGGCTGGAGGATGTGAGTCAGGCATTGCTCTCAAAGCTTGGCGCAGAGCCGTCCGACTGGGACTTCAAGACCACTGACGGATCTCTGGACCCTTCTAGGCGTGTGGTTCAGGACAAGGTCCTTGTCCTTGACAGGATCCGCAGCCCTTACAACGTCGGTGCCATTTTCAGGAGTGCGGAGGCTTTCGGGATATCGAGGATAATCCTTGTTGAGGGGACCGCCTCTCCCGAGCATGTTCGTGCATTAAGAACCTCACGTGGGACGACAACTGTCGTGCCTTGGACTTTCATGCCAGAATCTGAAGTGGTCTCTTTCTTGCATGGCTATGATCCTGCATGCGTGATTGCCCTTGAACTTGGCGGGACTTCAATTAATGAGTTTGCTTTCCCCTCACGGGGTGTGGCGGTTCTTGGCTCAGAGGAGTTCGGAATCAGTCCTGAGGTTCTCTCATGCTGCGGAAGCAGGGTGACCATCCCCATGGGCGGCTCAAAGGGCTCTTTGAACGTCTCGGTGGCCGCGGGCATTCTCCTCCAGCGCTGGTTCTGATTTTTAATGTGGTAAATTTCGCCACATCTGTTGACAGGTGAATGCTGCTGGTTTTGTAAGTTGTTGAAAAACAGGGAATTAAACGTACTTGGCACGCCTTGTGCTATTTAGTGAGTGTCCGGAAACGGGCAGAACTAAAGCGAATAAGGAGACGTGCTATGAACGTATTTAAAAGAATCCACGACATTTTCAGTTCCAATGTGAACCATGCTCTCGACAAGATGGAGGATCCGGCAAAGATGATCCGCTACACCATCGTTGAGATGGAGAACAGCCTTGCAAAGGCCAAGGACTCTGCAGCCCAGACACTGGCCAACATCAGGGCGCGTGAGGTGGAGCTCAAGTCAGAGAAAGAGGCGGTTGCCCGCTGGGAAGTCAGGGCACAGCTTGCAGTGAAGAACGGCAAGGATGATCTGGCACGTGAGGCCATCTCAGAGAAGCAGACTGCAGGTGCCAAGGTCACAGCCCTTGAGACTGAGATCGCCGAGCTGAAGAACATCAATGCAAGCCAGGAAGCCCAGATCGTCAAGCTCACAGAGAAGCTTGAGGAGGTCAAGGGCAAGGAGAGGACCCTTGTTGCAAGGGCACAGCATGCCAAGGAGAAGATCAAGATCGAGAAGCAGATCAGCTCAACTGACTGCGGAGCAGCCATCAAGAGATTCAACGAGATGGAGGAGAAGGTCGAGCGCCTTGAGGCAGAGGCTGCCGTTGCGTCAAAGAACTATGAGAGCGAGGCGAAGTTCACTGAGATGGAGTCAAATGACAGCATCGACAAGGAGCTTGCCGAGCTGAAGGCCAAGATCAACGGCTCAGTTGTGGCCGCAGAGCCTGCAGAGGCTCCTGCAAGTCAGGCTAAGAAGGGTTGACCTTGTTATGCTTGCGGTACAGGCCCCTGAACTGGTCATAGGTGATCTTCATGAGCTTTGCAGCCTCACGCTGATTACCCTGTGCCTGCTTAAGTGCACGCTGTACAAAGCTTGCTTCAAGAGCATCCTTGGTCTGGTCAAGGCTGTCAAGAGGAAGACTGTCAAACGAAAACTCCTTCTTGCCTGCCTGATCTGACTTGACCATATCGGTTTTTTCATCTTCCAACACTTTTCCGGCATTGGAAATGCCGCCGGGGACATCGTTTGCTTCATTAGTGTACGGATTACTGAACGGATCCAGCACGATGGAGGAGATGATGTCCCCTTTGCTTCTGTAGACGGCACGCTCGATTGTGTTCTTGAGCTCACGGACGTTGCCCGGCCAGCTGTAGCTCTTGAGCATCTGCTGGACCTCCTCGGTGAACACCGGGATGTCCAGTCCGCATTCCATCGCCATCCTCTGGGCAAAGTAGTTCGCCAGAAGCAGTATGTCATCGCCACGCTCCCTGAGAGGGGGTATGAACACGACCTCAAAGCTCAGGCGGTCCAGGAGGTCCTCCTTGAACTTTCCCTCCCTGCACATCTGCTTCAGGTCCGCATTCGTGGCACCGATTATCCTAACATCTGCCTCATGAGTCACTGAAGAGCCCACGCGTTCATATGTTCCGTACTCAACGACCCTCAGGATCTTCTCCTGTACCTGCATGGGTATGTTTCCTATCTCATCCAGGAACAGTGTTCCGCCCTGGGCCTCCTCGAAACGGCCTTTTCTTGTCTTGTTGGCACCTGTGAATGCCCCCTGCTCATATCCGAAGAGCTCACTCTCAATGAGTGATGGGGCAAGGGCGGCGCAGTTGACGGTCACAAGGTTCTTCTGCCAGCGCTTTGACAGGTAATGGAGCCTGCTTGCCGCCATTTCCTTTCCGCTTCCTCTCTCTCCGATGACAAGTACGCTCCTGTCGACTGCAGCGGCGTCCGCTATTCGCTGCTGGAAGTCCAGGAAAACCTCTGATTCACCTATGTAACTGTCATTATAGCTGCTCATGTGGTAAAATTTACCATATTTTGGTATAATTTACCAGTATGCGGATGCTGATTTTGTCGTACATCTGGGCTCTGCGCCTTAGTGTACACTCTGCAATATACTTTTTTGCCCGAAAAAAGAGAAAAAAGTCTATCAAATATACTTTTTTGCTCAAAAAAACAGAAAAAAGTATATTTCTATTCTCCTCTCCCCAGGCCAAAGACCAGGTCCGGGCATACTTGGCACGCTCTTTGCTATTACTCTTGTGTGGACGCCGCAAGGTGAACATAATACTAACGATTAAGGAGATTGGACTATGGGAGTTTTTTCAAGGTTCATGGACATAATCAATTCAAACATCAATTCCCTTCTTGATCATGCTGAGGATCCGGAGAAGATGGTGAAGCTCATGATCAATGAGATGGAAGACACCATCATAGAGATCAAGACCAACTGCGCCGCAGCAATCGGAGCTGAAAACACCGCAAAGCGCAAGGTCATTGAGCTTGAGGGACTTGTCGAGCGCTGGCAGAAGAGAGCTGAGCTGGCTATCTCCCGCGGCCGTGATGACCTGGCACGTGAGGCGCTTCTGGAGAAGAAGAGGCTTTCAGCTGAGCTCGAGAAGCTCAGAGCAGAGAGCGACCGTTATGACCAGCTTGTCAAGAAGTACAAGGATGACATAACGAAGCTTGAGGAGAAGCTGGCAAGCGCAAAGGCCAAGTACAAGGCAATGCGCGAGCAGGCAGCCAAGGAGGCTGAGGCAAGACGCAGCTCATCCGGACCTTACACCTACACCTATAACTGGAGCAGCAAGAACAAGGACGCAGATCCGATAGACCGCTTCAGCAAGATGGAGGAGCACATCGACAAGATGAGCGAGCGCAAAAACCAGGCTTCAGAGCATAAGGACACCGAGATGAAGTTCAAGGACCTTGAGGAGCAGGAAGAGATTGAGAGCGAGCTTGAGCAGCTCAAGAAGAACATGAACGGCTGAGGCCGATTAGAAATAAGAGGAAAAAACTATGGCTACAAGAAGACTTTACAGATCAAGGCACGGAGAATGGCTTGGAGTTTGCAAAGGTATTGCGGAATGGAGGGATCTCCCCGTGGACACAGTCAGGCTGATTGTGATCCTGATTGCCGTTTTCACAGCAATCGTACCAAGTCTCATCGTATACTTTCTGGTTGGACTGGTTCTCCCGGTGAACCCCTATGATGATGACAACTATGAGAGAGGCTACCGTGACGGGCAGAAGGACGGCCGCAGGGATTACAAGAGATCTGGCAAGAACGGCAAGACCTACTACTATCATCCGGAGCCGGAGGATTTCGTAGATGAGCAGGCAAGGGCGGAGTCCGCGGAGGAGGCGGAGAGACGCAAGAAGGAGTCCGACTGGGACAACCGCTTCACCAACAGTTAATTCATGGTGATTCCGGCGTCACTGCGTTCGGGCCGTACAAAGAGTACTGTCCCTCGCTGGCTCCTTGGAATCCCTCATGACTGAACAGTTGGACCCAACAGTTAATTCATGGTGATTCCGGCGTCACTGCGCTGGAAACCGAATGAGAATATAAAAGATGCCCGGAAAACTCCGGGCATTTCTTTTAAGCGCTCAGCTTGGCTTGGACAGCTCGTACAGCTTCTTCAGGCGCTGCTCTATAGTATGGTTTATCGTATCCGGCGGGAAGTTGCCCTTGACGTTTCGCTTTCCGCTCTGACGCAGGGTCAGGATCTCCATGCCCTCGTCGATCGTGGAGATGGGATAGATGTGGAACTTTCCTGCCTCAATGGCGGAAAGCACATTGTCAGGCAGAATCAGGGTCTTGATGTTCTGCTTTGGGATAATCACACCTTGGCGTCCTGTCAGGCCCATCAGGTTGCAGATGGTGAAGAAGCCTGTGATTTTCTCGTTTATACCGCCGACAGGCTGGATGTCACCGAGCTGGTTTACAGATCCTGTTACGGCGATGTCCTGGCGTACGGGAATCTCGCCGATTGCAGAAAGGAGCGCAAACAGCTCCGCAGATGATGCGCTGTCACCGTCGACCTCCGCATAGGACTGCTCAAAGCAGATTCCCGCATAGACGGAAAGAGGGAAGGTCCTTGCATACTGTTTTCTGAGATATCCCTGCAGTATCAGAAGACCCTTGTCATGGATCTCTCCTGAGAGGCCGGCCTCATGCTCTATGTTCACTATTCCCTCGGAGCCAGGGGCCACAGAGACTGATATGACGGTCGGGGTTCCGAACGAGGCAAGGCCCCTGTCCATGACAGCCAGGCCGTTGATGACTCCGGTCTTTGATCCCTCCAGGGAGATCACCATCTCTCCGTTCTGGATCTCCTGGTTGATCTTCTCCTCGGTCAGGCTGTTGGCGAAGTCCCTTTCCTCCATCGCGCGTTTTATGCAGTTCGCGTCAATCTCGGAAAGACCCTCACGCTGTGCCACATAGTCTGCTTCTGCCAGAAGATCCCCGAGGAATGAGAGCTTTGTTGTGAGCTCGTCGCGCATCTCGGCATACCAGGAACTGTAGACCAGAAGCTGGCATATCGCAGAGTCAGAGATGTCCCTGAGGTTGTTTTTCTTCCCGATGTTCAGGATATAGGCTATTGTTCCGCTGATGTTCTCATCAGATGCCGGCATTGAGAAGTCGAATTCCGCTGATACCTTGAACAGGCGCAGGAACTCATCGTCTTTCTCGCAGAGGCTGTCGTAAAGCTCGTCGCTACCGATCAGAATCAGCTTTGTCCCTGCGGATGCTGTGACCGGCCTGATGAACGGAATGTCATGGTCATTGCTGCCAGGCACTATGAAGCTGGAGCTTTCGGCGTAGAGCTTCAGGCTCTCCCACAGGCCTTCCTGGGCAAGCACCTTGTCCGCACGAACGACAAAGAAGCCGCCTGCTGCGTCAATCAGTGAGCCTGATGTCAGGCGGAGGTGCGCATAGCCGCTGGTTCCGGTTATCTGTCCGAAAAGGTTTGTCTGTGTGGGGTGGTATTCCTCCACAAGGGCGCATCTCTCATGGCCTGCGTTGTCGCAGACAAGATTGATGCGGTATTTGTCTGTCTCCTGCACATGTGAGCGCAGGGCATCCCGGACCTGAAGGAAGTACTGGTCAAGAAGGGTGTTGCCGCAGACCTTTTCCTGCAGCATCCTCAATGACTCCGACGCCTGTTCCCAGCTGCCGCTCTGGACATATGAGGCAATTTCCTCCATTCCGGATCTGATCTGTGACCCGCAGGGGGAGATGATTGAAATCAGGAAAGGGCTCTGTGGGCGCTTGAAGTTGTAGCAGTACATAACATCAAGGACTGACCTGCTGCCTGAGATTCCAGCTGCAATCTCCCTTACAGCAGAATGCCTTCCGGTGCCGTCCTCACCGCTAATGTAGATGTTATACCCCTTGGTGTTAACGTTCATGCCCATCTCAAGGGCCTTCATGGCACGCGGCTGGCCTATGATTCCTGCCTTGCTGCATCTCTTCCTGAGGCTTGCGATTCTCTTTATGTCATATGTGAATTGTGCCTGTGCGGCACTGAGCTCTTCCATTTTCATGATGTAATATTAGTTTTGCAGTACAGTTGATGTCAATGAATCAATAAACTACAATAATTGAGATATGAAGCTAGCACAGTTTGAACAGATAATGAAGGATACTCTCGACATCGAGAGATTCTACGGTGCCGATTCCTCACAGAACGGAGTTCAGGTCGGTGATCTTGATGCCGACGTCAGGAAGATCGCCTTTGCAGTCGATGCAAGCCTTGCCACAATCAAGGCGGCGGCAGAGCAGGGTGCCGATGTCCTGTTCGTGCACCACGGCATGTTCTGGGGCCGCTCTCTGACGGTCACGGGCCGTCATTACAACAGGGTAAAGGCGCTCTTGGACAACAACATCGCACTGTTCGGCTGTCATCTGCCGCTGGATGCCCATCTTGTCTACGGCAACAATGCGCAGATGGCCAAGAAACTGGAACTTCAGGATATCCTGCCGTTCGGGCTCTATCACGGGGTGTATGTCGGCGTCAAGGGCCAGTTCCCGGTGCCTATGGATTCCAAGCAGATCATCAGGAAGCTCCAGATTAGGGAGAACGACACCAACTTCGAGCTCAACTGCGCAGGCAGGACCTTCCACACCGTGGCGATTGTGTCCGGAGGCGGAGCCGGTGACGTGTATGCGGCCATGGACGAGAACCTTGACCTGCTGATAACCGGCGAGAGCAGCTACACCACCATCAACGACTGCAATGAGGGCGATATGAGCATGCTGTGTCTGGGGCATTACGAGACTGAGACCTTCGGAGTGAAGGCCGTGATGGAAATGGTTTCAGGCACGATGGGCCTTGAGACCTGTTTTATTGATATACCGCTTGGTTTGTAATAATATTCTGCCCATGAAGGAAGCAAAACGTTTTCTGCCTTTTATCCTGACAGCTGCCCTTGTGGTGGTTGACCAGATCTCAAAGCTTCTTGTGATGAAGTACATACCACTGAACACAATAGGGGCCCAGTTCTTCGGGGATTTCCTTATCATCTGCCATGTGCGCAACACCGGAGTGGCATTCAGCCTGGGTGCAGGCAGCTCAATGTTCGTGCGCGTGCTTCTGTTCGTGGTCCTGCCCCTTGCACTGATGTGCTTCATGTGCTATCTGATCGCATCCAAGAAGAATCTTTTGACAAACACGCAGAAGTGGTTTGTGGCCGGTATCGCCGGCGGCGGTTTCGGGACACTCGTTGACAGGATCTTCCGGTTCAATGAGGGTGTCGTAGACTTCATAAGCGTGAAATTCTATGGTATCTTTGGCATGGAGCGTTGGCCCACCTTCAACCTGAGCGACAGCTTTGTTGTGATCTTCGTGATCCTGTTCGCTGTCTCGGTGATTTTCACCAAGGAGAAGAAACGATGAGAGAAGAGACAAAGAAAAAGAGAAACACCGCGATTTTCGTCATAATCGCCACAATAATAAACCTGCTGCTGATGATGGCATTCATGATTGTTGGCTATGTCCTTCTTGCAAGGTTCGGCAATCCTGAGAGCACAACAGCCAATCAGATTTGGCTTGTGGTGATATTCCTCGGATCAATCGGCCTCTCATGGTTCATCTACAGCAGGATGGTCAAGTGGTACGCAAAGCGTGTGGATGTGGACAAGAAGTTCGCACCTCTGATCTCTCCTAGGAAAAAGAAGAGACCCACATATGACGATGACGAGATGTCCAGCATGAAGGGGTGAGCGTGCAGGCACTTGAGAAATGCAGGTGGTTCCCGTTCAGCGACGAGCCGCTGCTTGTAGGAAAGGAATACATCCCCAAGTTCTGTGATCCTCAGATCCTGCTTCCGGAGCAGAGCTGCGACGGGAAATGGCACATGTTCTTCCATACGTGGATAGGGCTCCACCATTTCATCTCCACAAGCGGTATTGCCTGGGAGCCCAGGAAGATGATAGAGCTGCGCGGACATTCGCCGTTCATCTTCACCGAGGACGAGAACTACTACCTGATCTATGAGAAGCATGACCGCAATATCCCGTTTATCAGCAGAAGGACAGGAGAGGGTAAGCGCGACAGCTACTCATGCATCGAGATGAGATCCTCAACCGACCTTGTGACATGGAGCAAGCCGAGGCTTCTCCTTGACGGACGCACAATCCCGTTCGCGGGCGACTATCTGCGCTATCCACGCATATCAAGACCTCAGCTGATCAAGGCAGGTGATGAGTACAGGCTCTATTTCGGGGCCTCGCACCTTGTGCTGCCGGATACCGGGCAGAAGGTGTCCAGGTACTTCGGCTCTGTCTCATCAACATCACTCAACGGTCCCTATAAGCTCAATAAGCCCGAGCGCCCCATCCTGGAACCGATTCCCGATGACCGCTGGTCCAACCTCGGCTGCGGCAGCATCCGTGTGGTGCCCTGCGGCGATGTCCTTTACGCATTCCAGTGCCCGGTGTACTGGGACTCCGAGAAGAAACGCACAAGCTCATGCATGCTTCTTCTGAAAAGTTATGACGGCTATCAGTGGGAGCGCTGCAGCAACGAGCCTATTCTTGTCCCGTCCGAGCGTGGCTGGGCAAGCTCATACATCATGGGCTGCGATGTGCATTACAAGGCGGACGAGAACTGCTGGTACTGCTATTTCTCTGCAAGCGGCAACAAGAAGATGTTCTTCAAGATGGAGTCGATAGGTCTTTTGATCGGAAGTGTTCCCGAGAAGAAATCAATTCACTGAACAATAAGATGAGGCCTGCGCTCAAGCTTTATCCTGTCGCTCTTTGACAGAAGCTCAATTCCGGATACAGCACGTCCACCGATGAATGTGGCCACCGCATACATGCTGTCCTTCCATGCCTCGAGATCCGGAAAGTCGATGAAGCTGTGGATCATGCCCTTGCACACCAGGCATTTTGCCGGGGTGTCGGCGCTTGCAAGCGCCTGGGCGTAAAGCTGTGAGTCATCAAGAAGCGGATCATACTCTCCGCAGATGATCAGGGTCTCTGGAAGCCTTGAGTGGTCCTTGGCCAGAAGCGGTGAGAAGAGCGGATCCAGGATATCCTTGGGCTCTCTGGAATAGTTCTGTATGTAGAACGTCATAGCCTTCTGGGTCAGGGTGGGGCAGTCCTTGTATTTCTCAAAACTCTCAGTCCTCATTCTTCCGTCAGCGACAGGAGAGAAGAGAATCTGTCCCGCAATCTTTGGACCCTTGCGGTCCCTGGCCAGCCTGCTCACGCTTGCGGCAAGGTTTCCGCCTGCGCAGTTGCCCATGACATAAATCTTGTCAGGGTCCACCTTCCAGTAGCGTGCGCCCTGTGCCGCCCAGATGAATGCCTCGTAACAGTCCTCCAGCGGGGTCGGGAACTTGAACTGTGGCGCAAGCCTGTAGTCAATGGCAAGGACCGATGCGCCTGTTGCATCGCAGATGTTGCTGCACACCGCATTGCACTTACGCATGTTGCCTAGCATCCATCCTCCGTCGTGGAAGAGTATGATAAGGGAGTTCTGGCCTGAGATGGCCTTGTCCTTGACCTTCTCGAACAGGTAGCCTGTGACAGCTCCGTCAGTGACGGGAATGATGAATGTCCGAGAGATGATGTTCTTTGTCTTTGGCTTGTAAAGGCTCTTGAATACGGACTGCTTGAACTCCGATCTGTTATAGGAATCAATGTCCGCCGCAGTGGCTGCGGTGACATCTCCTATGCCCAGTTTAGCTCGCTTCTTGAGTAGGTGTCTTAATGCCGGATCCAAAACGTACTCGTCCATATTCAGACAATATGATATAATAATTCACGCGTTGGTTCAACTTTTTTAAGCTGTACCATAACAGATGCTTTTAAGTAAGCTTTCAACTAAAATTCTACATTGTTTAGCAGAAAACAGGGTATTGTTTTAAGAGGTGAATTATGATTTTGGTAACTGGCGGAGCGGGTTTCATAGGTAGTCACGCATGTGTGGAGCTGATCAATGCGGGCTATGATGTGGTGGTTGTGGACAATCTGGTCAACAGCCATGAGAAGTCCCTCGACCGTGTCAGACAGATAACGGGGAAGCGTCCCGAGTTCGTGAAGGCTGATGTCTGTGACGAGAAGGCAATGGATGCTGTTTTCAGCAAATATGACATTGACAGCGTCATTCATTTCGCCGGTCTGAAGGCGGTTGGAGAGAGTGTGCAGAAGCCGCTTGAGTACTTCTCCAACAACCTTGATGCGTCCATGGTCCTCTGCAAGGTCATGAGAAAGCATGGTGTGCATAACCTGGTGTTCTCCTCAAGTGCCACGGTCTACTCCGGTGACAACGAGATGCCCCTCACCGAGTCCAGCAAGACTGGTAACTGCACGAATCCGTACGGATGGACGAAGTACATGAGCGAGCAGATCTTCAAGGCTCTTTGTGTTGCGGATCCGGATCTGTCCATCGTGCTCCTGCGCTACTTCAACCCGGTTGGAGCCCATGAGAGCGGCCTGATCGGAGAGGATCCGCAGGGAATCCCCAACAACCTCATGCCATATGTCTCACAGGTTGCAATAGGCCGCCGTGACCACCTTACCGTGTTCGGTGATGATTACGATACTGCAGACGGGACCGGAGTCAGGGATTACATCCATGTCGTTGACCTTGCAAAAGCGCATGTCCTTGCAATCCAGTATGCATCAGGCAACAAGGGCTGTGAGGTCTTCAACATCGGAACCGGAAAAGGCTCCAGCGTGCTGGACATCGTCCATGCCTACGAGAAGGCCTGCGGGAAGAAGATCCCGTATGTGGTCGGTCCCCGCCGTGCAGGTGACCTTGCCACCGTCTATGCCGATACCCAGAAGGCAAATAAGGTCCTGGGCTTCAAGGCTCAGTACGATCTTGAGCGCATGTGTGCCGACTCCTGGAGATGGCAGACGATGAATCCCAACGGATTCGGTGACTGAAAGGGTATTCTGAAAGACACTTTTCGCTATAATTCCTTATATTGCGCACAATTTGTTCTTGATAAATGGACAAGAATGTGATTCTATAAGAAAATACGGTTGGAAAAGACCGTTTGAATTTGCATTTCTATTCTAAATGGAGGAAGAAAAATGAAGAAACTGACAGTTATCATGTTGATTCTCGCAGTTGCTCTTGTTTCTGTCTTCGCTCAGGGCGCAGCAGAGGCTGGAAAGCAGCAGCAGACAACAACCACTGCAGCTCCCGTTCAGAAGCCCAGCACATATGTCCGTGGCGATGACGAGGCTATCTATGCACAGGTCCTCGGTGAGTATGAGGCTCTCCTGGACAAGGCAAAGGCTGCAGCAAGTGACTCAGAGAGATTCGTGATCTACGCTCAGGCCGAGGCTTACCTGCTCGATTCAGCAGTCATGGTCCCGAACACAACACAGGGCGGCGCATACACAATCTCAAGAATCGCTCCGAGAACAGTTCCTTACGTCCAGTGGGGTAACGATGATGACAGATGGAAGGGAACCATCATCTCCGGCGACACATTCCTGACACCGGCAGAGAGAGACGAGCTTCTCGACATCTGGGCAAAGGCAGTCAAAGGCGAGGCAACATATGATCCTGAGGGATGGCTCAAGGCTCACGGCCACAGCATCAACAAGGATTACAAGACAACATTCGCAACAGCTCCTGTCACACTCGACACGCTCAACACATCAAGCCAGTCTGATACCGAGATCCTGGTCAACTGCACCGACAACCTGGTCCAGTACAACAACCTCGGACAGATGATTCCTGCATGTGCAGAGTCATGGTCAGTCTCCGATGACGGCCTCACATACACCTTCAACATCAGAAAGGGTGCCACATGGTCAACATCAGAGGGCGTTGTCTATGCAGAGGTCAAGGCCAAGGACTTCGAGGCCGGCTTCCACCACATGCTGGACGCTCAGGCAGGTCTTGAGTGGCTGGTTGAGGGAGTCATCGAGGGCGTTTCAGAGTACCTTTACGAGGGCGGAAAGTGGGATGCAGTCGGATACAAGGCTGTTGACGACTACACACTGCAGGTCAAGCTCTGCGCTCCGACAAGCTACTTCATGACAATGCTCACCTACAGCTGCTTCGCTCCTATCTGCGAGAGCTTCTATCTCGCACACGGCGGAGTCTTCGGAATCGAGGAGTATGCTGCTGCATACGCAGACACCAACAAGTACACCTATGGTAAGTCAACAGATGTCTCATCACAGGTCTACAACGGCGCATTCCTTCTCCAGCAGCTCAATGACGCATCAATCATCAAGGTCGTCAGGAACCCGAACTACTACGATCCCGCATCAGTCAAGCTCGATTCAATCACATGGATCTATGACAACGGCGAGAACATGGCACAGTTCTACAAGGACGTCTGTGACGGTGTCTACGCAGGTTGCGGCCTGACAGAGGCTTCCGGAACCCTCGCATGGGCAAAGGCAGATGGCAACTTCGACAAGTACCACTACATCTCAGACACAACATCAACATCATACTTCAAGGGCCTGAACCTCAACAGAGGAACATTCGCTCTTGCATCCGGTGCTGCAGCATCCCCCAAGACAGAGGAGCAGAAGATCGACACCGAGACAGCTATGATGAACAAGAACTTCAGAAAGGCTATCTGTTTCGCATATGACAAGGCCACCATTAACGCAACAAGCCGTGGTGCTGACCTCGCAACAACAAACCTCAGAAACATGTACACTCATCCTGAGTTCGTCCAGCTCGCTGAGGATGTCACCATGGATGGAAAGACATTCGTTGCCGGAACAATGTACGGTGAGATCGTCCAGTACTACCTTGACCAGATGGGATGCCCTGTCATCGTCAAGGACGGTGTTGATGGATGGTATCATCCGGAAGAGGCAAAGAAGTATCTCGAGCTCGCCAAGAAGGAGCTCGGCAACAGCGTCAAGTGGCCGATCGTCATTGATGATGTCTACTACTCACCAAGCGCTTCACAGGTTGCTCAGGCTAACGCCTACAAGCAGGCAATCGAGGGTGTTCTCGGTGCTGAGAACGTCACAGTCAACCTGATTGAGACAACAACATCTGCAGACTTCTATGCTTGCGGATACAGAGCTTCCAATGGAGAGGCCGGAAACTTCGATATCTTCTACGGCTCTGGTTGGGGCCCGGACTTCGGAGATCCTTGCACATACCTCGACACATTCAGAGGCAATGGCGCTGGTTACATGACAAAGGTTATCGGACTGTTCTGATAATTCAATTGAAGTATAACCTAGAGGGTGGGACTGCTGTGATTTCACGGCAGTCCCATGCTTGTTGTATGAGCTCTTTTTGAATGAAGGCTCAAAAACATATAAATATAGTATTTTTTTGAGTCTTAATCCGAAAAGGAGAAATAAAAACGGGACTGTCAGACAGTTCCAAAAGGGATACCATGAGAAAATACATCTGGAAAAGAATCTTCTTCTCCGTTCTCTCGCTCCTTGCGGTCACCTGGATTGTCATGCTCCTTGTCTTCTCGCTGACAGACAGAAGCGCCATATTCCAGACAGATGACGTGTGGAACAAGAGAAGCAACAATGACCGAGTTCTCTATGAGTACACCCAGTATCAGAGATACGGGTACCTTGAGTTCGTGAATTTCACCGCATTCAGCAAGGCGAAATGGGTTGAGAGATACGGTGATGCATTTGATACCTCTGATGAGTACAACGAGGACAAGAATGTGATTCAGAAGGTCGGTGACGACTATCTGAAGAACCAGACCGTCCAGGAGTTCATCCAGTACTATGAGAGCAGGGGATACACCATCGTCAGGCTTGATCCCATCAGGTACTCCACCGGTGCCAAGCAGCTCAAGCCCGGTGGAACAGGCTATCTTCTTGCCACCAAGGAAAAGCTCATAATCGTCAGGCTCTGGGACTACATCAAGGGTTTCTTCACTTTCGAGACCAAGAGGGATGTCGATGATCCTGAGCTCACCGACAGATACATCCGCTTTGAGAAGGATCCGTACAGCGGACTCTTCGCCATTGTCGGAAGCGGAACCACGCACAAGTATCTTCTGTACATTGACGGCAAGTTCCCGTTCATCCACCAGAACTGGATTCACATGAACCTCGGTGTATCATTCACAAGATACAGAGGCCAGGAGATCTCAAGCGTCATCACGGACTCACAGGGTGATCTCAAGACCACAAGGCAGCAGTATCCAAACCAGATAGGCACTGACCAGTGGGCAGATACAGCCATTGATTTCCATACCCTCACATATAACACCGGAGAGCTGACGGAGAACGAGAAGCAGCTGTTCCCGGACAAATACACAAACGCAACATACAGGCGTGACGGACTGTCAATGATCGGCATATCATTCGTGATCGGAATCATCGCCACAATTTTCCAGTACGCATTCGGTCTTCCTCTCGGAATTCTCATGGCCCGCAAGAAGGACACCTGGAT
>JAEEGG010018179.1_pt1 | contig 14351 bp, 10 predicted proteins | sample 9134161 | NCBI WGS metagenome assembly JAEEGG01 (sample SAMN16246543, study PRJNA631951) | gut metagenome | biome: gut microbiome; feature: rumen; material: CR-attached | host: Bos | place: Iran: Karaj | collected 2018-10
GTGCAGTCTGGAAACTCTTGTAGTCAACGAACGGACGCAGGTGCTGACCGGCGAAATCAAAATCGTAGGCAGCATGGACGTCGTAGACCTTCGCGCCTTCTTCATCGGCCCAGTCGTTATCGCCACGACCGAAACCGAAACCAAGCACGAGGCCCGCCAAGTCGATTTCAAGACCGCGGATATCATGTTCCTTCATACCGGCAGCATTGTCGGCAGGATCGTCATAGCCGTAGTAGGCAACAAACGCGCCTTCCGAGAAGGTCAGGTCACCCAGCTTGACGGCGAAGAAATCGGCCGGCTGGTACTGAACGTAGGCGCCGTTATAGACAGCGGCGGGGCTATCCGTTTCGCCATCGGCTTCAAGGCCTACGAATGCAGACCACTTCTCGTTGAACTTGACTTCCACATTCAAATCGAACGTGGAGGCGTATTCATGATTCAGGTCATCGTCGTTAAAGACGTCGCCCGTGTAGGCATCGAATTCGACTTCGCCAGAGAACTTGACTTCCATATTGGCAGCAGAAGTCTCTTCGCTCATACTTGCCTTGAGCATATCAAATGCATTGCCCGCAGCGGCAGCAACTTCACCAGGATTCGTATTCTCTGCGGGGGCGGCAGCCTGTTCTTCCGCTTTCGGCTGTTCAGCAGTAGCCTGTTCCGTCTTGGATTCTTCAGCCTTCGGCTGCTCTGCAACAGGTGCAGGCTGGGCGGCGGGCTCGGCGGCAGGCTGTTCAGCAGCAGGTGCGGTGGCGGGCGCTTCAGCGGCCGGAGCGGCAGATGCTTCGGCTTCTTGAGCAATCGCCGGCATTGCAAGGAATGTGGCGGCAGCGAGGCCGAACAAAAGGTTAGACGACAAACGATTCTTCATATTTCTCTCCTATGACGGATTATTTTCCCGTTTCTGTAACACTCCGTCAAGATTTTTACAAATAGTGCTACAAAAACGCTTGGCTATCGCCTTCTACGTGCTATTGTTGCAAAATGCGTGCCAAGTTTTTTTGTTAATTTGTTTGTTAGTTTAGTCTAACTTAAACTTTTTAATTAAGGGCTGGCAGGTTTCGGGCCCACCAGCCCTATTCTTGATTCTAAAGGTTAGTCTTCGAAGCGCTTTTCTTTATTCGCCTTCATGCCGAAGAGCTTGAGGAAGATTCCCGTACCCACGAGCACCACTATGGCGGCGACAATCCATGTCATGTTTCCGCCAACGGGGACCTGGTAGAGGAGCACGGCAATTGCCCAAGCAAGGAGCGTCTGCACGGTCGCCATGAGGACGGCGAGACCGAGGCCGATTTCACGGGCGACCACGCCCATAGCGGCAAGGCACGGCACGTAAAGCAAGATGAAGATGAGGAACGCAAACACCTGCCAGTTAAAGCCATCCACCGGGTTACCGTTCTTGTCCGGATTGTGGAAGTAAGAGCGGAGGTTGGCGTAGATGTCGGCGGTTTCGGAAAGGTCGCCTTCTTCGAGAGCGCCCATTTCGTCTTCGGAGAGTTCGAGGCCAGCGGCAGCGAGCTTCGCAAACACGGCTTCGCGGGTCTTTTCGTCTTCCTCTTCTTCGCCGAAGGTTTCGATGGCTGCATATTCTTCGCAGGTCAGCACCTTGGCATCGGTAATCTTGTCCAGAGTTTCCTTCTTGAGTTCGGCGGCTTCCTGGCCTTCCAATTCACCGGTGGTTCCGAGCGGGTCAGTAAGCGAGCCGAAGACTTCGGCGAGGTTAGCAGGAATCGAGCCGAGTGCTTCGAGCACAGCGCCCTTGATATCGGGAGCGCCGCCTTCTTCCTCTTCTTCGGCGGGGCATTCGTCGATGCCTACGATAAGCGGCTTTTCTTCTGCGGGAGCCTCGGCAGGAGCGGCTTCGGCAACAACTTCTGCGGATTCAGCAGGTGCTGCGGCGCTATCGGTTGCAGCAGAGTCCACAACAGCGGCGACTGTAGAATCAGCCTTCACGCTATCTGTAGCAGCAGAGTCAGCAACCGCCACTTGTTCCGGAGCAGGCCCTTCAGCCTTCGATTCTTCAACGGGTTCCGCGGCCTTGCTATCTGCAGGAGCCTCGGCATTCTCCCCCGCCATCGAATACAGCGAGTTCATGGTACCGATAACGGCTTCCTTGGCCAACAGGCCAGTGAACAGCGACACGGATGCCGGCCAGTTTTCTTTTTCGACACCGAAGGGTTCGAACACCGGCGTAATGGCCTTGCCGATTACAGAAAGCAAGCTGTTTTCGGAGTCACCGTTACCGGCTGTAAATTCAAATCCGGCAGGTTCATTGGTCGGAGCATTTTCGTCCGCAGCCTTCTCGACAATGCCGAAGCTGTTGAGGAAGCCGAGGATTGCAACGGCGAGCGTAATCACCTTACCGGCGCGCCAGATGTAGTCGCGCAGGCGCTGCCAGCAGTGGATCATCAGGGACTTGAACTTGGGCAAATGATACGGCGGAAGTTCCATCACAAAGTTGCTGGCCTGACCCTGGAAAAGGGATTTTTTCAGGAACAAACCGTAAGCGATGGCGAACAGCACACCGGCGAGGTAAAGCAGGAATACGACCGTACCCGCCATCTTGCCAAAGAATGCCGCCGCAAACAGCGCATACACCGGGAGGCGAGCGCCGCAGCTCATGAACGGCACCAGGAAGATGGTGAGGAAGCGTTCACGCTTGGATTCCAGCACGCGGGAGCCCATAATGCCCGGCACACCGCAACCGAAGCCCACCATCATCGGCACGAAGGCACGACCCGGGAGCCCGAGGAATCTCATGAAGCGGTCGGCAACGAATGCCGCACGAGCCATGTAACCCGAGTCTTCCAAGAACGAAAGGCAAAGGAACATGAAGAAGATGACCGGGATGAAGGTCGAAACCGTCTGGATACCGGCACCGATACCGTCGGCGAGAATTGCCGTGACAAACGACGGGCAACCAAGCACATCGCCCAGCACGTAGCCGAGGCCATCCACGAAAATCGCACCGAACAGCACGTCAAAGAAATCAATGAATGCAGAACCGATCGTCACCGCAATCCAGAACACCAGATACATGATGACCAAGAAAATCGGGAGTGCAGCCCAGCGGTTCAAAAGAACTGCGTCAAGTTTGTCCGAGAATGTCTTTTTGGCGCGTGCAGAAACAATCGCCTTCCCCGCCACTTCGTGCGCAATGGAATAGCGGTTTTCGGCCATCGCGAATTCCGGCTCTTCGCCCAGAATCTTCACGACTTCGGCCTTGTCGAGCTTTACGCCAGCTTCGGCAAACTTGTCCGCATAGCTCTTTTCATTACCCAAGTACATGAGCGAAACCCAGCGAGCTTCCGCATCCAAAAGCTTTGCGACCGGAGCTACCTTCGGTTCCAACACCTTCACGGCTTCTTCGACCTTGTCGCCGTAAACCATCTGCTTCGGAAGCGGCATCGGGCTCGCAAGCACGTGGCCCATCTGGCTAATAAAGTTAGTGACGCTCTTTTCGCTCACCGCAGAAAGCGGAATGCACGGCACGCCGTAGAAATCAGAAAGTTCGTCGAGATCCAGCTGGATTCCGCGATTCTCGGCAATGTCCATCATGTTGACAGCAATCACCATCGGAATCTTCATGTCGGCAAGCTGGCTCGTAAGGAACAGGTTGCGTTCCAGGTTCGTCGCATCTACAATGTTAATAATCAGGCTCGCTTCGCGGCTGAGCAAGTAGTCGACAGCAGCGCGTTCGTCTTCGGCATTTGCGAACAAGGCGTAAGTACCCGGAAGGTCCACCAGGCGAATCTGGCGGTCGCCCAGTTCAAAGTACCCTTCCTTCTTTTCGACCGTCACGCCGGGCCAGTTACCCACATGCTGGCGGGCACCCGTAAGCGCGTTAAAGAGAGCCGTCTTACCGCAGTTCGGGTTACCGGCAATCGCAATCGTCAAAAGTTTTCTTGCGGCCATTATACCCTCCTCAGTTTAAGAACGTTTGCTTCTTCCTTGCGCAGCGAAAGCCTGTACGAAAGCACCGCCACTTCAATCGGGTCGCCGAGCGGGGCCGCCTGCAAGACTTCAATCTGCACGCCACGCACAAGGCCCATCGAAAGGAGTTTGGACTTGTAAGCGGAATCGCCTTCGTTATAGCCGACGATTTCCACCTTGTCGCCCTTCTTGAGTTCCGAGAACTTGGGCTCGGTACTCCACTTTTTTGTTTGCGACTTGCCGCCGCAACCACAATTACAGCTCATGTTACTTTTCACCTGTTTTTTTGCCGTTTTTCGCGGCGGGTTTTAATTTTTTAGCCGACGAAATCGCGTCCGTCGGCTTCACAAAATCTTCAATCTTACCGAGAGTTTCTGCCGAAAGAATGTGTTCCATGCTGCAGGCATCCTTGTCGGCAATCGCTTCGGAAACGCCCAGCTTAATCAGGAAACCCTTCAGAAGAATATGACGGTTTAAAATCATGGCGGCAACGCGTTCGCCCTCTTCGGTGAGTTCCACGCCGCTGTAAGGTTCCTGCCTCACAAGGCCCATCTTCTTGAGTTCCACCATGGCCTTTGCAACCGACGGCATTTTCACGCCGAGAGCCGCGGCAATATCCTTGACGCGGGCAAGCCCGTTCGCCAGGCGCAGCATGTGCACCATTTCCAAGTAGTCTTCTAAGCTTTGAGTCAGTTTTGTATGGTCCATATCAACTAGCCTTATTTAGACGCGGCTAATATAGTTTAATAAAACTAATTAGGCAAGGCTAAAAATATTATAATAGCCATACTTTTTTAGACAAATCTAACTTTGAAACGGAAAATTTACATTATTTTAGCGTTTTTGCCCTTGTTTTTCTAGTTAGATTTATCTAACTTTTAGTTAGACAAGCCTAAGTTTGATTGTAGCCATAGCTTTCAGATCCGGGCTTGTCTGGTTGAAGCAAAAATCCAATTCCCTCCTTGTGTCTCTTTGGGAACGATTGCGCCCCCGCTCAAGTAGCTCTGAGCAGGGGCGTTTTTCGTTACCTGAAAAATGGCCTAAATACGACAATATTTGTCGCATTAAAAATATACATTAATGATAAACCAAAAACAGGAGTCACCATGACCGGCAAGAAAACAAAAAACATAAGCGGCGAAGTTTACGAAGGCAAATCCCTGATGAACCTGCTTCATGACTTTTGGGAATCCGGTAACGGAGAACGCCTCGTGGCACTCCCATCAATGAACAATAATGTTCCGGGGCTTTTTGACGATTATAGGCCATTCATTGAAGACGAAGATGACGACGACCCCGACGATCCCGATTCGTTAGAGCAGAGTCGAATTGAGGAGGGTACCAAAATCCGCATTTTGACGGATGTCCTCAACAAACCGGATTGGCGCACGCTCTGGGACTTTTCGCAGTATTTTGACATCGAAATAAGACATATCCAAAATCTAGACATGTTTCTGTGCGTCCATCTTGGAGAAAAACGTGCCTTCAGTATCGTGAGCCCAACACATTGCGACGGTTCTTACGATGATTTTGAAGATAATTCCTTTGCAATGGAAACTACGGATTACAAGACCTTTGAGAGATTATTCGATGAACTATGGGACGATGCCGAACCGATTACGTGTGAAAAAATCGAACATTTTAATGAACTTAGGAGTGGCGATAGAGAATATTCCGACAAGGAAATCCTGCAACACACCTATTTCCTTTTCCCGGAGGGGAAAAAGGATGATTACGACATGCAGGAGGAACGGAACGAAAACACAATATTCCGCAGCGCCTTCTGTGGCGAAATAGAGCTTAGCGATTCCGGCATTTACAACCTCGCCTACATCGTGGGCATCAAGATTCCTAGAAATGCGGAACAAATCATCATCTGCCACATAGACGCACAGACAAAGCGTATCAAATATGACCAGACTTTCCAGGTTTTCGGGAACGATCCCATCCGCGAAATAGACGAGACCCTTGAATACTATTACCCGGAGCGAGGCTTTTCCATTGTTCAGGGATGGAACAAGGGATTAGCCGTCGCGGACACCTATCCGCGCCCCAAGCGCTACTACAGCAAGAACATCTACATGGCGATGCAAGTGTTCGATTTTGATTTCGACAAGAATACCAAGAAAATCGAAAACGCGCTAAGCAAGAAATTCCAGACGGACGCCGCATTTGCCAACGCCCTCAAGGAAACATGTTTCGTAAAATGGAGCGAGGTTTTCTAATGAACACTATTATGACACCGACACAAAGGTACAACGATTTAAAAGCCCTGGTAAAGCGTTCATACGCAGACGAAAAAGAACGGAATGAGATATGGGAATATATTGCGGGCTACATACTTTCGCCTGATAGAACACAAATCCAAGAAGAGCGCCTAGACGATTTTACGGAATTTCTTGGCCACGAAGGACGCCTCGCCCATATCGATATCGTCGTTAACGCTTTGGACACTACTAAGTGCGATGACGAAAGATGCAATCTTTTTGTGTACGCTATTGAAAAGGCCCACCCTAATCCATGGGCTTCTTTTTGCTATGGAGAAACTATCGGAACAAGCCAAGAACTAACACGCTTCTTCTACATAGAGACGGAGAAATAAAAGAAATATTTCGTATCCGGTTCAAAATCAATTTCCACATTGCCAGAATCTACCATTGAAGTCATTGATCTTTTCATTTCCCTAGAAGCAGAATTTCTTGTGGGCGACTGTTACGGCGTTGACGCTGCTGTACAAAAGTTTAGGGATTCATTGTGCTAATTCCGCTTCAACGGCGTCATGCTCTTGGCGCAAATCGCCATAGTCGAGAGGTTGTGCAGCAGGGCCGAAGTCGAGGGGGCAAGTATTCCGAAGAAACCTGCAGCCAGGAGCGACGTGTTGAAGGCGACGATAAAGCGGTAATTCGCCTGGATGCGATCCATGAGCTGCGTACTCAACGTACGGAGTTCGGCGAGGTCGCGCAGGTCTTCGCTGCGGAGGGTTACGTCGGCGGTTTCGCGGGCAATGTCGCTGGCATCGCTCATGGCAACCGATACGTTCGCGGCGGCCAATGCGGGAGCATCGTTGATTCCGTCACCCACCATAATCACGCGGCGGCCTTCGGCCTTCATCTTTTCCACATAGCGGTGCTTGTCTTCGGGCAACACCTGCGCAAAGAAGGTGTCGATGCCCAAAAGTTGCGCTGTGCGTTCAGCAGCCTTCTGGCTATCGCCGGTAATCATCGCTACATGCTTGATTCCGCGTTCACGAAGCATGCGTACCGCCTCGGCAGCCTCGTCACGCGGAGGATCGCTAATGCAAAGCACGCCCGCGAGGATCCCGCCAATGGCCAGGTAAATCACGGAAGCGGCTCCGGCGAGTTCGTCAATCTTTTTCTGTTCCGCCTCGCCCACTGCAATTTTTTCGTCTTCGACTACAAAATGTTTGCTGCCGATAACGGCGCGTTCACCGTCGAGAGTCGTCGCGATTCCATGCGCCACGATGTATTTGACATCGGCGTGTTCTTCTTCGTGGTCGATTCCGCGTTCGGCGGCCCCGCGCACAATGGCGCGCGCCATGCTATGCGGGAAATGTTCCTCGATGCAGGCCGCAATGCGAAGCACCTCTTCTTCGCTGCGGTCGCCGAACGGAATGACGCGTTCGAGTTTCGGTTCTGCCTTGGTGAGCGTTCCGGTCTTGTCGAAAACGATGGTGTCTGCAAGCGCAAATTCTTCCAGGTACTTGCCGCCCTTCACGGTCATGTTGCGGTCGGCCGCTTCGCGCAGTGCCGAAATCACCGAAATCGGGGTGGAAAGCTTGATGGCGCAAGAATAATCCACCATCAGAATCGAGACTGCCTTGGTGATGTTGCGCGTAAACAGGAGCGTGAGCCCGAATCCGATAAAGCTGAACGGCACAATACCATCGGCAAGGCGTTCGGCGCGGCTCTGGATAGAAGCCTTCAAGTCTTCGGAGCGGTCAATGAGTTCGATAATCTTCTGAATCTTGGTGTTGCCGCTCACGGCGCGCACCGACACCACAATGGAGCCTTCGTCCACGACGGTGCCCGCGAAAACGGACTTTCCGACCGTCTTGTGCACCGCCTGCGATTCACCCGTCATAGTCGCTTCGTTCACAAAGGCATCGCCTTCGGCAACGGTTCCGTCCACCGGAATCATGCTGCCGGAACGCACACGCACGAGGTCGCCCACTTGGACATCCTGCATGCGCACCTGAACATCGACGCCGCCCTTGACGACCCACACGCGGTCGACCTTCACAGCAAGGCTTGCGGTAAGGGCCGTGCGGGTCCGCGCCTTGGTGAAATCTTCCAAGAGGCTGCTCACGTTCAGCAGGAACATGATGGTTCCTGCCGATTCGTAATTACGCTGCAAGATGCTAGCCCCGATGGCGGCACCATCCAACACTTCGACGGAAAGCTTTCCTTCGCCAAGGCAATTCAAGCCCTTCGCCACAAACTTGAAGCCCCTGTAAATCAGGTGTGCCGTGCGAATGGGGGCCGGAATCAGCAACTTGGCCAGGTAACGCCGCGCAATCATGAACGCGAGTCGGTTCTTGAATCGCGTGTCGAGTTCCTGCAGCTGATATTCAGTATCGGGCTCGCTCTCAGGGAGGTTCGCGACGTCCAGATTCCGGACGAAATCAATCACCTGTTCACGATAGCCGTCTTCGTATTCCAGCAGAATGCCGCCGTTTTCCGAATGGACTACCGCTTTCTGGACATAAGGTTCACTCACGCATGCCTTGTGGATGCGCGGTTCATGCATTTTTTCAAACGCGTAGGCCCCCGCCCGAAAGCGGATTCGCCCCGGCTGATCGTAAACGATTCTAAAGTTCATGGATTACTTCGCTTCTGCTTCTTTCTTCGCGTCGTTGCAGATGTCTGCAGCCTCGTCCTTCATATCCTGAAAGGCAGCCTTGGCATCGGCGGTGAGCTTCATGCCTTCCGCAAGTCCCTTGACGGCATATTCGCGGGTCTTCGGAGCCTTGAGAATCTTCTTGATGATAGTCGGGCCAACGACACCGGCCACCACGCACCAGAACTTTTCATTTTTCCATACGGACATAGCTTACTCCTTTTGTTCCGCCCTAATGTCATCCCCAACTTGGTCGGGGATCTTCATTAAAGCTTTGTTGTTCTTTGCGTAATAATCTACCTAAAATTCACTTAAAAAGCAAACTACATACAAACTAACAAACAGACTTCAGACCTAAGTCCTATAAGCTTTCCGCACAACTAACAATGTTGCAAAATTTCAATTTAGTTCACGCTATAAAACTTAGTTTCCATTCAAGCAACTTAGTTAGCGTAAACTATCCAAAGTTAGTGCAAACTACCTAAAGCTATACCTAATTTTTGTTGCGAATGTGCGACCAGGCTTGCTTTCGCCAAACTTATCGAACACTGTTTCGTCCATAAAGTTGTCGACCTCGAAACTCCAGGCAAGTTTATTATCCCACACAGAATATTCTACGCCCAGGTCCTGCGTGAACGAGGCATCGATTTTCCTGCTCTGGCGAGAACTGACTTTCCAGCCATAATAGTATTCTCCGGTGTAGTTTGCAGCCCACCAGAACTTGACAAAATCGTTCTTGTTGAATATATCGCCCATGTGGAATTCGGCGAGGTAGTTCATGAAGAACCGAGGAATATTCGGGATAATCGCATTTTCGAGAATGCCCTGTTTCGCATTGTAATCTATGTTGCGCAAATCCTGGAAAGTCCAGTTTGTCCCGAGCAACACCCACTCATTCACATCGAGTTTCACGTCGCCTTCGTAGCCCCAACCGCGAATCGGATCCATGTTGAAGTACGGCACCGACATCTGCGCCGTGCCCATGTAATGGATACGGTTCTTGTAGTAGGAATAAAAGACATCACCATCAAAGCGGAACCGTGCCACCAGCGGGATTTCTTGCAAATCAAGAGAAAGGCCAACATTAAAATTGTCCGCTTCTTCAGGCTTGAGGCTTGTGGCTGCACTTACGCGTACTCCATCGCCAAAGAGTTCTTCGGGTGTGGGCAGGCGTACCGCATGCTGGTAGGAGCCCTTGACCGCAAGCGGTTTCACGATGCGGAACATAATGCTTTCGTCGTAGCTAAAATCCGTGTAATCATTTGATTCCACTTTCGCCTGCTGAATCATACTTGTAGATGTATTGGAAATATCGGCCGTCAGGTAATGGAATTTGAAGCCCAACAGGTTCTGCAACTTGGAATCAAAGAAATTATCTTCAAGCGAAAGGCCCGTCGTCACAGAAATCGCCTTTCCCGGGTACCCTGCCGTATTGAATCCGACCATTTCGGAGCCCACGTCATCTTCGGGGTCTTCCTTGTGATACCGAAAAAGTGTATTCCAGTAAACAAACTGATTCTTGAAGAACTGGTAATCAAGATTCAGCAAATCGTTAAAATCGTACGCCTGTACTGTTCTCAGTTTCGGGAGCCCCATCATCGATAACTCACCCACGTTCTTTTTTGCAGTATCGCAGCTGTACCAGTTGCGACAATGTACGCGGCTCGTATCGATAATCTTGTTTTCGTTATAACCGAACGAGAAATGATTACCAAAATTCAGGTCTTTTACAAACAAATTCTTCTTATCTAGTCCGAATGTCGCGCCAAAACTATAGCCTTCGGCTTTCGCCTCTACAATGCGGTTCGCATCGCCCTGAATTTCCTTGCCAAACGCGCCATAGCTTGCACCAAGCGAAATCTGGTCGAACCACGCATTCATCAAGTTCGCAAACGCCTGAACATTGTAAGATGTATAACGGTCATGGTCGCGAACTATGCTCGTATCCTTACCTGTAGAACTCTTCATGTAGGGAGACGTGAATTCGTAATCGTTATCGGAATGGTTAAAGTAGCCCGACACGCCTACTTCCAAGCCTGCCCCACCCACAATGCTGTCAATCACGTGGCTTGCCGTTACAGAAGCCTTGTGCGTATTGAAACTCGAAAGGCTATAGGACGCATCTACCGAATTGGCGGGGCGCTTTTTAGTAATGATATTGATAGCACCACCTGCTCCATCTGTCGCAAAACGCGCGGGGACATAGCCCTTGTAAACTTCAATGTCCGCAATCTGGTCGATAGGAATATCGTCAAGGCCCAAGTTTCCCTGCGTCTCGACGGGGACACCATTCACCAATACCTTGATGTTCTTGCCTTCCATGCCGCGAATGTTGATTTTGCCTTCGCTGCCCATGCCACCGGATTTGCGCACTTTCACGCCCGAAGCGGAATTGACCGCTTTTGAAACGGTCTTGCTTGTATTCTGCATCTCGGCCGCGTCAATTGTCGCGACAGATTCTGCCTTTTTCGCCTGCTGCGCCTGTTCCGCTTCTATTTCTGACTCCACCGAGAGTTCGTCCAACTGCGTAACGCCCGAGGCATTTGCCGCAGATGCATCTGATTGCGCCATCGCGCTGTTTGCGTCATCAGTTGTCGCATTACTTTCCGGAGCGGATTCTTCCAGGAAGTCGTCTATCGAGGTAATTTCGTCATCTTGGGCACGGACCGAAACCGCACCAACCGTCGCAAATATAAAGGCAAGCGTAGCAGCCTTGTAAAAAAACATCTTTTTCATCGCAGCGCAATTAAGCAATTTTCAGACTAATTTTCTACTCCAAACGGGCCTTTGAAAATCCGAATGGATTTATCCTTTTTTAACAAAAAACCGCCCCCACCATTAGGCGGGAACGGAGGTTTTGTTTATGAGGACTATATAGGTTAAGGGTTTATAAGAACTTACTTGAGCGGCACAATCCACATCGGGATAGGCTCGATAGTAGCGATCTTTTCGGCTTTTTCGGACTTAGGATTGTAACGGAAATAGGCATTGCCGTCATCTTCGGTCGAAACCGCGAAAATGACATTGCCATCTTCTTCGATGTAGGTGCCGTAGCTAGCCCAGCTAGAAGAATAACCAATCGGGAGCGCCTTCATGGTCTTCTTGGCAAGGTCAATTTCAACCGGCTTGCAGGTGTTATTGTGGTAGCTGTCCATGTCAGTCCAGACCTGCTGCAGGTCCACCATCACGTTCAAGAAAGAATAGACGATTTCGCCCTTGGGCACGCTGATTACGCCAAGGTACTTGTAATTTCCCTTCTCGGTAACGTCCTTGATTGCGAGTTCATCGGAAACGTTCCAAACGTAATCCTTGTCGAACTTGGTTTCGCCCACCTTGATGCGCAAGAAACCATCCTTCTGGCCCGGAGCGTAGCCCCAAGAGGCGTTGCTGTAGCAGTAGATGTAATCATCGACAACAATGAACGCATGGTTCTGGGAGTCATCAAGCGAACCCACGGCTGCAACGCGGTCATCTTCGGCCACGGCAATCACGGAATCCTTCTCGACATCGATGATGGCAACCTGAGCCGTATTGCCGGTAGCATAGTCGCTCACGTTCTGCAACAGGCCTACATAGAGGCGACCATCCACAATCACGCCAGTACCCGGGCTCACCACGAGAGCATCATCGCCCTTGTATTCAGAAAGGTCAATCGCGCCTGTGCGCTTCATGGTCTTCGGATTGATGATGAGCAGCGAGTCGAGCATGCCGCCCAAATAGGCCTTTTCTTCGTTCACGAAGTAGATGTGGTTCGCCCATGCGCCAGCAAGTGAAAGTTCTCCCGTCTTGCCGCCAATCTTATTGTTCTTGTCAAGGCTGTAACGGGCAATGGTGCCCACGTCAAGGTCAGCAATGAACAGGGAATTGTCGTAATAGACAACACCTGCGCGGGTGCCGACTTCGATGTAGTCCTTGCCCAGATCGCCGGTGTGGTCAAAGGACATCGTACCGATGAACATCGTCTCGCCCGAGGCGATAGCCGTTGCGAAATCGCGCTTGTATTCGCTCTTGTCTTCCTTCTTGGAACTGCTGGAATTGTTGTCCTTTTGGGTCGAAGAAGAGGAAAGATCCTTTTCGTCGCCACCGTTAGCAGAAGAAGAGTTGTCGTCGCCGCAAGCGACAAGCATGCCGAACGATACAGCAAGAGCCGCCAGAAAACGTGTTTTCATATATACTCCTTGATTGAGATGCGGGAAACCCCGCGTTATTGATTTTGCAGGTGCATTTTAGAAATGTCGTTTCCGGCGTTCTACTCCAAACGGAGGCGGAAAAATCCGAAAAGACCGGGATCCTTTTCTCGAAATACAGACCCCATTTAGTCTATTTTCACTCCATTCAGACATTTTTGCAATAAAAATTTTCTATTGCCGTCACAAAATTAGCCTTGACAAAGTTTTTCTCACTTGTTAGATTTGTCTTACTTTTTAAGACTAGACTAACAACGTCAGTCTGAATCGTTTTATGAGGAAAGAATGCTAAACATCAAAGGAATTGAATGGCTGCACAAAATCGGGTGCTACCATACGACACTCGCAGGAGATCCAATTCTGGTTCTTGAATTTTGCCGGAAGGGGCGCATTACCTGGGCCGGCGGAGCACTGCCCTGCAATCAGCTGAATGCGGGAGAAATGCTGGTTTATGACGCCTGGACTTCGGGTGCGCTGACGCGCTCTGCCGATTACTGCGGTGACCGTATTTTATTCTACGAGGAATCAGCAAAGTACATCCAGGAACATTTCGCAGGTTTTGCGCTTGACATTAGGACTCTTGCGCAAAAAATGTGCCGTCCGGGCCGACCGTTTATCGTGCACACCAAGGAAGAGGTGGCTCGCGCATTCGAGAAGGTCGAAAACAAGTCCGAAAAAACGCAGGCAGAATATGGCAGGCTCGCCATTTTAGAATTGCTGCTCACGTTGAAAAACTTGGACACTCAAAGAGAATACGCCTGCCGCGAGTGCAATCTATCTTCACTTCAAATAGAAAAGATTTACTGCATCCGTTCGTTTATCTGCGAAAACATGGACAGCCATTTTACCATCGAGGAACTTTCCGACAAGTTTGACATGCCGCCCACCGCAATGAAGCTCTGCTTCAAGAACGTGTTCGGTCTGCCGGTTTTCACATACGCCCGCCGCGAACGCATGAAACTGGCCGCCAAGCAACTTCGCGAATGCGATCGCGGGATTCTCGAGATTGCAGGTGAAGTCGGTTACAATAACGGGAGCAAGTTTGCCCACGCCTTCCAGGATGTGATGGGCATGACCCCGAAGGAATACAGGAAAAAGTACAGGATGACAAACGTCGCATAATTATGAAAAAAACATTCTCTAAACTCTACGCATACATGGGTTCGCGAAAGCCGCTGTTTCCGCTTGCCTTGATTCTCTCGGCATTGAGCGCCATCGCGGGGCTCGTGCCATTTTTACTGATGTGGCTCATTGTCCGCGAGGTTATCTCTGGCGGCGACATGACGAACATCAAGATTTTCGACTACTCCATCGGAGCGGTTCTCGCCTCGGTCACAAGCGTATTGCTCTACTTTGCGGCCCTCGCCTGCTCGCACA
>JAEEGG010018125.1_pt1 | contig 14349 bp, 15 predicted proteins | sample 9134161 | NCBI WGS metagenome assembly JAEEGG01 (sample SAMN16246543, study PRJNA631951) | gut metagenome | biome: gut microbiome; feature: rumen; material: CR-attached | host: Bos | place: Iran: Karaj | collected 2018-10
GTTGGCGTAGCCCTTGGCGGTGAGCTTGGCCTGCATATCGGCGTAAACATGGTTGGAAGCAGCCTCGGTGCCGTGGCCCATGAAGCAGATGGCGGTCTTGCCGTCGTCATACTGTTTGGTGGCCTCGGTGATGGCCTCGATGACGATATCGTAGTCCTCGTCGGTGGTGAGGATGGGCGCACCCAGGGCGACGACATCGAACTTGTCGGCATACTCGGCAAGCTCGGCCTTGACGTCGTTGTATTCAAAGCCGTCCATCAGATGGGTGGGCTGCACATACAGCTCCTTGACGCCGTTGTCCAGGGCGCGCTGGATGGCCTGGCCGAAGTTGTCGATGGTCTCATCGTCCCGCAGGGCGATGTGGTCAATGACGATCTGGGCGGTGAAGCCGCGGCGCACACCGTAGCCGGGGAAAGCCTTTTCCATGGCGGCCTCAACGGCGCCGATGGTGAGGCGGCGGGAATCATTGAAACTGGTGCCGAAGGAAACCACCAGGATCTCCTTCTCGCCGATGCCGTCCTGATTGCGGGGGTTGTCCAGGCCGGCGTCGCCGGTATCCCAGGCCTCGTCTTCCTCGGAAGCATCCACCAGCATGGTCTTGGTGGCCGCGTCATAATGGACGTAGAAGTGCAGGGCCTTGCCCATTTCCCGGAGCTGGAAGAAGTTGGAGCCGCCGATGTTGTAGGCGGTCAGGCCTTCCACCAGTTCCCCGTCGATCATGAGGCTCTGGGAGCTGAGGACTGCCGTGGCGCTCTGGTCCGCGCCCACCTGCAGCTCGGTGCCGTTGGGGGTGGTGTAGGGCACGCCGGTGGTGACGACCATCATTTTGGCGGCCTGGTCATAGTCCACGTTGAACTGGCTGTTGGTGCCGTCCAGCAGCTTAGCCAGGTCGCGGAGCTTGAAATAGTTGTAGCCGTCGATGTTGTACTTGTCGCACTCCACAGCTTCGCCGTTGACGGTCAGCTTCTGGACGCTGCGCATCGTCGTCGCCGCCATGGCGGGAGCGGCCAGGCCCAGCACCAGCACGACGGCCAGCAGGAGCGCGAACATGGTTCTAGCGGGGGTTCGTTTCATGTCCTTCTCAGTTCCTTTCCTTTAGTACATCTATCTCCTTACGCATAAAAAAAGCGCGGGCATACAAAATGCCCGCAGCCGTTTCTCTGCGCAAATCGACGCCAAGCCCATAGTCCGTGGGGTACGTCATCCCGGTCTCAAGCAGGTCTTCTGACTCACGCCTGGTAACGATCCCCCGTCCCCTTCCCGTTTCCGGTGGGCAGCTTTCGCTTTCGGCGGGGGCTCTCGGCGCACACAGCGGCGGTCCCGTCCGGGATTTGCACCCGGTTCCCGTATTCTCCCCGCAGCCGCTTTTCCCCGGTGCGGGGCACTTGAGCCTCTATTCGGTTTTCATTACAATTATCTTGCAAAGAGTATCATTCCCGCAGGCATTTGTCAAGGGAAACCGCGCAGAAAGCGCGCCGCCACAAGGCATGTGGGCGGCGCGCCGTCAATTTCACTTGTCCTCGCGTCTTTCCAGAAGCGCGACCTCCTGTACGCCGTCGTACTGTTCCACCCGGACCTCGATGAGCTCCCGCTTGGAGGTGGGGACGTTTTTCCCCGTGTAGTCCGCCCGGATGGGCAGCTCCCGGTGGCCCCGGTCGATGAGGACCGCCAGCTGGATGGCCGCGGGACGGCCCCGGCGGATCACCGCCTCGATGGCGGCCCGGGCGGTGCGCCCCGTATACAGCACGTCGTCCACCAGCACCACGATCTTGCCCGCCACGTCGAAATCCAGCCCGTCCGCGGCGACAGAGGGCTGTTCCCCCAGCTCGCTGAGATCATCCCGGTAAAGGCTGATGTCCAGAGCGCCCAGCCGGGGCTTCAGGCCGGTGATCTTCTCCACGTTGCGGGCGATCTTCTCCGCCAGCACCGCGCCTCGCCGGTAGACCCCCACGACGCAGAGGCCGTCGCGCCCCTCGTTGCGCTCCACGATCTCATGGCTGATGCGCATGAGGCTGCGCTCCATGGCGGCGGCGTCCAGAAGGATGGCTTTCTGAACGTACATTCCGCTTATCTGTGGATGGAAGCGTTGATGCCGGTCATGTCCGGCCCGTCGTTGAGGTTGTTCCAGTTCCACTCGCGGCCGCCCAGGAAGACGGAGGAGTTCATATCGTTAGAGAGGAAGATCAGGATGGCGTCGGGGAACTTCATGCACAGGTCATAGAAGAATTCCTTCATGGCCATCTCGTTCACTTCGCCGTCCTTGGTGATGTTGTATTTCTTGCGGAGCTTGTCCAGCTCCTTGTCCGTCTCGATGAGGTAGTCCCGGGTGAACTTGTAGCTGCGCTCGTCGAAGGGCTCGCCGTGCTTCATATGGCCGGGGATGACCACCTCGGCCCCCAGGGCTTCCATCTTGTCCAGGGCGTCGATCCACTTCTTGCGGCCGTTGGCGCTCACTTCGCAGGTGAAGGGGTGGGCGTTAGAAAACAGCACGTCGGAGCCGATCACGGTGCTGATGGAGGGGACCCAGACCACGGTGTTGTACTGCAGATCGCCCCAGACCTGGGGGAAGACGACGATCTCCTCGCCCTCCAGCATGATCTTGTTGTCCTTGGGCAGGGGGGTCAGCTTGGGATAGCGGTCGGCGCGGCAGAGGTTCACCTTGCCGATGATGCTCTCCCAGTGCTCCACCTTGTCGCCGAACTGGGCGTCGATGGTCTCGATGTCCTCTTCCATGGCGTAGCAGATGCAGTCGGGGAAGGCTTCCTTCACATGGCCGATGCCCCAGTAGTGGTCGGGATGGGCGTGGGTGGCGAACACGGCGATCAGGTTGAGGTTCCTCTCGCAGATCTCGGCGATGACGCGGTAGATGTTGGACCGGGTCCACTGGCAGTCGATGAGGACGGCGTCCTTCTCGCCGAAGATCAGGGTGCTGACGACATTGAAGCCGGCTTCGTCGGAAATCATGGCGAGGGTCTGCAGCTTTCCGGGGCCGTGGGTGTTGAGGCGAACTTCCATACTCATAGCGCGTTTCTCCTTTATTGATTTGATTTTCATTTTCACGGTAAAAGGATGATGAAGGATTCTTCCCTTAGTGTAACATAAGCGATTGCAAATCCGCAAGACTTAATATATAATAATTGCGGGAACGGAGCTTCTCCGGTCCCGTCTGCGCATCAAAAGGAAAAGAAGGAATGACCATGGCGAAAAAGCGCCTGGGCGACCGGAAGGACGGCGTCCTCCTGCGGGACCTGGACTCCATGCACTTTATCGTTCCCCTGCTGTACCCCAACCGCTGCGACAACGAGGCTTACATATCCGAGCGCATCGACCTGACCAACCTGAACGCCTATCTGGCGAAGAAAAACGCCCCCGATCCCGCCCACCCCCTGAAGCTGTTCTATGTGATCGTGGCGGCGGCGGGCAGGGCCTGCCAGCTGCGGCCCAAGATGAACCGCTTCATCGCCAACAAGAACGTCTATCAGCGCAACGAACTCACCGCCGCCTTCGTGGTGAAAAAGGAATTCAGCGACAACGGGGCCGAGGCCCTGGCCAAGCTGCGCTTCGAGCCGAAGGACACCATGGACAGCATCTGGGACAAGGTCGTCGCCCAGATCACCGCAGGGCGGAGCGAGCAGGCGGACGCTTCCACGGAGAGCATGGACATGTTCAACCGCATGCCCCGCTTCCTCTCCAAGTTCATCGTCTGGATCATCACCCGGCTGGACGTTCACGGCTGGGTGCCCGCCTCCCTCATCGAGACGGACCCCTATTACTGCACCGTCGTGCTGACGAACCTGGGCTCCATCAAGCTCCATGCGGGCTACCACCACCTCACCAACTGGGGCACCAACTCCGTCTTCGTGGTGGTGGGAGAGCGCAAAAAGCGCCCCTTCTTCGGCGAAGACGGTTCCTGCGAGATGCGGGACAGCATCGACCTGGGCCTGACCGTGGACGAGCGCATCGCCGACGGCTATTATTTCTCCAAAACCATCCGGCTGATGAAGAAGCTGCTGGAAAACCCGGAGCTGCTGGAGCAGACCCTGGACACGGAAGTGGACTGCTGAGCCGGAAGCGGAAAGGAAGGAAAGGAATGAAAAGGATCGTCTGTTTCGCGCTGGCGATGCTGCTGGCGCTGACCCTCTGGGGCTGCGGCAAAAAGCCGGAGCCCGCGCCCACCGCCGCGCCGTCGCCCGACGATTCCGGGCGGGGGGAGACCATCGTCACCGCCGCGCCGGAGCCGGATCCCACGCCCGCGCCCACCGCCGGTCCCCTGGCCACCCCGGCGCCTGCGGAGACCTTCCAGCCAGCCCCCTCCTCGGAGCCCGTGCAGACCCCGGAGCCCCTGCCCCAGCCCACGGAGGAGCCGGTGATCGTCAATCCCAATCAGCTGGCCTCCGGCAGCTTCCGCAGCGACACCGGCACCGCCCTGAACCTGATCGCCGAATGGCGGGCCGTGAGCGTGACGGAGGACACGGCCCGCATGACCATCACCCTCTATCTGGAATCCTACAGCCTGGATATCGGGGAGCGGCGGGGCAACCTGCTCACCTTCAACGGCGAGGAATACTATTTCCTGACGGACCCCATCGAGATCAGCGGCGGCGATTTCGTCAAGACCCAGATCTATGTCTGGAGCCAGGAGATCCCCCTGGCGCAGCTGAGCTTTGAGCTGGCGGTGAAGTGGAACCTGCTGGGCAGCTACAGCAAAAAGGAGATGGAGGCCATCGAGCTCAGCGGGAGCTATACCTATACGGGATAAAGGATCAAAGGATAAAAAACAGGGACGGTCCGCCGTCCCTGTTTTTGTTTGCTGCGGAAAAGACAGAAAACCGCGCTCTGTCTTCATACGAATACCTAATAGGTATTCGTATCATAGGCTTTTGGACACCATTTGCGGATCGTTGATCGCATTGTCGAGCAGGCGGCTCAGAAATCCGGTGTAGCCTTTGCCGGTTGCTTTGGCTTTTTCCAGCGTCTCCGGCGAGATGCGAAGCGCGACCACCGGCTTCACGCGCTGACTGCGGCGGTTTCTCGCGATGGCAGCCATTTCCGCATATTGTTCCAGCGTCAGCTCAGGAGCGTCCTCGTCGGGGACGACCGGCATGGAAGCGGCAAGCTCGATTTCACGAATCTGCGCTTCCGTCGGCTGCTGGCCCGCATGAATGACCGCACGAACGATCTTTTCATTCTCCATAATAAATCTTCCTTTCCGTCGGAGTCGCCAGGCGGGCAGAGATCAGGCGAGCAGCCTCGTCCCGCATCGTGTAGACGACATACAGGATGCCTTGCACACACCCCAGCACGACATAGCGATCCTCCTCCAGACTATGCAGCTTGTCATAGTATTCTATCCGCTCCTCATCGGCAAATACCAGAGCCGCAGTCTCAAAGCTGATAGGATGCTTCCGAATGTTGATCCGGTTTTTGTTTTCGTCCCATTCGACCAGTGTTTCACCGATATGTGCTCTCCTATCGCAAGTATAACGAATTGTATTACTTTTGTCAAGCGTATCAAGGATAGGGGGCTATCCGAACCATTGACCGGAAGATAGACTTCGGAGGCGCGGCAGAAGCCGCGCCTCCGGTTTTATGCTTCGTTTGCCTCCGTGATCTCCTCCACCAGGGCCGTCACCTCTTTGGCGAAGCGGCGGAAATCCTCCAGATAGGTGCTCCGCTTCAGGCGGAATTCCACCGTCCGGCTGCCCGGGTCCTTCCGGTAGATGCGCAGGACGGTCCCCCGCAGGCCCTCGTCCATGGCGTCGACTGCCGCGCCGCCCACCAGGAAGCGGCCCACGGAGGCGCCCACGCCCCGGGCCCGATCCCCGCCGTCGGAAAACTCGCAGCCGGCGATCTCCGTCAGGGGGATGCGGATGGGGGCCTGGCCGATATCGTTGACGGCGTAGGCGTTCCCCTCGTCCCATTTGACGGCGAAGCGGAACATGGGCCCCTCGCAGTCCACCACCCGGACGCCGGGCTCGTCCAGTCCCAGGGCGCGGGCGGTGCGCTGCTGCCTGCGCCGGTCCCGGAACACGGTGAAGGCCGCCGCCGCGAATAGCGCCAGAAACAGAACGGCGGCAATCAGCATCCGCTGTCCTCTTTCAGCAGGGAGCGGATTTCCTCCAGGCTGAGGCCCTTTTCCCTGGCGAGCTTCGCCATGTCCTCATATTCCGGCTTCCTCCGGACGACGCCCCAGCCCTCGGACACCTTGACCCGCACGCTCCCGTAGGGCGTCTCGGCAGTCTCCATGCGCCGGGTGAGGGTGCTGCGCGCGCAGCGAACCTCCCGCACGCCCAGGGTGGTGGTGTGGCGGAACAGGAGGCGCAGCATTTCTTCCCGGTCCTCCAGGCGGCAGAGGGTCACCAGCAGCACGCCGGGGCGGTTCTTCTTCATCCCCACCGCCGCGGTATAGACGTCCAGGGCCCCCGCCTGCCACAGCCGCTCCTGGGCGAAGCCCAGAGCCTCGGGGCTCATGTCGTCCAGGTTGCAGCGCAGCTCCAGCACGTCCCCCGCCCCGTCCAGGGTGTCGCCCCAGAGGGCGCGGACGCAGTTGGCCGCCTCGAAATCCTTGGTCCCCATGCCGTAGCCCGTCTTCTCCGGGATCAGCACCGGCATGGGCCCGAAGGCGCGCACGAAATGCTTCAGCAGCGCCGCCCCCGTGGGGGTGCACAGCTCCCCCCGGATGCTGCCGCCGTAGGACGGCACGCCCTCCAGCAGCTTTGCCGTGGCCGGGGCGGGCACGGGCACCAGCCCGTGGGCGCAGCGCACCATGCCGGAGCCCACGTGCACGGGGGAAGCCAGCACCTGCTGCGGCTTCAGCATGTGCATCAGCAGGCAGACCCCCGCCACGTCCGCCAGAGCATCCATGCTCCCCACCTCGTGGAAGTGGATGTCCGTGACCGGGACGCCGTGGACGGCGCTCTCCGCCCGGGCGATCTCCCCGTAGACCGCCCAGACGTGGTCCTTCACCTCCGCCGGCAGGTCCATGCCGGCGATGAGACGGCTGATCTCCCCCATGCTGCTGTGGCTGTGGTCGTGGGTGTGCCCGTGGTCGTGATCGTGATCGTGCTCGTGGTCGTGCTCGTGCTCGTGATCGTGGTCGTGATCGTGATCGTGGTCGTGGCCGTGCTCGTGGTCGTGAAGATGCTCGTAGAATTGGGGCGTTTCTTCCTCCCCGTGCCAGGTCACGGCCATATGCGTTCCCTGGATGCCGCATTTGACGCTTTTTTCCGGGACGACGCTGAGGTAGGGCAGCAGCCGGTTCATCTTCTCCAGGAATTCCAGCTTTTCCGGCAGCAGCTCATAGAGGGCCGCCATGAGCATATCCCCCGCCGCGCCCATTTCACAGCCGAGATACAGCGTTTTCATCCGTCTTTCCTCCCCATATGGTTGATCATCCCCGCCAGGTAGCCGGCGCCGAAGCCGTTGTCGATGTTCACCACGCTGACGCCGCTGGCGCAGGAATTGAGCATGCTCAGCAGGGCCGCCACGCCCCCGAAGGAGGCCCCGTAGCCCACGCTGGTGGGCACGGCGATCACCGGGCAGTCCGCCAGGCCGCCGATGACGCTGGCAAGGGCGCCCTCCATGCCCGCGATGGCCACGATGGCCCTGGCGCGCATGAGCTCCTCGGCGTGGGCCAGCAGCCGGTGGAGGCCGGAGACCCCCACGTCGTAGAGGCGGACGACCCGGTTACCCATCATTTCCGCCGTCAGGGCCGCTTCCTCCGCCACGGGCAGGTCGCTGGTGCCGCCGGTGGCGACGACGACGCTGCCGTCCCCGTCCGGCTCCGGGATGCCCCCGATGATGCCGATCTTGCCCATTGCACGGTAGTCCAGGGGCAGGGCCGCCGACACCACCGCCGCCGCCTCGGCGGACATGCGGGTGATGAGCACCCGTTCCTGGCCCCCGTCCAGGAGGGCCCTGGAAATATCCCGTATCTGCTCCGGCGTCTTTCCCGCGCCGTAGATGACCTCCGCCGCGCCCTGCCGGAGGCCCCGGTGCAGGTCCGGCTTGGCGAAGCCCAGCTCCGTGAAGGGCTGCATCTTCAGCTTGACGATCGCATCCTCCACGCTCGTTTCCCCGCTTTGCACCGCATGCAGCAGGGCGCGCAGTTCCTTCTGTTCCATTTATCGCTCCTCCAGGTCCAGCAGGACCGTTGTAAACCAGGGCTTCAGGGCTTCCAGGACGGTCTTTCGTTCCGCAGCCGCCCGCTCCAGCTGCGCCCCCGGCAGCTGCAGCTTCGCCGCGCCGTGAAACAGCCTTACCCGCAGGTCCGTGTACCCCAGCTCCCGCAAAGCGGTTTCCGCCCCCTCCACCCGGCGGAGCTTCTCTCCGTCAATGGTTTCTCCCGTGGGGATGCGGGTCGCCAGGCAGGCGTAGGCGGGCTTATCCCAGCTGGGCAGGCCCAGCTCCCGGCTGCGGCGGCGTATTTCGTCCTTCGTCAGGCCGCAGAGCCGCAGGGGGGACAGGACGCCGAATTCCCGGAGGGCCCGCATGCCGGGCCGGTCGAGGGCGTCGTCGGAGGCGTTGGTGCCGTCCAGCATCAGGTCATAGCCGTCCAGAGCCGCCCGCTCCGTCAGGGCGGTGAAGACCGCCTTTTTGCAGTGGTAGCAGCGGTCCGGGGGGTTGGCCGTCACCGCCGGCAGCGCCAGCACATCCAGCGTCACCGTCGTCAGCTCCGCGCCCAGCAGGGCGCAGTATTCCTCCGCCTCCCGCCGCTCGAAGGCGGGCTGGAAGGCGGTGACGGCGCAGTAGGGGCGCAGGTCCGCCCCGCAGCGCAGCCCCTCCGCCAGGAGATAGGTGGAATCCACCCCGCCGGAAAAGGCGACGGCCGCCTTGGGATGGGCTTTGAAAAATTCCTGCAGCGTCATAAAATCACCTTCCACATGCAAAGCAGCCGCGCGGCGCGGGGCCGGACGGCTGCACTCTGTTATTAAGATAGCAAACAAATTAGTCCTTGTCAACCGTCGATCAGCGGCAGGCCCAGGGCCCGGCGCTGCTGCCGGAGGAACTGCGCATGCTGGGCGTTGTCGTCGGTGATGAACTCGAAGGTGAGGAATTCCGGCGCGATGCGCTCCAGGATGAGCTCCCGGACGCCGGGGGCGGTGAAGGGCTGGTGCTTGTCCACGGCGTAGGCGTGGGAGAACATCTTCCAGCTCCGCTCCCGATAGGTCTTCCCCAGCTCCGGGGGCCGGGCCATTATGCTTTTCGCATAGTCCCCGGTGACGGACTGGTTCAGATGGACGCCCCGCACCGCCTTTGCCAGCGCCCCGTGGGCATCCAGCAGCTTTTCGATGTAGGCCACGCCCTCCGCCTGGTCCCGGAGGTCCAGCTCGTTGTGGAGCAGGTGGCCCGTGTCCAGCATGATCCCCTTGTTGGGATACTTCACGCCCTCCAGGAGGCGGGCGGTGATCTCCGGCCGGGTGAAGCGCAGGCCCGGCAGCCAGAGGTTTTCCAGCAGCAGGGCGACGGAGGCGTCCTTCTCCCCCTCCAGGGCGGCGTTGATGACCTCGCAGGCGGCGTCCGCCACCTCCTCGTCGGTGTGGCGGTAGCGGCGGGTGAAGGATTCCTCGATGCCCGCGTCGGAGACATGCCAGACGGCGTACTGCGCCCCGAAGCGCTTTGCCAGGGCGAAATCCCGGCGGAATTCCTCCACCAGGCGCTGCGGGTCCAGGGTGCCGCCGAAGGAGGCCTTGGCGGTCTCCAGATCGTCGAATTCCCGCGCCAGGGCTTCCTTGTCCTGTCGCCAGAAATCCACCCAGTAATTGTGATTGGACATGTGGAAGCCCACAATCCTGTCCGGGGGAATGATCTTCCGTTCGTCCTCCCCGTAGTACATGAGCTCCACCCCGTCGAAGCCCCGCAGGAGCTTCACGAGGTCCTCGGAGGAAGCGAACCTGTCCAGGTCCTCCGGGCTGGTGGTGAGATTGATGCTCAGCTTCACAGCCTGATCCTTTCTTCCGGCAGGGCGGACAGGGCTTCGAACATCACCGGCTCCGTGAGGATGGGGTTATTTTCCCAGCTGCCCTCCTCCAGATGGGCGATATAGCCCCGGCAGTTTTTCACATACCAGTCGTAATAATCCTTCTCCGGCCTGCCGCAGCGGCTGAGGAGGGCCATGACCGTGCCCCCGTGGGCGGCGATGAACAGCTGCTTCTCCCCCGCCCGGACTGCCGCCCGGACGACGCCGTCAAAGGCGGCGAACACCCGGTCGATGAATTCCGGCATGCTCTCGCCGCCGGGGCACTTCCCCCGGCACATGCCGTCCACCCACTTCTGATACGCCGCGTTGCCGGTCATTTCCTCGTAATTCAGCCCCTCGAAGATGCCGAAGTCCATCTCCCGGAAATCCGGCACCGGGACCTGCTGCGCGTTGGGAAAGCAGATCTCCGCCGTGCGCACCGCCCGGCGCATGGGGCTGACGTAGACCTTTCTGACGCCGGGCAGGACGCCGCCGGCCCGGGCTTCCGCCTCCCCGGCTTCGTTCAGGGGCACGTCCGTCCGCCCCAGGTAGCGCCCTTCCCTGTTGCCGTCGGTCTGGCCGTGGCGCAGGATGAGGATTTCCATCGCCCTTACCCCTTGATGACCGTGGGGATGCCCGCCACCAGGCGCACCACCTGCGTCGCTTCCCGTGCCAGCTGGCAGCAGAGCCTGCCCGTGGCCTCCCTGCCCAGCCGGCGGGCCTTCTCCAGGGGGATCACGCCGGAGCCCACCTCGTCGCAGACCACCACTTCCTTATCCTTCAGGCTTTCCAGCAGGGCCGGGGCCCCCTCCGGGTCCGCCATGGTGATGTCTTGCAGATTATAGAGGACGGGCCTGTCGTCCAGCACCCCGTCGGCGATCGTTTCCGGGCCGTAGCCCAGGGCTTCCACATAGGCCCGCTTGCCGGAGCTGCGGGCGCCGATGACCAGGATCATAACACTATCACCTTACTGACAACGACGCAGCCAAGGAGCATGATGAGCTCCGCCAGCTGCAGAAAATAACCGGAGAGGTCCCCGCTCATGCCGCCGAACTGCCTGGCGCTGAGGCGCTTCATCCCCAGGGCCGTCAGCAGTCCCCCCAGCACCATGGCCCCGCCGGCGGGGGGAAAGACCCACACCAGGGCGGCGGCGCAGAGCACCAGCAGCACAAGGAGGATCGCCACAGCGGGCTTTTTGTCCGCCGAGAGGGTGAAGGTCCGCAGCAGGCCCTCGGCGTCGCTCTTGGGATACACAAGGGAAATCACGCCGCTGAGGATGCGGCTCAGGACGTGCATCAGCCCCAGAAGAAGGACGCTGCGGCCCGTGACGGGCATTTCCGAAGCCAGGGCGGCGTAGGCCAGCAGATAGCAGCCCAGGGTGATGATGGCGAAGGCGCCGGTGTGGGAATCCTTCAGGATGGCCCGCTTCTTCTCCGCCGGCGCGTGGGAAGCCAGGGCGTCGGACACGTCGCAGAAGCCGTCCATATGGATGCCGCCGGTGACGGCCACGGGCAGCAGGGTCACCCCCGCGGCCCACAGGAGCGCGCCGAAGCCCAGGGCCGCCGACAAAAGCTGCCACAGCCACAGGACAAGGCCGATCACCGCCCCCACCAGGGGGAAGGCGCAGAGCATATAGCGCATGTTTTCGTTTTTCCATTCGACCGTGGGCATGGGGATGCGGGAGAACATGCAGAAGGCCATGACGATGCTGCGCAGGACGTTCATCATACCGCTTCTCCCTTCAGGAGGATGGGGATGCCGCAGACCAGCTCGTACACCAGGTCGAATTCCGAAGCGAAGACGGCGTTGAGCCTGCCCAGGGTGTCCACATAGCGGAGGGTGGAATCGCTGTAGCTTTCCGCGTCGGAGCCCACGTCGTTGGTGACCAGGATGAGGTTGTCCGCCTTTTCCGCGAGGCTGCGCACCTCCCGCAGGATCTTGTCGTAGGGGTCCCGCTCGTTGCCCTCCGCGTCGAACATCTCGTTGGCCGTCAGGTTGCAGAGGCATTCCAGCAGCACCGTGCCCCCCCGGGGCAGCTCGATCTTCCCCACGTCCGTCTGGCTCTCGATGGTCTCGAAGCCCTTCGTCGCGCGCATGGCCCGATGGCGGGCGATCTTCCTTTCGCTCTCCGCGCCGTAGGACTGCATGGTGGCCACATACCACCTTGGCAGGGGGAATTTCATCACCAGGCTTTCCGCGAAGGAGCTCTTGCCGCAGCCGGAACCCCCGGTCAGCAGAATCTTCATTTCAGCTTTTCCTCATTTCAGATTAACTTCGTAGGCTTCCATGCCGATGTTGTCGAAGGTGACCATGCCGTCGTAGACCGCCAGGGCCATATCCAGCAGGGGCAGGGCCGCCACGGCCCCGGTACCCTCCCCCAGGCGCAGCCCGGCGGTGATCATGGGCTTCAGGCCCAGCACCTCCAGCAGCCTTGCGGCCGCCGGTTCCGCCGAGACGTGGGCCGCCAGCATGGCATGGCGGCTGAGAGGGGCCAGCCTTTGGGCCGCCAGAGCCCCCACGGCGCTGATGAAGCCGTCCACCAGCACGGGGATGCGGTAGATGGCGCCCCCCAGGAAGGTCCCGCAGATGCCCGCGATATCCAGGCCCCCCACCTTGCTCAGCACATCCAGGGCGTCCGCCGGATCGGGCCGGTGCAGCTTGAGGGCGGTCTCGATGGCCCGAATTTTGCGCTTCAGCCCTTCGTCGCTCAGGCCCGCGCCCCGGCCGGTGACCGACCCGGGCTCCAGGCCCAGGAACGCCGCCATCATGGCGCTGGAGGTGGTGGTGTTGCCGATGCCCATTTCCCCCGTGGCGACGACGCCGTAGCCCTCGTCCTTCAGCTCCCCCACCAGCCGGATGCCGGTGAGGACCGCCTGAGCCGCTTCCTCCCTGGTCATGGCCCTTTCCCGCACGAAGTTGCCGGTGCCCCGCCGGATATGGCAGTCCCGGACGCCCGCCGCCGGGGCGATCATCCCCATGTCGATGGGGAACACGTCGGCTCCCGCCACCTCCGCCATGCGGCAGACGCTGGAGTCGTGCTTCACCATGTTCCCCGCCACCAGGGCCGTGACCTCCTGGCCGGTCTGGGTGACCCCTTCGGCCACCACGCCGTTGTCGGCGCACATCACCAGCACCGCCCGCTTGCCCAGGCTCACCCTGGGGCTGCCGCTGAGGCCCGCGATCTGCACCACCGCGTCCTCCAGCAGCCCCAGGCTGCCGATGGGCTTGGCGATGCCGTTCCAGTGGTCCCTGGCGGCCTGCATGGCCCCCTCGTCGGGGGGCGTGATCGTCTGCAAAAGCTCTTGAAGGTTCATGATATGCCTTTCACATGTGTGTCGTTTTCTTTTGGGAGAAACGCCCGCTGCGGCGGGACGGGGGTTTCCGCTGCGGCGGGGACGGGGGTTTGGACGGGGGCTTTTCGCGCCGCGGCGCGACCCCGTTTCTTTTAGCGGAAAAGAAACGGGGGAAAGAAACCGCCAAAGGGAACCTTTTTCGAGGCGGTTCCCTTTGGAATCCCTCCCCGACGACCAAGGGGGCTCCGCCCCCATTGGATTCCCCACTTTTGGACGAGGGACGGGGGCATTACGAAGGACGGGAGACGAGGAGTTTTCCGCCGTGGTGGGAACGAAGAACGAGGGACGGGGGTTTGGACGGGAGTTGCGGATTGCTACAGCCGGTGGGCGCACCGGCTTCGCAATGACAGTATGGGGATGCTTGGCGCTTAAGCTGATGACTCTGCTTCAGCGAGGGAGGCAGGCAGACAAGGATAAGCTTCGCAGAGTTCGTGGCCGCAGGCCGTGGTTCGGCTTGACGGCTTACAGCCTTTCAGTTTTGCCGAGTCTGCGGTAGACGGTGAAATACATGGTGATATAGCAGGCGCTGGCCCCCAGGAGCTGGCTCACCGGCTCCGCCCAGAAGATGCCGTCCGCCCCCAGGCCGGTGATGGAGGGCATCAGGAGGATGAGGGGCAGCAGGATGATGAATTTCCTTAGCAGGGAGAAGAACACCGCCCGCTTGGCCAGGCCCAGGGAGGTGAAGATGTTCTGCCCCACCATCTGGAAGGTCATGAAGGCGAACATGGCGTAGTAATGCCGGATGCCGTAGACCCCCACCCGCAATAGCTCCGGGTCGGAATTGAACAGCCGCACGAAGAAGCCGGGGACGAGCATGAAGGCCAGCCACATGCAGACGCAGTAGGCCCCCACCATGCCGGTCACCAGGCGGATGCAGGCCTTGCAGCGGTCGTAGGCCCTGGCCCCGTAGTTGAAGCCCAGCACCGGCTTGGCCCCCTCCGTCACCCCGGAGGCGGGCATGAAGCTCAGCTCCCGCAGGGAATTGATGACGGTCATCACCGCCACATAGGTGTCCCCGCCCAGGCGGGCCAGGCCGTT
>JAEEGG010018184.1_pt1 | contig 14346 bp, 8 predicted proteins | sample 9134161 | NCBI WGS metagenome assembly JAEEGG01 (sample SAMN16246543, study PRJNA631951) | gut metagenome | biome: gut microbiome; feature: rumen; material: CR-attached | host: Bos | place: Iran: Karaj | collected 2018-10
CAATTGTTACATAAACCTTTTAAAAGATAGACAGACACCCCGCCTCACCCCCTTTCGGTCGAAAAATAACTCCCTCTCCTTGCCTATCCCACCGAAAATGAGTAACTTTGCACAGGGGAAAAGGATTTCCCAATTGAAAATGGAGAGTTGAGAATTGAAAATTGAAAAATCAATAGATATCCATTTCCCTCTCATTCTCTAAATGGTCCAATAAATGACCAAATAGTAAATGCTAAAATAGTAAATATAAATGACCAAATAGTAAATATCAAAATAGTAAATCCTTTTATGGCTCAAAAGAATTTCATCGTCAATCTCTTCAACGACATTGCGCCGACATACGACAAACTGAACCACATCCTCTCGCTCAACGTAGATAAGAGTTGGCGACGGAAGGCCGTGCGCCGCATCGTGAGCAACCACCCCCAGACGGTATTGGACATTGCTTGCGGCACCGGCGACTTCGCCATCGCCATTGCCCAAGCAGGAGTACCGACGGTCATTGGTGCCGACATCTCGGAGGGTATGCTCGAAGTGGGCCGACAGAAGGTGAAAGCCTTGGGGCTCAACATCGAACTCCGCTTGGACGATAGTGAGCAGCTGCACATGGACGACAACAGCGTCGATGCTGTCAGCGTGGCTTTTGGGGTCCGTAACTTCGAACACCTCCAAAAGGGACTCAACGAGATGCACCGCGTCATCCGTCCGGGCGGCATGGCGTGTGTGTTGGAACTCTCCGTACCCTCCAACCCCCTCCTTCTGGCGCTGTACAAACTCTATTTTCTGTACGTCCTCCCCTTCTTCGGCGGACTCATTTCCGGCAACCGTGGGGCCTATAAGTACCTCCCCAACTCGGTGCTCCACTTCCCCAAGCCGGCTGCCTTCTGTGCCATGTTGCAGGAAGCTGGTTTCCAACAGGTTGAAGCCAAGAGCTTCACCTTCGGGCTCTGCCGGATGTTTACTGGCACGAAGGGCCGGTAAACGGTAATACTGGCGTGTTAATATTCGCTTCGCTCATGTTAATACCTGCGGTGTTAATATCTTCGATGTTAATACTTCGTGTTTGATTTCCATTTTGTCAACTTTAACTAATTAATATATTCCTCCCCTCGGGGTCCTCGCAGCAATTAGGAGGGTTGATAACCCTCCGCGAGAAGACGAGGCTTTAGCCGAGGGGCAATTTAGGTAGGGGTCTATGTCTCTTTCTCACTGGATTTTAGCCGCTCGCCCCAAGACATTGACCGGGGCAGCCCTGCCGGTACTGGCAGGTGGTGCGTTGGCCGTCAGTCAACAAGGTTTTGGCATCTCCTGGTTCCTTTGGGCAGGATGTCTGTTGTTTGCTTTCCTGATGCAGGTGGATGCCAACTTCATCAACGACCTGTACGACTTCAAGAAAGGCACCGACCGCGAGGACCGTCTGGGACCCGAAAGAGCCTGTGCACAAGGGTGGATCATTCCCCAACAGATGCAACGTGGCATCCTGATTGTCACCGTGTTAGCTTGCTTGGTGGGCCTGCTCACCGTCGGCATGGTGTGGCAACAACTGCCCTTCCGTGGCCTCGAGTTTGTCGTCATCGGCGCCCTTTGCGTCCTGTTCGCTTTCCTCTATACCACCCGTCTCTCCTACCTGGGTTGGGGCGACGTCCTCGTTCTCGTCTTCTTTGGTTTCGTGCCCACCTGCGGCACCTATTACCTCCTCACTTTCACTTTGGATGGAGCAGTCGTCCTGTTGAGCCTCATCTGCGGATTGACCATCGATACCTTGCTGATTGTCAACAACTACCGCGACCGCGACCAAGACCGCCTGTCGGGCAAGAAGACCATCGTCGTCCGCTTTGGCGAGACCTTTGCCTTGGACCTTCACCTATGTATCGGCGTTGCTGTCTGTCTCCTTTGCTTCCACTTGGACAACTGGCTGAACGTCGAATCCCGTTTTGCCTCATGGGGTTTGGACATCGCCGGAGTCGTCTATTTTTTCATGAACACCCGCACCAACCGTCGGATGCGCAAGATCCATGCGGGACGGGCGCTCAACTCCTGTCTGGCCTCCACCAGCATCAACATGTTGGTACTCACCCTCTTGCTCAGCCTCTCCCTCGTGCTCTCCGCCCTGGAGAGATAAAGCCCCCCTCCGGCTCCCCGAGGGGAGAGATTGATTAACCACGAAATTCACTAAATATCACGAATATACATAACCACTAAAATAATATCTGTTTGCTATGAAAAAGCTCTTCATTACCTTCCTACTCACCTCTCTGGCAGGAATCGTGTCGGCGCAATCCGTACAGCACGGTTTTGTCAAGGAATACAACGGCACGGCTCGGAAGAGTCCGTTGTCCGAAGTGGAAATCTCGGTGCGCAATGCCAGTCGCACCCAAACCGACCAACAGGGCAAGTTTGAACTCAACTTCCGCACCCTGAAGCGTGGCGACCGCGTTGAAGTAAAGGAAATCAACAAGTTAGGGTTCGAAGTGTTCAACAAAGAGGCTATCGAGGCATGGCGCATCGCCAGCGATGACAGTCCCTTCACGATTGTGTTGTGCAAGAGTGAGTTCTTCAAGGCGCTCAAGGACAAGTACAATGCCATTGCCAGCGAGAGCTATGCCCGACAGGAGGCCAAGGCCGAAGCCCAGTTGAAGGAACTGCTCCAGAAAGGCAAACTCCAACAAGCCGAATACGAACAGAAAATCAAGGAGTTACAGAACAAATACGAGGACCAGTTGGACGACCTCGACACCTACATCGACCGCTTTGCCCGCATCGACCTGGGCGAACTGTCGGACAAGGAGAAAGAGATTGTCTCCCTAGTGCAGGAAGGCAAGATTCAGGAGGCCATCGAGGCCTACGACAAGATGGGGCTGTTGACCCAAATGGAGGAACTGGCCAAACAGAAGAGTTCCGTCGATGATGCCCTCTCCGCTCTGGAGAAGAAGAAACGGGAAATCGAGGAGCAGGAGTCCAAGCTCTACGCCATGATTCTCAACCAGATAGACCTGCTCGGCATGGCCGGCGGCGAGGAGAACCTGGAACGCATTGCCGACCTCTACGACAACGTGGCACGCCAACTGAGCCACCGCCCCGACGTGGTGCTCAACAGCGCCAACTTCTTCATCTGGGAACGTAAGTTCGACAAGGCCATCGAACACCTCAACCACTATCTGGCCATTCCCGACCTCACCCTCAGCCAACGGGGTCAGGGCGAGAAATCGTTAGGGGACGCCCTCTTCCAATTGGGACAGATCAACGAGGGTCTGGAACACAACCAGCAGGCCATCGACCTCATCGCGCAAATCACCTCCGCCCCCACCGTCAAGGACTACATCACTTACGGTGGCGCCATCACCAACCGCGCCCTGATGTTGGAAACGGCGGGTCAGATTGACGAAGCCAAGGCCGCCTACCATCGCGCCATCGCAGTGACCGACAGCCTCTATGCCCAAGGCTACGACCACCCCGACATCGACCGCTTCACCTATACAGCACGCGCCAACCTCTGCGCCCTCCTCATCGACCAAGGCGTGGCGGATGAAGCGTTGACTATCAGCGAGGAACTGCTTGCCCGGACCACCGCCCGTCTGGACGAAAAGGACTTGAACTCCATCCTCTGCCATGCCTATTCGTTGGAGCGCATGGGTCATGTTTCCCGAATCAAAGGCGACTACGCCAAAGCCGCCGAATGGATAGAGCAGTCCCTTGTCCTGTGGAAGAAACTCTACGAGAAGAACCCGCAAGCCGTTACCATCTTCTATGCCACCAGCCTCAATGGGTTGGCCAACATCTATTTCTTCCAAAAGGAATATACCAAGGCCGAGGACATCATGAAACAGTCGCTTGCCCTCTACGACAAGCAACGCAGCGACGGCAGCGACAACGCCCAACATCTCTATGCCTCGCAGATGAACGACATCGGCTACATGTGCTTCACCCAGCAGAAATACGACGAAGCGCTCTCCTGGATGAACCAGGCCCTGAAGATTGAGGAGGAACTCTGCCAACGCAGTTACAACACCTACATCCTCCACTTGGCACGCGCCCGCGTCAACATCATGCTGGTGTACCTCTGCCAGAAGCGCTACGACGAATGCGCCGCCCTGGACCAACAATGCCTCAAGGAGGTCGATTATGCCTTCGACCTCTTGAAGGCCACCGCTGGCACCGTCTATCTCTATGCCTATTGCAACCACGGCGAACTCCTTCTGGAGCAGGGCAAACGCCAAGAGGCCATCGACACCTGGCAGAAGGTGCTTGAACTCTCTCCCAACTTCCCCGACATCTTCCCCGACATCACCTTCATCGCCAAGATCAAGAAGGTGCTGGAGGAAGAGAAAAAATGAACGTCACCACCGAGTGCACCATGAGGTCCAGAAACCAAGAATAACCGTTTTACTGCCGAAGTCGCTAAAACGCGTACAGCCAAAAGGGGTCGAATCCGACCCCTTTTCTTTTTTTGTCGAAGAGTTGAACTACTCTTCCCCCTCCGTCGACCTACCGCTGTCGTACTATTCAGCAAGGCATGAGGAGAGCCTAAGATGACCTCAGGTCCCCCACAGCTCCCTAAAATCAGGGCACCTGTGGGGTACCTGAACGTGAGCTGATGCGTTGCTCGTGCCCCCCTGAATATGGGGGCATAAGGGGGTGAGCGGTAGGGCGCAAAGGATGCGAAAGCCGTAACTGCATTTCGCGAAATGCACCGATTACCAACCCTGCACTACCTTTTTGCTCAAAGAAATAACCTTTCACAAGGGATTTACACCCCCTTATCAATCTTTTTTGGTCCATGCCAACCTGATATTGCTCAATTATTACTATCTTTGCACTTGTTTTGGCTTACAGGAATAAGAGATTATAATAACCATAATAACAACTATGACTAGAATGAATAAATTTACAACACGAACGATGAAAAGGCTCTTGCCTTTGTTGGGTTGCCTTGTGAGCAGTCAGTTGCTCATGGCAAAGACCGTCGGTCCACTGATACAGACGCAGTGGGATCAGGCGGCACCTTTCAACTGTATGATTCCCGAGAAAGAGGGACAGCACTGTTTGGCCAGCTGCGGTGCCGCAGCCATGGCACAGTTATGTTATTACCACCGTTGGCCGGAGCATGGCATGGGTATGGGCATCTGTTACCTTGACGATGGCACCACCTTACATAGGGACCTTACACAGGACTATTACGAATACGACAAGATGCTGCTGAAATACGACGAGAACAGCAGCGAGGAGTCGCTGATGGCTACCGCCTTACTGATACGCGACGTGGCCTTCCTCGGTGCATCCCTCGGTCTGAATGATTCGTACAGTCCTCCGACACAGGAACTGGCCTTGAATTTCGGTTACGACAAAGGCATGCTCCACCTCGACCGCGGCTACTGCACGGACGAGGACTTCAAGAGCACAATCCGCGCCGAACTGGATGCGGGTCGTCCTGTGCTTTTGGGTGGCAGCAACGGTTCCGCAGGTCACTCGCTCATCGTGGACGGTTACAGGGACAACGAAGAATTCCACTTCAACTACGGCTGGGCAGGAAAGTACGACGGCTGGGCCACACTGGAAAACTTTCTCTTCCCCGTCAGCATGTCGATTGACTATAACCTCAAGAAAGATGAAGGCGGCAACTCCGGATTCACTCTGAGTTCCAATCAGGACTTCAAGTGGCTGGGTGGCAATAAGCTCTACGGCAGTTACTACCTGTCCTGCCACATGCCTTGGGACACAAAGTTACAGGTAGCTCTAGCCGTGGAGGATACCTCCACCCATGAAGTCCAATATCACTGCACCTATGACCGGGAAAACGGCGAAGAGAAATTCGATCTGATCTGGGAACTGGATGCCGACCTTGCCGATGGCGACTATATCCTCTATCCCGTAGCACATGATGCCGCTGGCGATTTGGACTGGAAGAAGAGCTTCTTCCGGGACCTCTGCCAGGGTGAGGTGGATCTGACGGTGAAGGACGGTGTGAAGACCTTCGCCAACAAGCACATCTACGACCCCGTAAGAGAGGGAGCCATTGAAGCCGAAGGTCTGTGCTACGAATTGAACGAGAATGCCGGCACAGCTTCGCTCACCTATCGAAACGACAAATTTGCCAGCTATTCGGGCGACGTTGTGATTCCTGAGACCATCACCGTGGGCGACAAGACCTATACTGTAACCAGCATCGGCCAGAGAGCCTTCCAAGAATGCAAGTACCTCGGCAAACTGACGATAGCCAAGACCGTAACCCACATCGGTTGGGGAGCCTTCGACTACTGCACTATCGACCTGGTAACATTTGAAGAAGGATCACAGCTGAAGACCATCGACGAATTTGCCTTCTATTGCGACAACATTCAGGAAATTATCCTGCCCGAGGGTCTGACATCGGTTCGCAGCTCTGCTTTCGGCAACGCCCACATTGGCAGTCTCACCATCCCCTCAACGCTTACCGACTGGGGATCGGCATGTTTCGAGAGCATCAGTCTGAAGTGCGTACATGTCAACAGCACTGTACCACAAGTCATTCAGCCTTGTTTCCGCATGCAAACCGATGGCAATGATTTTACACCATTCTTTGAGCTTGACTGGGCCGCATGTCCCATTTCTTCTACCGTGCTCTATGTACCTGCCGGCACAAAGGCAGCCTACTCCCGAGCTAATGTCTGGAAGGAGTTCGGCTTCATCCTGGAGCCAGGCGACGACGACAGTTTTGTCAGTCTGTTAGACCGCGACGGCATCACCATCGATGGCATCGCTTATCAAGTCAACGGAGCCAAAAGCATCGCCCAAGCCCGCGTCATCAAGGATGAGATGACTGATGTGGTCTTCAAGAACGAGATCAAGTTGGGCGACAAGACTTTGTCCGTCATTAAGATTGACAATCCACAGGGAGCAAGAGTCATCAACAAGGACTACAACAGCGTGATGATACCTGCCAACGTCGAGACCCTTGGAATAAATTTCGCACAGGATGTCACCATTGGCAGTATGGTATTCGAGGAAGGCTCTCATCTAAAAACGATAGAGGATGGAGCACTTTCGGCGTTGACCTTCAAGTCGCCGTTAGTTCTGCCCGACGGTCTGGTGACCATCAAGGGTCTATTCCTATATAATGCCGACATCACTATCCCGGCATCCGTGACCACCCTCGAGGGCAACTACTTCATGAACCTGAAGCATGTCCGTGTGTCGTGGCCGACACCTCTTTCTGCTCCCCTTCTGTTTGTCGAAGGCCAGTTTGAAAGTGGCAACAACATCGACAATGCCACTCTCCATGTACCAGAGGGCACCAAGGCACTCTACGCGGCAGCCGAAGGCTGGAATAAGTTCAAGAACATCATGGATGGCACAGAGCCAGTCTATCATGTGACGATAGCTGCAGGCACGGAGGATTCCGACCATTGGACCATCTCGCCTGCATCTGCAGCAGAAAGGACTGACGTCACCTTGACTTACACAGGCGACAAAGAGGTCATGGGCATAAAGGCCGTTACAGCCAATGGCGAAATCGAGGTCGATTTCAAAGGACAAAATGTGTGGACGTTCGTCATGCCTGCCGCCGAAGTGCAAATCGAAGTGGAATACGCCGTCTATTACAATATCGCATTGAAAGAAGGCACAGCGGATGCCGACAAGTGGACCATCTCACCTGCTCCTGCAAAAGCTTACACGGATGTCACTTTGACCTACACAGGAGACAAAGAGGTCAATGAAGTAATAGCTTTCACGTCCAATATGGCATTCTCCGTTATGCCAATGGGTGATAACAAGTTCTTGCTCTTCATGCCTGCCGCCGATGTGCAGATTCGAGTGGAATACGTTGATGCAACTGGCATTGCTACCCTCTATAGTCCTGCCGATGTCAACGACTGGTACGACCTCAACGGTCACCGCCTCAACGGCAAGCCCACTCAAAAGGGCGTATATATTCACAAAGGTAAGAAACTAGTCATTGAATAAATGATAACGCACTAACAAAGAGGGCTGACTCCGAAAGGAATCAGCCCTTATTTTGATTAATGTGTTTGATAAGGGATTGTAAATGTCCCCCAAGTTGGGAAAAAAAATTGCAATCTGTCTTATCGCACCATCTGGCCCAACGCATTGTACCGCACCCCGTTGCACTCCAGAAGGAGTCGACCGCGTTGGATGGTCTTGCGAGGTGACGATGAGGGGGTATTGTCGGGGGTGACGGTGAGGATGTCCGACGAATCGGCTGGTCGCTCGTAGGGACCCAGGTCACGGGCGGTGCCGGTCACGGTGCGACGCAGGAAAGGATAGTCGGCAAGGAGCGACTGATAGACATCGCACGACGCCTCGAAGTCGGCACTGCCGGCATCGACCAAAGGACTGTCGGCACGCAGTCGGCCAAAGCGGCGGGGTAAGGAACCGTCCACGGCACGGGGCAAGAGAGCATCCTCCTCGTCGAGCGAGAGGAAGTCGTCGCGACTGACGCCTGTGACGAGGTGTTGCGACCAACCGTTCTTGGACATGGGTGCCGAGAGGGCGTTGTAGTCGTCCGTGCCGACGCATATCTCTTGCTTGCCCAGGCAGATGTTGTTGTAGAAGAAGGTATTGGCCGACGAACCGCCACTCTCGAACATGTAGTCGTAACTATTGTCGAAGCCCAGACAGCCCACCAGGACGTGACCCTCCTTGTGGTTGTTGCAGTCGAAGCCCTTGACCGAACTGCTGTTGTTGTTGCCGAACGAGATGCAGTTGAAGGCATAGTGGATGCCCTTGGACGAACCGCCGGTGCCGTTGCCGCCCAACTTGATGCCGTTGCCGTTGCCCGAGAAGGACATCGACCCGCCCTTGGTGATGTAGTCCTTGACCCACTGGTGGTCGGCCGCCTTGCCCGACTCCCACGCCCAACACTCGATGAGGACGACGCTGAAATCGGTCTCGAAGAGGTCCCAGGCATCGTCGGAGTTGTGCCAGGCGCGACAACGGATGAAGCGGTTGCCCTTGCCGTTGTGCATCTTGCAGGCAAAGCCGTCGGCGTCCGAACCGTAGTTGCTGTCGAAGTCGCAGTTATAGTAGGAGTCGCAGTCGATGATGTCGTTGTAGGCACAATACGAGCCGTCGTTCTTGGAGCCGAAACCAGTGTCGCTGAAGTTGTGGCCGAAGCCGAGTTGCAGGCCCGTGTCGAGGTTGTAGGAGAACTGACAACGTTCAATGCGATTGTGCGAGCCCTCCAACTTGATGCCATTGTCGGCAGCATGGGTGATGTGGAGACCAAAGAACCACCAATAATTGCCCGTCAGGAGGATACCGCGGTCGCCGATGCTGTTGTCGAGCAACTGCTGCTTGAAGTCGAAGACAGGCACCTCGTCCTCGTAACTGCGGATGACGATAGGTGCGTCGGCCGTGCCCGACGAGGTGATGCGAACGGTATATTTCTGCCCATCCTGCTTGTAGGTGGGGTAATATCGGCCACCTCGGCAAACGATATGGTCGCCAGCAACGGCGTGATTGACAGCGTATTGCAAGTTGAGCCAAGGTTTTTCGATGGTGCCGTCGCCCTCTGTATCACTGCCGTTGGGCGCAATGAAATACTCGTGAAGGGGCGTTGGGAAAGGTCGTGTCGGCACAGGCACGCCCTCGGTGACGTAGGTCGAGTCGGGTTCGCCCTCCTGCGGAGGGACGTTACCCTGTCCGTCGTTCAAGGTTATCTCGATGTTGTCCAGATAGATAGTGGCACTCTGACAGGTGAAGCGTATCAGCACCTCGGTGTCCGCCTCCTCCGACTTGGCATTGAACGAACTGCTGCCATAAGTCGATGAAGATGACACAGTGGCGGTGCCTAACTCGGTCCAAGTCAAGCCTTTATCGGTCGATTTCTCCACCCGAAGTTTCTTGCCGTTGCCCGATGCGCGGTGGTTGAAAGTCACCTTGCCGGGTTGGTTCAGCACCGGCGTGATGACATAGCCGTTGCCCGACATCGTGGCACGTTTGCTGCCATTGTCGGACTTCACATAGACCCCCTTGATGCGCCAAGCGCCGGAAGCCAGTATCACCTCAGTCTCGGTGCTGGGTGCCGACGTGGGCATACCTGTCTCAAACCCCTCTTTCAGACTCTCCGCCCACACATTGGACCAAGCCAAGAGGAGCAACCCAAGAATGATAAGTCTTTTCATGATTATGTTTCTCATTATAGTGATAAGATAAAGTGTCTAAATGCGGTGCAAAGATACAGAATATTTTGGAAAAAACAGAAATCTTTCTAAATTAATGTTTATCGGACAGAATAAAAAGGAAATATGCATTCAATTGAAATCATTTCTTGGTCAACTGAATAAAAATAAGTATCTTTGCGCCTCGAAAAGAAAACAGACAAATATTAACTAACATACAAAATACCAAACATGAATATCCAAGACATTGAAGGAGGCATCCGAAAGGAAGCCTCGACCGCATTGAAACGCATTATTCTATTCCTATTCTACTATTTTTTCCTTATTCTATTGGGCATCGGGTTACTGGCAGGAATGACCTGGATTACAATCCTGCTCATTGATGTCTTAGGCCATTCCACACGTATCCACAGTCCGAAGGCATATTTCATTATGATAATAATCTGGGCTGCCATGTGGTGGTTCTGTCTTCAGTTGTCATGGTATTTGATTAAACCCCTGTTTGTCATTCACAAACCAAGCCATGATAACTACAAGGAAATACAAACTGCCGATTGTCCAGAACTCTTTGCCGTCATACGCGAATTGGCCAAAAGCACTGGCAACGCTATGCCTAAGCACGTATATTTGTCTGCCGAGTTGAATGCTTGTGTCTTTTACAATTCCGTCAGTCTCTGGTCAATCTTATTCCCTACGCCCAAGAACCTCATGATTGGCACAGGCCTGCTGCACGGATTCAGTCAAGACGAATTGAAAGCTATTCTGGCACACGAATTCGGGCACTTCTCTCAGAAGTCGATGAAAATCGGAGTCATCACGTCACGTTTGATGTCAATCATTGGAACTATGGTTGAATATGCTGAACAAGAAATTGAAAAAGCCGAACGCAGCAAAGCCGAGAAGCAAATTTGGTGGCAACGAATCTTCCATGCTGCCAGCGGCACGATGTCGAAACTCAACAAATTGACTATCAAATTCTACAACAGCATCGGAAATAAGCATTACAGTCTCTCACGCTATATGGAGTTCGAAGCCGATTCCGTGGCCTGTCGCTTGGTTGGAACCTCCGTCTTTTACTCCAGTTTATGTAAATTGGAAGCTCTTTACGAACGCCATTCCACCTATCAGGATATTGTTGATAATTTGTTAAGTGACAAACGATACTTGTACAACTACGATATGGGGTACAACACCATGGTGAAGTTGTATAATAGTGACGAAGAGCATCCCATCACCTACAACCAGATGCTTCAGGCTCGCGTTACAGATGCAGCAAAATACCCATCACGCATCAAAATCGTCGACAATTGGGACAGCCATCCGACCATCATCGAACGATTAGAATGCATTGCACAGATTCAAGATACCGCAAATACGAAGGCGCAGCAAGATGCGGCTCTTTGGGTAAGCGAAGCACTGAGACGCGACATGGGTCTTTTCTACCAACGTTATGAATTGCAACAAATTGACCCAGATTCTGCTTGGGATGAGATGCAGGAAATGGCGCCCGAAGACTTTGACCAATCCCTCACTGTATGGTTCAACAAGAAGCACACGCCACACTTCCTCGTCCCATTCACCAATCTTACATTGAAAATAAAGGATAAGCCTAGTGACGAAGAATTGGCCACACCGATAGAATCTCCTCTCTCCCCAGAGAACAGAGATATGCTGCTCCGTTATCAAGCGGATGCAGATGATTGGTTGACCTTGAAAGAATTAAATGAATCCAGCACGAAGCATGTCTTGTTTGATGGCAAAGAGTGTTCCGACATCAAACAAGCAATGCGGATGCTCGATGACTTAATACAGTCCAATTCCAACGAGCGCGTAGCCTTGAACCGCAACCTCTATATTTACCTCAGTCAGAAAAACGGCCAAGGCGAAGAGCTCTGGCAAAAGATCTGTGCAACGACCTATGCGGATGACCGACTTCCAGCCATCCGCGAAGCATACGACATGGTTCAAGAAATTCTCGAAAAGGCCGACACATATGAGCAGAGAGGCGAAACTTACTATGTTGACGCAGAAACCAAACAAAAATTACATCACAAGCTTACGACTTTCTTAAAAGGACTTGATTACAATAGTCTTGAACAATGGTGTGGTGAATGGTGTTACAACAACGTTCCTGTTTCAGAATCCATGAAACGCTGGCGCGATTATTCAGCTCAACCTTTGACACAAAAAACAGTTGTTCAGGAGATGCTTGACCTGACAAAGGAAGTATATACCATTATCAAGGAATTGTCGTCAGATGGTGTTGACTATTGGAAAGAACAACTTCGTCAAGCCATAAAATCCTAATGATTTTGCACCAAAAAAGTGCAGTTTTTATTGAAAATTGCATTTTTTTAGTGCATTTTTTGCCAATTTCTGCATTTTTTCGGTGCAAAATTGAGCCTTAATTATATCTAAACCAATACGCCAAAAGGGGAGTCTGCAACAAAGCAGACTCCCCTCGGCGTTAAATATTAAGGTTATGTAGATGGTGCAAATTAATCTTCGACAGCTGCCTGCTCGGCGGATAGACGATACTGAGTATCAGTTACTTACAAAGTTAGTGTAAAGTACTGGCACCTCTTTTTAGACTAATTCTGCTCATTTTGCCTCATTTTTCAGAAAAAAAATGGCTCAATGGCAGATTCATTCTCATTTCTTGATTTTATCTTTATTTTGTTTTACACTAGATTGCTTGACTTCTGTCTTACAATCGTTAACTGTAAATGCTTCGTAAGTCCAGAAGATTGAACTTCATGAACAAACACCACATTCTGGTTGCAAAAATACAAAATAATCTTGAATTCCGACTCATTTTTCGTGCAGAATGAGTTTGATTTTAACAAAAAAACTAAAGCTGCATATCTATTTCATACTTTCAATAAAAAGATAAATAGTTGCATTCCATCTTTGTTGGTTTTGGTTTAAGTTTAGATGTTCTTATATATAATAAGGTATAGTAAACCCAAATCATGAGAATGTAGGTTTAATCTTTAAGTTTAGAGATGCATGTATATATACATGAGTAAACGTAAACCTAAACTTTTCAGAATGAAATAACTTGATCTTTCCCAAAATTCGCATTTTTCTTTTTACTGAAAAGAATAAATCTATGTACCCTCCCCTTCTCATTCAACTATCTACTTTACTATCTATGACCATCCTTTTGTTATATCTCATTTTGAAAATTATATTATACATGATATTATGTGCAAATACACATATAACAAAAATACTTCATCAATGGCTTTGGGGTTATCTTTTGAATTACAGCAAGAAAACTCGTCAATTTGCAATTATTTTGCATTTTATCGAGTTTTCTTCTTGATTTTAGAATAATAACTTTGAAATGAATCTTCTTCTACAAGTATTTGTTGAGCTCTATGACAAGTCTCTGAACAGTTGTAGAAGATTCCTCCTCTGCAGGGTTGCCATGCGAGATTTCAGCAAGCACTGTCTCTGCATTGTTGATGGCTTGTTGCTGCCGGGACCATAGAAGATTGTACATGACTGCTCCATAGCCCTCACTCTTGCTATATGGCATACCAGTCAGTTTGGTGAGCATGTCTTTGTACTGGCTTCGATGAATGGCACCAGTGTATAGGTTGTAATGCAACAGGAACCAATACTCAAACGCCTGATTGCTGTATGCCACACGAAAGCCATTCTTCTCGGCATATTGTATTGCCTGATTGAAGTCCTTGGCAGGGAAGTCATCTTTGTCAAAGACCACCCAGCATTGGTCATAAAACTTCTTTCTCTTTTGGTCGGCTTCACGAATACTGATTGCCTTGCTGACAAGCGTCATTGTGTTCATCGCCTGTCCAACAGCCTTGACCGTCGCTGCAGTCATGCGAAATGCCTTGAAGTAATCTGGTTCAGTATTCTCTCCCTCGCAAACAATGAGAAACGACTGCTTGATTTCTCTCACTCCCTGACGGCGTGAGAGGTCTGATGTCCTGTGGTCTTTCTTTTGTCGTTTAACCATAGTTATATTGAAGGATTAAAGATTTTCTCCATGTCACCAATGATGGGTGTTGCCCCGTATTTGCCCAACAGATAGTCTCTCTCAAATGGAGAGGTGCTTCTAACCTTATATTCTGCCAAAGAAAAAAGTTCTGTCGCGCCAAAATTGTTTTTCTGTGTGAACCACACCTGGTCTCTTCTGAATAGTCCAGCACTGAGTAAGAAGGTGTCGTGGGCAGGGAACAGAAGCTGAGCACCTTGC
>JAEEGG010018186.1_pt1 | contig 14346 bp, 6 predicted proteins | sample 9134161 | NCBI WGS metagenome assembly JAEEGG01 (sample SAMN16246543, study PRJNA631951) | gut metagenome | biome: gut microbiome; feature: rumen; material: CR-attached | host: Bos | place: Iran: Karaj | collected 2018-10
ACCGAGAAAGAAGAACAGCAGGGAACCAAACATGAAGTCAACAAAGTTCTTCATCAAGATGTTGACCGTGTTCTTACTACGCGTAAAACCCGCCTCGCACAGCGCAAAACCGGGCTGCATCCAGAAAACCAACATGGCTGCCAATAGCATCCATACAGTATCAAGTGATAATCCTATTTCGTTCATAATTTATACAAGTTTAGAGTTATTTTTTGTCTCGTAATACGGTGTCGCCATTTTCGCCCGTGCGAATGCTCCATGTGTCAATCACATCGCTCAGGAAGATACGGCCATCGCCAACCTCGCCCGTATGGGCAACACGCAGAATGACCTGCACCGTAGGGTCAACAATGACGTCGCGACACACAATCGTGATAGCCACACGCTCTATCACGTCTGTGCTATACTGCACACCACGATAAATCCTCTCCTGCCGGCTTTGCCCAATGCCGTGCACATCGTGGTACTCAAACCAATCGATGTCCGACGAAAGCAGCGCAGCCTTCACCTCCTCGAACTTCGTCTTTCGGATAATTGCTTCAATCTTTTTCATACCTTAAAACGTTTAATAAATGAATACTAAGTCCCTCTTGTCAGGGGGTTACACTTTTTGTTTGATTTCTGCTGCAAAGGTATGACGTTTTGAAAAGAAATCAAGCACAAAAACGTCATTTTGTGCATAATAAGTTTATGTATCTGACAATTTGTAAACAAAATGATACAATAATATGCCGTTTTGCTTACACTTCAGGAACAGAACATGCCGTTTTGTTTACAAACTGTTAGCGAACACAAAATTGAACAATCATGGTATTTCCGACAACTCCTGCCCCACAGAAAACTCAAGTGGCACCTAAACGCCGTTCAGGTACTGCCCAAACGCCGTTCAGGTGCCACCCTGTCCAGCTTACTGCTTTTTATTTCTTCCCTGCCCATTGCGCTATGCGCTGCAGAGCCTCCTCGGTACGTTCCCGACTGCCGAAAGCCGTAAAGCGGACATAGCCCTCGCCAGAGGGACCGAAGCCGACACCAGGCGTGCAGACGACGTTGGCACCATAGAGCAGTTGCTCGAAGAATTGCCAGGAGGTGGTACCATCGGGGGTGCGCATCCAAATATAGGGAGCGTTCTCGCCGCCGTAGCACTCGAAGCCGAGATTTCTTAATACTGACAACATGCGGGCGGCATTCTGCATGTAGTAGTCGATGGTCTGCTGTACCTGACGCTTGCCCTCGGGCGAATAGATGGCCTCGGCAGCACGCTGAGAGATGTAGCTCGTGCCGTTGAACTTGGTACACTGGCGACGGAGCCACAGTTGGTGCAGGGGGATGCGCTCGCCCTCGAAGGTGGTGACGGCGACCTCCTTCGGTACAACGGTATAGCCGCAACGGACACCGGTGAAGCCGGCGGTCTTGGAGAACGAGCGGAACTCAACGGCACACTTGCGGGCTCCACGTATCTCGTAAATGCTATGGGGAATCTCAGGATCTTGGATGTAGGCCTGATAGGCGGCATCGAAGAGGATGAGGGCATCGTTCTTCAGGGCGTAGTTCACCCACTTGCGCAGTTCCTGTTTGGTGATGACAGTACCCGTGGGGTTGTTGGGATAGCACAGGTAGATGACATCGACAGGGCGGCCCTTGGGCAGTTCAGGAATAAAACCGTTCTCGGCGGTGGTGGGCATGTAGCGCACATTGGTCCAGCGACCGTCACGATAGGTGCCGCAGCGGCCTATCATCACGTTGGAGTCGATATAGACGGGATAGATGGGGTCGGTGACGCCAATGAAATTATCCCAGTGGAGCAACTCCTGGAAGTTGCCGGTGTCACTCTTCGCGCCGTCGTTGATGAATATCTCGTCGGTACTGAGACGTACGCCACGCGGCAGGAAATCGTTCTTCAGGATGGCCTCACGCAGGAAGCCATAGCCCTGCTCGGGACCGTAGCCCCGGAAGCCTTCGGCGGTAGCCATCTCGTTGACGGCCTTATGCATGGCCTCGACTACGGCAGGGCAGAGCGGTTGGGTGACGTCGCCAATGCCAAGCGAGATGACATCGGCCTTGGGGTGCATGACCTTGAAGGCATTGACCTTCTTGGCTATATCGGCGAACAGATAGTTGTTCTGCAGGTTCAGGAAGTGGATGTTTACTAATGCCATGTGGGTATTATTTTTTATATTCACTTAAATACTGATGGACGCGGCATGCGCTATCTATTCCGCTGGCCATAGCGCGAACCACAAGGGAAGCACCGTTCTTGGCATCGCCGCAGACAAAGACATTCTCCGGATACTCCGGGTGTTCGGGCTTCAGGAATCCCATAGCGAGCAGGACGAGCTCTGCCTTGATGATTTCGGGTTTGCCTTTCTCCACCATGATGGGACGACCGCCGTCGGGGTTCGGCTGCCAGTCAATCTCCTGGACTTTCACCCCCGTCAGTCTGCCATTCTCGCCGAGGAACTCGAGCGTATTGATGTTCCAACGGCGCGTGCATCCCTCCTCATGACTCGAGGTGGTCTTGAGGGTACGGGGATAGTTGGGCCACGGGTTCTGAGGGTCTTCCGGACCTTCTACGGGACGGGGCATGATTTCAATCTGGGTGACACTCTTGCAGCCCTGACGATGGGCGGTACCGATACAGTCGGACCCCGTGTCGCCACCACCGATAACGAGAACATCCTTGCCCTTGGCGGTGATACGTTCGTCCTTGCTGAATTCCATACCTGCCAACACACGGTTCTGCTGCGCGAGCAGTTCGAGGGCAAAGTGAACGCCCTTCAGCTCGCGGCCAGGTGCTTTCAGGTCGCGGGCAGTGGGAGTGCCTGTAGCGAGGATGACGGCATCGAAAGCCTCACCCTCTGCCCCTCTCCAAAGGGAGAGGGGAGTAGTATGTCCGTCCTCATCCTGAATGCAGAAGTAATCACTCCCCTCGCCCTTTGGAGAGGGGTTGGGGGTGAGGCTAACATTGTACTTAAACGTTATGCCTTCCTGCTCCAGCAAGGCGATGCGACGATCGATGACGGCCTTGTTGAGTTTGAAGTTGGGTATGCCATAGCGGAGCAAACCGCCTGCCGCCTCGTTCTTCTCGAAGACGGTGACCGTATAGCCCTTGAGGTTGAGGGCATTGGCAGCTGCCAGTCCGGCGGGACCTGCACCGACGACGGCAACCTTCTTGCCGTTACGGACAATGTCGGTACGCGGCTGAATGTAGCCCTCGCGGAATGCCGCCTCGGTGATGGCGCACTCGTCTTCGCGGTTGGTGGTCGGCTCATGGTTGAAGCGGTTCAGCACACAAGCCTTCTCACAAAGTGCCGGACAGATACGGCCGGTAAACTCGGGGAAGGGGTTGGTACTGTTCAGCAGCCGGTAAGCCAGTTCCCAGTCGCCCTTATACAGGGCGTCGTTCCACTCCGGGGCTTTGTTGCCCAGCGGACAAGCCCAGTGGCAGAAGGGCACGCCACAGTCCATGCAGCGTGAGGCCTGCAACTTACGCTCACGGGTGTTAAGCGTCTGCTCTACCTCGCCAAAATCGTGGATTCTATCATGAATCGGACGGTATCCCGCCTCCTGGCGGTGTATGGTGAGAAAAGGAGCCTCACCCCCAGCCCCTCTCCTGTTGGAGAGGGGAGTAATTACTTTATTCATTGTTTCTTTTTCCATCTTGCTTTCCATCTTGTTTTTCTTTTTGTTGTTTTATCTATTCACTCCCCTCTCCACTCGGAGAGGGGTCGGGGGTGAGGCTAATAATCACGCTGGATGTCGGCTATCTTCTCATGCAACTTCTTCATTTGCTCCTCCTGCAACACACGCTTGTACTCGATGGGGACCACCTGGATGAAGTCCTCAACATAGCGGGGCCAGTCGTCGAGCATACGTCCGGCCAGAGCCGAGCCCGTATGCAGGTAGTGCTGACGGATGAGTTCAAGCAGTTCCTTGCGGCTTACGCTGTCCTCTACCAACGACAGTTCCACCATATCCATGTTACAGAAGTAGTCGAACGTATGGTCAGGGTCGAAGACGTATGCCACACCGCCACTCATACCGGCAGCGAAGTTACGACCTGTGTCGCCCAGCACTACCACACGTCCGCCAGTCATGTACTCGCAGCAGTGGTCGCCAGCACCTTCGATGACAGCGATGGCACCTGAGTTGCGCACACCAAAGCGCTCACCCACCTTACCATTAATATAGAGTTCACCAGAGGTGGCACCATACAAACCGGTGTTACCTGCGATGATGTTATCCTCTGCATGGAAATCCTCGCCAGAACGGGCAGGAGGCAGAATCGAGATACGACCGCCTGATAGTCCCTTTCCGAAGTAGTCATTACATTCTCCTTCGAGTTTCAGGTTCACGCCTTTCACGGCAAATGCACCGAAGCTCTGACCTGCTGAGCCCTTGAACTTGATGTTGATGGTGTTATCGGGCAGCCCCGCCTCACCATATTTCTTGGCGATAACACCAGAGAGCATAGTGGTTACGGCACGGTCGGTATTCTTGATAGCATAGTCAAGTGTAATCTCCTCGCCATCGTTAATGGCTTTCTCGGCAGCTTTGATAATTTCCTCATCTTTCACACCGCTCACCTTGGTGAAGGCACCGCGATCCCAGAACAGAGCCTTGTCTGTCTCTGGCTTGTGCAGTAGACGAGCGAAGTCGATAGTCTTTTGCTTATCAGTAGCGTTGTTGGTGTCTATCTCAATCAGTTCTGTATGTCCGATGATCTCCTTCAAACTATGTACGCCGATTTCACTCAGGTACTCGCGCACTTGCTCGGCTAGGAATGTGAAGAAGTTCACAACATACTCAGCACGACCCTGGAAGTGCTTACGCAGTTCTGGGTTCTGGGTGGCCACGCCCATCGGGCAAGTATTGGTGTTACATTTACGCATCATGACGCAACCCAGTACAATCAAGGGTAGTGTGCCAAACGAGAATTCGTCGGCTCCCAGCATGGCCATGATAATCACGTCCTTAGCCGTCTTCAACTGTCCGTCGGTCTGCAGACGAACCTGGTTGCGCAAGCCGTTGATTACCAGTGTCTGCTGCGTTTCTGCGAGACCAATCTCAGGTGAGATACCAGCGAATCGCATAGAGCTGGCAGGGCTTGCACCCGTACCACCCTCAGCACCGCTGATGACAATCAAATCTGCTTTAGCCTTGGCTACACCAGCAGCGATGGTTCCCACACCACTCTCGGCCACCAGTTTTACACTCACGGCAGCTGTCGGATTGATATTCTTCAGGTCGAAGATAAGCTGAGCCAGGTCCTCGATTGAATAGATGTCGTGATGGGGTGGGGGGGAGATGAGCGAGATGCCGGGAATGGCATTACGCGTCTTGGCGATAATCTCGTTGACTTTGAAGCCCGGAAGCTGTCCGCCCTCACCAGGCTTGGCACCCTGTGCTACCTTAATCTGTATCTCCTCGGCGTTCACCAAGTATTCGGCTGTCACGCCAAAACGTCCTGATGCAATCTGCTTGGTCTTACTTGAAAGGCTGACGCCATCCACCTCTGAGTGATAGCGGGCGTTGTCCTCACCACCCTCACCAGTGTTACTGCGTGCACCCAGTTTGTTCATGGCCAGTGCCAGTGCCTCGTGTGCCTCTATGCTCAGGGCACCGAAACTCATGGCACCTGTTACGAAGTGCTTAACGATGCTTTCTACGGGCTCTACCTCGTCGATGGGGGTAGGCTTGCCAGCCTTCTTGAATTTGAAGAAGTCACGAATGAATATAGGTGATTCCTTCTCGTCAACAATGGCCGACCACTGCTTGAACTTCTCGTAGTTTCCTTGACGGGTGGCCAGTTGTAGCTGGGCAATCGTCTCAGGGTTCCAGGCATGCTTGATACCATCCTTGCGCCAAGCAAAGAGACCCTGGTTCTGGAGCATGGTCTGCTCCTTGGCTTGTTCGTGCAGACGGATGGCGTCGCGGGCAATCTCTTTCAAGCCCACACCTCCGATGGTGCTCACCTCTGTGCCGAAGTATCTTCCCAGCAAGTCCTCACTGAGACCGATAGACTCGAAAATCTTAGCACCACGATACGAGCGGATGGTTGATATACCCATCTTACTCATAATCTTCTTCAACCCCTTATCCACAGCCTTGATGTAGTTCTTCTCGGCTGTAGCATACTCCTCCTGGATCTTGTGATGCTTTACCAGATCGTCGAGGATGGCGAAAGTCATGTAGGGGCACAGTGCGCTGGCACCATAGCCCAGCAGCAGAGCTGCATGCATGGTCTCGCGAATCTCGCCGCTCTCAACAATCAGCGCTGTCTGTACGCGTTTACCCACGCTAATCAGATAGTGGTGAACAGCACTTACGGCCAGCAACGATGGGATGGCTGCGTGCTTCTCATCGATGTCGCGGTCAGAGAGAATGATGTAGTTCACACCCTCGTCAACACTGACTTCGGCCTGATGACACAGGTCGTCCAGTGCCTTGCGGAGACCTTCCTCGCCCTGTGCTATCTCGAACAGCATGGCGAGTTTCTGCGTCTTGAATCCCTTATAACGGATGTTACATAATATATCAAGTTGTGTGTTGGTCAAAACAGGTTGTGGCAGTCGAACCATCTTACAGTTCGATGCATCGGGTGTCAGGATGTTAGTTCCTACGGCGCCGATGTACTCCGTCAGGCTCATCACCAGTTCCTCGCGGATAGGGTCAATGGCAGGGTTGGTCACCTGGGCAAACTGCTGACGGAAATAGTTGAACAGCAGCTGTGGACGGTCGCTGATGACGGCCAGCGGCGTGTCGTTACCCATAGCAGCCACTGGTTCCTGGCCCGTAGTAGCCATAGGGATGATGGTCTTGTCAATGTCCTCCTGTCCAAAACCGAACTGTATCAGTTTGCACTCGAAGTCTGCCACAGTGTTCTCCACCTTGCGGCCGCTCTTCAGTTTCTCCAGCTGAACGCGATTCTCGCTGAGCCACTCCCTATAGGGATGTGCCTTGGCCAACTGTTCCTTGATCTCGCCGTCATAGTATATCTTGCCTTCCTGGGTGTCGATTAGCAATATCTTTCCAGGCTGCAAGCGTCCTTTGCTCACTACATCGCCTGGCTCGAAGTCCATGACACCTACCTCGGAAGCGACGACCATCACACCCTGTCTGGTAATGGTGTATCGGCTGGGACGAAGACCGTTCCTGTCGAGCATGCCACCAGCATAGCGACCGTCAGAGAAAAGTAATGCAGCAGGGCCGTCCCACGGCTCCATCAAGATGGAATGGTACTCGTAGAATGCCTTGAGGTCTTCTGAGATGGGATTCTTGTCGTTGAACGACTCCGGCACCAGAATAGCCATTGCCTGAGGCAATGACAGACCGCTCATCATCAGGAATTCAAACACATTGTCAAGACTGGCAGAGTCGCTCATGCCTTCCTGTACAATGGGGGAAATCTGCTTCACATCGCCCAGAGCCTTACTGCTGAGCACACTCTCACGAGCCTTCATCCAGCCGCGGTTACCACGAATGGTGTTGATTTCACCATTGTGAGCTAACAAGCGGAAAGGCTGGGCTAAACTCCATGTTGGGAATGTGTTGGTTGAGAAACGTGAATGCACCAGCGCTAATCCGCTTGTAAAATAGGGATTCGACAGGTCAGGGAAATACCGGCGCAACTGTCCGCTGGTCAGCATACCCTTATAGATGATATTCTTCGTGGAAAGCGAGCAGATATAAAAAGACTCAAAAGCCTCACCCCCTACCCCTCTCCGAGGGGAAAGGGAAGTAGATACCATTTCCGCTACCCTTTTCTCAATCTTTTTCCTTATTATATATAAGGTACGGTCTAACGCCTTCTCTTCTTCGCCTGGAGTGTAATCACTCCCCTCTCCCCTTGGAGAGAGGCCGGGGGTGAGGCTCCTCTTCACAAATATTTGCTTGATGTCAGGCTCGACTTCGCGAGCTGCCTCACCCAGCACTTCCGGACAAGTAGGAACCGTACGCAAGTGCATCAGCTGCAAGCCCTCACGCTCAATCTCCTCTATCATCACAGAAAGTATCTCCTGTTGCGACTTCTCTTCTTTGGGAAGAAACACCAGACCTGTACCGTATTTTCCCTTCTCAGGTACAGGGATGCCCTGCAAAAGAATGAACTCATGGGGTATCTGCAGCATGATTCCTGCACCATCGCCTGTCTTGTCACGGGTTTCGGCACCTCGGTGCTCCATGTTCTCCAGCACGCGCAGCGCCTGGTCAACCAGTTCGTGACTCTTGCCACCATGTATGTTAACTACCATGCCCACGCCACAAGCATCATGTTCATACTGCGATTGATACAGTCCGTTTTGCTTACTTTTTGTCATATTATCCTATCTAAATCTTCATTTTGTCTAATTTTGGGCGCAAAGGTAATACAAAAAGTTATAAAAACAATCAATTTTGCGACAAATAATCATCTTAAAAACAAACAAAAATAACAAAATGATACAAAAATACACATTTTTACAACAAAACGAAAAGAAATCAAGACTCTTTATTGCTCATTGGTTTACACTTTGTCATTTGGGATATTTTTGTTCGTGCGAAAATGGAAACTCATGCGGTTTTTTCTTCGAATTCGCCGTAACTTTGCAGGCGATTTACAGCATAAAGATATTTAATAATAATATAAGGTATATGCAAACCAAATATATTTTCGTTACTGGCGGGGTGGTTTCTTCTTTGGGAAAAGGCATTATCTCCGCCAGCATCGGCAAGTTGATGCAGGCACGGGGCTATAAAGTCACCATCCAGAAGTTTGACCCCTACATCAACATTGACCCTGGAACGCTGAACCCCTATGAGCACGGAGAATGCTATGTGACGGAGGATGGTTTCGAAACCGACCTCGACTTAGGTCACTACGAACGGTTCACAGGTATTCGCACCACACGGGACAATTCCATTACAACCGGACGTATCTACAAGACCGTCATCGACCGCGAACGTCATGGTGACTATCTGGGGAAAACCATTCAAGTGGTACCGCATATTACGGACGAGATTAAAAGACGGATGCTCCGTGAGGGACTTGGAGAGGATTTCGACTTCGTCATTACCGAGGTGGGAGGCACCATAGGCGACATAGAGAGCGCTCCCTTCATGGAAGCTATCCGACAGTTGCGCTGGCAGCTGGGGCGTGATGCGGTGTGTGTGCACCTGACATACGTGCCTTATCTGAAGGCTGCCGAAGAATTGAAAACAAAGCCTACTCAACATAGTGTCAAGGAATTGCAAGGCATGGGTATCCAGCCTGATATCCTTGTACTTCGTACCGAGCGCCACCTTGACGATGCCATACGTCTGAAGGTGGCGTCTTTTTGTAATGTTGATTTGGAGTGCGTGGTGCAGAGCGAGGACATGCCCAGCATTTACGAAGTACCCGTAAACATGCAGCGGCAGGGACTTGACGCCGCCATCATGCGCAAGATAGGAATACCCGTAGGTGAGACACCTGCCATGAAGTCGTGGCACGACTTCCTTGACAAACAGCACCAGGCAACACACGAAGTGCATATCGGACTGGTGGGCAAGTACGACCTGCAGGACGCTTACAAGAGCATTCGGGAGAGCCTGAACCTGGCGGGTATCTACAACGACGTGAAAACAAAGATACACTTCATCAACAGCGAAGACATCACGTCCGGAAACGTGTCAGGAAAACTGCACGGCATGACAGGCCTCATCATCTGCCCAGGATTTGGGCAACGTGGCATAGAGGGAAAGATCATTGCCGCCGAATATGGACGCACGCACGACATTCCCACCTTCGGCATCTGTCTCGGTATGCAGATGATGGTCATTGAGTTTGCCCGCAACGTCCTGGGGTATAAGGATGCCAACAGCGTCGAGATGGACGACAAGACACCGCACAACGTCATCGACATGATGGAGGAACAGAAGACAATCACCGAGATGGGCGGCACCATGCGACTGGGAGCCTACGAGTGTGAACTGAAAGAAGGCAGCCGTGTGGCACAGGCCTATTCTTCACTCTTCACTCTTCACTCTACACTTACAATAAGCGAGCGCCACCGCCACCGCTACGAGTTCAACAACAAGTACCTGGAGGAGTACGAGGCAAAGGGCATGAAGTGTGTGGGCATCAACCCCAAAGCCAGCCTCGTAGAAATTGTGGAGATACCGGAAAAGCGATGGTACATCGGCACGCAGTTCCACCCTGAATACTCCTCTACGGTGCTCCATCCGCATCCGTTGTTCATGGACTTTATCAAGGCGTGTATAACGACAACGAATCTCACGAATGAAACGAATCATCTATGCGCAGAAAAATCAGTGTAATTCGTATAATTCGTGTAATTCGTTGTTGAAAAAATTAAATGTATGGAACAGTTAAAGCATGAGTGCGGCGTGGCAATGATCCGGCTGTTGAAACCGATGGCATACTACGAACAAAGGTATGGTTCGTGGGCTTACGGGTTCAACAAACTCTACCTGATGATGGAGAAGCAGCACAACCGCGGACAGGAAGGTGCCGGCATCGCATCGGTCAGCCTGAACAAGGAGCCTGGCACGGAGTATATGTTCCGCGAGAAAGCGGAGGGAAAGAATGCCATCACGGAGATTTTCAGTCGGGTGACACCAGAAATGGCAGGAGAACTGCTGATGGGACATCTGCGCTATTCGACCACGGGCAAGAGCGGACTGACCTTTGTTCACCCTTTCCTGCGCCGTAACAACTGGAGGGCAAAAAACCTCTGTCTGTGCGGCAACTTCAACATGACAAACATTGAAGAGGTGTTCCAGTTCCTGGTTTCACAGGGACAGTCACCCCGTATTTACGGCGACTCCTACATCACCCTGGAACTGATGGGGCACCGCCTGGACCGTGAGGTGGAACGACTTTTCAAGGAAGCCAAAGAGAAAGGACTCGAGGGACTTGATGTCACACAATATATTGACGACCATGTGGATATGGCCAATGTGCTGAAAACCACGATGCAGCACTATGACGGCGGCTACGTGATGTGTGGACTCACAGGCTCGGGTGAGATGTTCACCGTGCGTGACCCTTGGGGCATACGACCGGCATTCTACTATCGAGATGACGAGATGGTGGCTGTGGCCAGCGAGCGGCCTGTGCTGCAGACCACCTTCAATCTCCATACGGACGACATACAAGAACTGAAGCCAGGCCAGGCTCTTATCGTGCGCAGGAACGGGGAGAGCCATCTGGAGCAGATCATGCCAGCCCAGCAGCTCAGCGCCTGCAGCTTCGAGCGCATCTACTTCAGCCGGGGTTCTGACCGCGACATCTACCAGGAGCGCAAACGACTGGGTGAACAACTGACGCCTTCCATTATAAAGGCCATTGACGGCGACGTGGACCACACGGTATTCTCCTACATTCCCAACACCGCGGAAGTGGCCTATTACGGCATGACGGACGGTTTCCGTCAACAGGGCTTCAATGTGCGAACGGAAAAGGTGGTTTGGAAGGACATCAAACTGCGCACCTTCATTGCCGACAACAGCGAGCGCAATGACCTGGCAGCCCATGTCTATGACATCAGCTACGGCTCATTACGTCCCCATGAAGACAACCTCGTCATTATCGACGACAGCATCGTTCGAGGCACCACACTCAAGGAGAGCATCTTCAAGATTCTCGACCGCCTGCATCCCAAGAAGATTGTGATGGTGTCGAGTTCACCGCAGATCCGCTACCCCGACTATTACGGAATAGACATGTCGCATCTGGAAGAACTCTGCGCCTTTCGTGCCGCCATCGAGCTCATCAAGGAGCGGGGGCTGGAACAGATTATCGCCGAGATATATAAGGCGTGCAAGACGGAGCCCAACAAGGCCAACCACGTCCGCGCCATCTATGCGCCATTTAGCGTCGAGGATATCAACCGGAAGATTGTGGAAATGCTGAGACCCGAAGGTATGCAGGCACCCGTCGAACTGGTTTATCAGAGCATCGAGGGGCTGCACGAGGCCAGTCCAAACCATCCTGGCGACTGGTACTTCACCGGGCGCTACCCCACCCCTGGTGGCACCCGCCTCTGTAACGAGGCCTTTATCAACTATGTAGAAAAAGCGTTAAGATATCAATTATGAGAGAAGCAAGACTAATACTCGAAGACGGAACGGAGTTCTGCGGCAAGTCGTTTGGCTATGAAGCAGAAACGATGGGTGAGGTAGTGTTCAACACAGCCTTGACAGGCTATCCGGAAAGTCTGACAGACCCCAGCTATGCAGGGCAGATACTGGTGACCACCTATCCGCTGATAGGCAACTACGGAATACCGGACACAGGCGCAGGTGCCGACGGCCTTCCCCTGTTGATGGAGAGCGAGCGCATTCATGTGAAGGCACTCATCGTGGCTGACTATAGTGAAACATATTCCCATTGGAATGCCCAGGAGTCATTGGCAGCATGGCTAAAGCGTGAAAAGATTCCTGCCATAACAGGTATTGATACCCGGCGGCTGACCCAGGTGCTCAGGGAGCACGGCGTCATGATGGGTAGAATTGAAATAGAGGGTATTGTCTCTAACGCGGCTGAAAACGAAACCGAGGACTACGGAAGCGTGAACTGGGTGGAAAAGGTCAGCTGCAAGGAGGTCATCACCTATCATCCTGAAGCAACAACGGAAGAAGCAAAACGCGTTGTGCTCGTTGATTGCGGTGTCAAAGCCAACATCATCAGATGCTTGTTGAAGCGCGGCATCGAGGTGGTACGCGTGCCGTGGGACTATGACTTCAACCAGCTGGAGTTCGATGGACTCTTCCTGGCGAATGGTCCTGGAGACCCGGAGCGTTGCGAGGCCACCGTGCAGCATATCCGCACCTTCCTGAACAACGATCATGTACGCCCCTGCATGGGCATCTGTCTGGGAAACCAGCTGTTGGCAAGAGCTGCAGGTGCAAAGACCTACAAACTGAAATACGGTCACCGTTCGCACAACCAGCCCGTACAGCGAGTGGGCAGCACACAGTGTTTCATCACGTCACAGAATCACGGCTATGCCGTTGATGACAAAACGCTGCCTGCCGACTGGGAACCACTCTTCGTGAACATGAACGACGGTTCGAACGAGGGTATCCGCCACAAGACCTACCCTTGGTTTTCGGCACAATTCCATCCGGAAGCCTGCTCGGGACCGGTAGATACAGAATTCCTGTTTGACGAGTTTGTCAGGAGCCTCACCCCCTCCCCCTCTCCCAAGGAGAGGGGAGTGGATAGTTCTGCTGCTGAAAGTTCAAGGACGGATACTAACCACTCCCCTCTCCTTGGGAGAGGGGTTGGGGGTGAGGCTCCTGGGGGTGAGGCAAAGGTTCTCCTGCTCGGTTCCGGAGCCCTGAAAATCGGTCAGGCTGGAGAGTTTGACTATAGCGGAGCCCAGGCGCTGAAGGCGCTGAAAGAAGAGGGCATCCACTCTGTGCTCATCAATCCCAACATCGCTACGGTACAGACCTCGAAGGGCATTGCCGACACGGTATATTTCCAGCCTGTACAACCAGACTTCGTGGAGCGTATCATCGAGAAGGAACGGCCTGACGGCATCCTGCTCTCGTTTGGTGGACAGACGGCACTCAACTGCGGTGTGGAGCTCTACCGGCGTGGTGTGCTGGAGAAATATGGCGTGAAGGTGTTAGGAACTCCTGTGCAGGCCATCATCGACACGGAAGACCGTGACCTCTTTGTGAAGCGACTGGACGAGATAGGTGTGAAAACCATCAAGAGCCACGCATGCAACACCATCGAGGAAGTGCGCAAGGCTGCGAAAGAGTTAGGCTACCCCGTGATACTGAGAGCTGCCTACGCATTAGGCGGGCTGGGCTCGGGCTTCTGTGACAACGATGAAGAACTGGAGAAACAGGCAGAGGAGGCTTTCTCGTTCTCGCCACAGGTACTGGTGGAGAAGTCGCTGAGAGGCTGGAAAGAGATTGAGTACGAGGTGGTGCGCGACCGCTACGACAACTGCATCACCGTCTGTAACATGGAGAACTTCGACCCGCTGGGCATCCATACTGGCGAGTCCATAGTGGTGGCTCCGTCGCAGACACTCAGCAATAGTGAGTACCACAAACTTCGCGCGTTGGCTATCAAGATTATCCGCCACATCGGCATCGTAGGCGAATGTAACGTGCAGTATGCCCTTGATCCCAACAGCGAGGACTACCGCGTCATCGAGGTCAATGCCCGACTCTCCCGTTCATCGGCACTCGCGAGTAAAGCCACAGGCTATCCCCTTGCTTTTGTCGCTGCCAAGCTGGGCTTGGGCTATGGACTCTTTGAACTGAAGAACTCAGTCACCAAGACCACCTCGGCCTTCTTCGAGCCTGCCCTCGACTACGTGGTCGTAAAGATTCCCCGCTGGGACT
>JAEEGG010018188.1_pt1 | contig 14345 bp, 7 predicted proteins | sample 9134161 | NCBI WGS metagenome assembly JAEEGG01 (sample SAMN16246543, study PRJNA631951) | gut metagenome | biome: gut microbiome; feature: rumen; material: CR-attached | host: Bos | place: Iran: Karaj | collected 2018-10
CAGTGCTGTAGCACGGACGAAGGCCATGATGCGGTTCTCGGCATCCAGGTTCAGCAGGTTCTGGATAGCGCGGCCCTTGCTGTTCTTGGTGCCCTCGGGAATTTCAAACACGCGCAGCCAGAAGCAGCGACCCGTGGCGGTGAAGAACAACATGTAATTGTGGTTGGTGGCTTCATAGACATACTCGATGAAGTCTTCATCACGTGTGTCACTGCCCTTGGCGCCCACGCCGCCACGTGCCTGGGCACGGTATTCCTTCAGCGGGGTGCGCTTGATATAACCGAAGTGGGAGATGGTGATGATCATGGGATCGTCGCTGTAGAAGTCCTCAGCGTTCATCTCCTCACTGGAATAAACGATTTGGGTGCGGCGCTCGTCGCCGAATTTTTCCTTCACCTCGAGCAACTCCTCCTCGATGACCTTGCGACACTCGGCGGGATCGTCGAGGATGGCCTGCAGGTGCTCGATGGTCTTGCGCACCTCGGCCAACTCGTTGTGCAGCTTCTCCTGTTCCAATCCGGTGAGTTGGCGCAAGCGCATCTCGACGATGGCGCGTGCCTGTACCTCGGTGAGGTTGAAGCGTTCACACAGGCGCTGAATGGCATGCTCGGTCGAGTCACTGCTCTTGATGATGGCGATGACCTCGTCAATGTTATCGCTGGCGATGATCAGGCCTTCCAGGATATGGGCACGCTCTTTCGCCTTCTTGAGGTCGAACTCGGTGCGGCGGATGACCACCTCGTGGCGGTGTTCCAGGAAGTAATGCAGTAGCTCCTTAAGGTTAAGCAGCATGGGACGACCTTTGACCAGGCAAACATTGTTCACGCTGAATGATGACTGCAATTCAGTCATCTTGTAAAGCTTATTGAGCAGTACGTTGGGGTTAAAGTCCTTTTTTACATCGATGACGATGCGCATACCGTGGCGGTCGCTCTCGTCGTTGATGTCGGCAATGCCCTCGATTTTCTTTTCCTCAACCAGGCGGGCAATGTTCTCGATCAGGTCTTTCTTATTGACGTTGTAAGGAATCTCGTTGACCACAATGCGTTCGTGGTTGTGCTCGGTCTCAATCTCGGCCTTGGCGCGAACTACAATGCGTCCGCGACCGGTCTCGAAGGCATCCCTCACGCCCTGGAAGCCGTAGATGATACCTCCGGTGGGGAAGTCGGGAGCCTTGATGTAGTTCATCAGGTCACTTACTTCCATCTCGGGATCCTCAAGCAGGGCCAGGCAGCCGTCGATGCACTCTCCCAGGTTGTGAGGAGCCATGTTGGTCGCCATACCGACAGCGATACCTGTGGCACCATTTACCAGCAGGTTGGGGATTCGGGTGGGCAGTACCGATGGCTCTTCAAGGGTGTTGTCGAAGTTGGGCACGAAGTCCACGGTGTCCTTGTCCATGTCTTCCATCATGCTTTCGCCCATCTTGTCAAGGCGCACCTCGGTATAACGCATGGCAGCAGGGCTGTCACCATCTACCGAGCCGAAGTTACCTTGACCGTCAACAAGCGGGTAGCGCATGGCCCAATCCTGAGCCAGACGAACCATGGCAAGGTAAACCGATGAATCACCGTGGGGATGATACTTACCAAGCACATCACCTACAATACGTGCTGATTTCTTGTAGGGGGCATTGGAGTAGTTACGCAACTTGTCCATGCCATAGAGTACCCTGCGGTGCACTGGCTTGAAGCCGTCGCGCACATCGGGTAGCGCACGCGAAACGATGACCGACATCGAATAATCGATGTAGCTGGTCTTCATCTCGTTCTCAATGTTGATCTCTAGAATTCGATCGTTGTCCATTTGTATTTTTACTTTTTAAATCTGTCACGGGCACCGCACTGCAGGCAAAACACAGCCCCAGGCTAGCACGAATACCACGATATTAGCTTTAACCTACAAAAATACGCATTATTTCTCACATGGCAATCCGTTTTGCGCCACTTTTTGACTGAAATGTAGATAAAATGTTTAATCACCCCCATAGAAATAATTGAAGATAGACATTTATCTCGCTTTATTGGTGAGGAAAACTGTCTGCAAGTGCAGGTTCCTATTGCTGTTAAACGTGAGAATAACGAAAATAAAGCGTTGATAATCAATTCATCCGCTATGTAGAGACGCAAAATTTTGCGTCTCCAGGCCAGCATTTGGTCCTGTTTAACGATGGTAGACGCAAAACTTTGCGTCTTTACTGGTTATTTAGTGGCTAACTCGCTGAGATCTAGAATAGAATTTCGTCGAACTCACGTTATTCTATTAAGGAGAAGGATGGGTTTGTTATTTCAAGCGATAGAAGTAACCCAGGGTGACTGTAATGCTCATGGAGTTGGAGCCGGCAAATATGTCGGTCTTGTGGTTAGGAAAAACGTCGGTCAAGCCATAGTAGAAACGCCCCTCAAGTAGCAGTGAGTGCTTGGCGTTGAGGTTGACTTCCATGCCTGCTCCGGCACAGATACCGTAATCCAATCGGTTGTTGACCTTCATCGTCAGTTGCTCGACATGCCGGGAATTTTGGAGGAAATAATCCATCCCTCCAGCCTCCTGGTAATTGAAATTGGACTTGATGCCATCCCCCAACATCACGTTCAGCTCAGGTCCCAGGTTGAAGAATCCCTTAACGCGCTGGTTGCCGAAGAAGATGTGTGACATGATGGGCAGCTCCAAGTAGGTGAACTGGTGCCTGTAATTGTAGTCGATGCCATCAAACGCTTCTTTCCAGCCGCGTTGAGTGATATTGAGCTCGGCCATGAGACCGAAGTTCTTTTCCTCAATATAACGGAACATCACGCCTGCTGTCATGCCTGGACACATCGTCTGCTGGACTGTGGGGTTGAAGTTAAGGCGCGAAAAAGACGCGCCAGCCTTGCCGCCGATGGCGATAGTCCCTTCATAGTGGGTCTGTGCCATGGCGGTCAACACCATGAATGCTGTGATGAGGATGGCAGCTAGTCGATTCATCATTTCACGTTGACGGTGATTTGATGGTCGGGGGAGAAATGGACTACCTCGATGGCTTGGTTGGTATAGCCGCGCCAGTTGTCACCGCGTTCCCAGCGGAAACTCGTCTGGATACCCTTGTAGAGCGGTGTCTCATCATTGATGATGCCATCCACGCCCAGGGAATGGAGCAGGTACAGGCCCGTGTCAAAACCATAGATGGCCATATTGGGCACTGCCTGCAAAGGCTCACCACCGAAGTTTGTCTTGTAAGCTGCTTCCAGATCACGTGTGCGGAAACCCTTGGCATTGAAAAATCGGGTAAACATCCAGGAGTCCACGTCCTGCAAGTCGGTCTGGTAATCCTTGAGGTAAAGCACATACTCGGGATAGGCAATCAGCGACAGGTCGCAGTCGAAGCGGTCGCTCTTGACCTGCTTTAATGCCTTGATGTACTTCTTGACCAGATTCTTGTCTCCCGACGAGGGAATGAACACATATTTTGAGCCGGGATTCATCTGGTTGGAAATGTCGTTATAGGTCAAGTCTCCGTTTACATTGATGGTTGTTGTCGGATACTTCTTATGGTTGATGTGTTTGCGCATGTGCTCAAACATCTCCTTATCGCTCTCGCTGGCTGCGCTCAGGAAGATGACATTGTAACCCTTGAATTGCTCGTCAAACCAGCGCATCACATCATGCATCATCTCACTGGTGGGTGTGTTGACCTGATAGACGTAGGGGTTGTCAAGGTAATCTTCGTTCTTGGTGGTGAAGCAATTGAGCACGGGCACGCCGTTGGCTTTGCCGAAGGCATTGATTTTTGACAACTGCTGGGGCTCGCTGGGGGCGATAATCATGTTCATTGTCTTCATTTCGGGAAGCGACAGCAGACTGTCGGTGACATTTAGGTTGTGCTGCGTGTCATAGACCTTGAGATTGATGTGCTTGTCGGTCACCTTGGTGGCACTGTCAAGAGCCAGCAGGAAGCCCTTGTAGAAATCGGTATAAAGGTAGGCTTGTTTGGGTGGTGCGCTCTTGTGCAGCTGGAAGGGGAGCACCAGTGCGATGTTCACCTCATTTTCCAATCGTTTGCTCACCAGGTTGTCGTAGAGGTCATTGATGCGTGGAGCATAGTATTCACGCAGTTCATCAATGGGAATCGTTGACATTTCACCAGTCACTCTCTCGGTGAAAGGCTTGGGCAGAGTAATCACTTTGCCTTTCTTGACCTTTTTCATGTCGGGGTTAGCTGCCTTAAGCTCATTCTCGGTGATGCCGTTGTCGGCAGCGATCGAGGCGAATGTCTCGCCGCGTTTTACCTCATATTTATAGTTGCGGCGTCCGGTGCGCTCATAGATGAAGGGCAGAGCCGTGTTGGGAACGACCTTTACCTTGGCTCCAGTGGTGTATTCATCAGGTTTCAACCCTGGATTGGCATTGATGATGCCCTCGATGGTCGCATTATACTGCTTGGCGATGCTGCAGATGTCCTCTCCGTCCGTGATGGTGTGGAAGATGGGATCGGTGCCTTGTGGAACGGCCACCTGCATGGTCGTGTTGCGGCTGAATGCGTCCTGTACTTGTTGATTGGCGTTAACGGTCGTGCCCTTAGCGGGGATGACAAGCACTTGTCCGGTCTTGATGCCTGAGTCAGAACCTGGATTGGCGGCGATAATCTCTTCAACGGTTGTGCCGTAGCGTTTGGCCAGTCCATAGAGTGTCTCTCCCTGCTCTACAGTGTGACGCTGCTCTGAGGCTGAGGCCACAGCAGGTGCACTGACATTCTGCTTATCGACAGGGAAAAACAATCTCATGCCGCTATCGACACCGTCGGCAGCATCGGGATTGTTCTTGATAATCTCATCCTTGGTAACGCCAATCTTGGCAGCGATGTCATAGATGCTTTCGCCGGCATTGACGTCATAATAATAGAACTGATGACCTCCAACGGTGGTTTGAGGCAGGTTGAACTGAGCCTGTAAACTGGTGGCAGACAATGCCAAGCAGGCCGATAAAACAATATGCTTGATATTCATAATCAATAAACTGTCTTTAAGCGCTTAAAGTATTGGTTTAAGGTTTCGGACTCCTATGGCCCAAAACACACGGCAAATATACTAATTATTGACCGAACAGCATGCAACTCGGTCTAAAAAAAACATTTTATGTCAATTGGGATTAACCACGCGGTCACCGATAATGGCGGCCAGCTGATGCCTGTCGGCGTAAAGTTTCTGCAAGCGTTCCATGAGCTGGGGCTGTTCATCGGCCTTGGCGTGGGCGATGCGTTCCTTGATCTCATTGATTTTCTGAACGATCAAGGCATTCTGCCAGTTATACAATCTGTCGGGCACAAGGCTCAGCAGTTTGTCCCGCTCTTCAAGAATCACGGCAAACTGTGTATGTATCTTGCTGAGTTGCGGCATATTGTCTGTCGCAAGGTCACATGCCAATTGCCGGATGTCATCATCATCAATGGAACATAGCACTTTTACCAGGTAGCTGCTGTTGAATTCCATCAAAGCTTGTTTGGCTTTGACACTGGCTCGTGCATTCACTTCTTTTACCTTGCGCTCATGGGCATTGATGAGTGCCGTACTGTCAAGTGCGTCTGGCTCTTCTTCGCTATAGCTGGCCATCTCACTTGTGATGTACTCATTGGTCTGTTCTTCAAGTTTGATGTTAAAGGCCTCTAAGTCCTTATAGTACTGAGGAATATATTGCAAAGCAACTTCAAAGGTACGTCTGTACAACGGATCAATGAAGCTCATGTTCTCCAGGAAGAGTTCGTTGTTGATGTGTTCGAGAACCGTTGTGGGACGTACGGTGCCGTCGTCATATTCTGTGTCGGTCAAGTAGCACATGCCATAGTTGACGATGAGGCGGATGACCTCGCGCTCCTGAATTAGAATGGCTTCGTTGTGGTTTGGTGTTTGATGCTGTGTTAGTGTTGTCTCGGCTGGACCGATTTCGGGGAGCAGGTCATCGGGCAGAGGAGCAGGTGGTGTGTCATCATCGGGAAATGCTGGTGGTGTCGCCGTGTTATCCCCGGCGGCCTGCTTCATGCGCTGTTCGCGAGCTTGTTGCTGTTCACGCTCTTTGCGCCATTGCTCACGGTATTTTTCACGGTATTGCTTGATTTGGCGCAAGATAGTCTGTTCGTCAAAGCCGAACAATGTGCTGCACTCCTTGGCATAGACCATGCGTGCTATCTCGTCAGGGATGAGCGCAATGGACTTGACCACATCGGTAATGGCAGCAGTGCGCTTGATGGGGTCGTTCTGGGCGTCTTTGAGCACCACGCTCGACTTGAAGTTGATGAAGTCTGCTTCATGGGCAGCGATATATTCCTCTACTTCGGTATGACTGTGGGCTCGCACGAATGTATCAGGGTCGTCCTCTGGTGGCAGCGGTAACACCTTGATGCTGAGTCCCTCCTTGAGTAGCATATCTACACCTCGGATGGCTGCCTTGATGCCGGCTTCATCACCATCAAACATCTCGGTGACGTTGTTTGTGAAGCGGCGGATGGCGTGGATATGCCCTTCGGTCAAAGCAGTGCCCGACGAGGCGATAACGTTTTTGAACCCCGCCTGATGCATAGAGATGACGTCGGCATAACCCTCGACAATAAAGCATTTGTCCGCCTTGCTGATCTCGCGCTTGGCTTGATACAGGCCGTAGATCACGTTACGCTTGGAGTAGATGACCGACTCGGGTGAGTTGACATATTTGGCGATATTCTTGTCCTTCTTGAGCGTTCTGCCACCGAAGGCAATCACTTTGCCGGCTATGTTCATGATGGGGAACATTACGCGGCCACGGAAACGGTCGCGCCCTCCGCTATGCTCATCGGCAATGCATAGTCCTGTGTCAAAAAGCAGTTTGGGGTTAAAACCCTGGGCGATAGCTGCCTTGTAGAAATCATCATATCCCTCGCTGGAATAGCCCAAGCGGAACTCCTTGATGGTGTTGTCATTGAACCCGCGTTCACGGAAATAGGAGAGACCGATTTCCTGTCCCATTTGGGTATCGTGCAGCTGTTTCTCGAAATAGTTGCACGCCCACTCGTTGAGCATGAGCATGGCCTCGCGCTCGGTCTGTGCCTGTTTCTCTTCATCGGTGAGTTCCTTCTCCTGGATCTCGATGTGGTATTTACGGGCTAGATAGCGCAGCGCTTCGGGATAGCTCAGCTGCTCATGTTTCATGATGAAGTTGACCGCACTGCCTCCCTCGCCACAGGCAAAGCACTTGCAGATACCCTTTGAACGGGACACGTAGAACGACGGGCGGCGATCGTTGTGGAACGGACAAAGGCCTATCCAGTTGGCACCACGTCGCTTGAGGGCAACGAAGTCGCTCACCACGTCAACGATGTCGGCGGTGTCAAGAATCTGCTGTACTGTATTGTGATCTATCATCTCGGAGTTACTGTGATAAAGGTCCGCAAACGGCGTCGGGTATCAATGCCTGGTCAACAGCCGACACGCCATGTAACCTCAACTCCATCGCGTCGCCCTTAAAGGCGGCACGGAATTTGGCGGTGTCGCCGTTCATGCCTTCCAGGGACTTGCGGTAGGTTGTGATTGCCTCTTGCATGTCCCCTTGGCATAGCAACACATGCCCACGGTTGAGCAGGTCTTGAGGTGTGGGAGTGTCATATTGTGTAATGCGGTCATAGTAATCTATGGCGCGTTCATAGTCGCTCAACAGGAACGAGCACCAGGCGATGGGTCGCCAGGCTCGATGTTTGGCACCCTCCATCAGGTCGGCTTTATAGTATTGCTGCAATGCCTCGCTGGTGTGATTGTGCTCAAGCAACACGTGGCCGATGGTCAGCGTGAGAGACACGTTGTCGGGGGTTAATGCTTCAGCGCGGCGATAGTAGTCAAGCGCTTGGTCATATTTCCCCTGGATACGGTAACATGCGGCGATGTGACGCATGTTCCAGGCATCGTTCTCGTGGATGAGTTCATACCTCTTATAGTAGGTGAGTGCTTTCTCAATGTTGCCTGCATTCTGATAGGCGAAACCGATTTTTTGATAGATATGGGCGTCGGTAGCGTCATCCATGCCTTCAAGACGGGTAAAGCACTTGATGGCGTCATCATAGAACGCATTTTTGAAATACAAGGCACCTAACAACTCTAGTACATGGGCGTCACGGGTGACTTGGACAAGTGGCAGGCAGTCGGTCATGTCCAGTCCTGGATCATCCATGACTGGGATGAATTCGCGCCGGCGGGAAAACAGTTTGAAAAAGCGGTACAGGTCTTGGACAAAGGCTGTAATGATGGCCATGCGGCGCTGCCGTTCGTCGGGCAATTCTGTTTGGCGGGCCTCGTTGAGGGCGGCATTCTGTTCCTCTAACTGGGCAGACATCATGCTGCGCTGTGACTCGGGCAAAGCGCCGAGTGACAGGCAGAAGGAGTATTTGTCGCTATTGCATAGGTATGGAGCATGTTGCACCACATCGGCAAAGCCCAGTTTGTTGGCACCCAGGTTTTCCAATATGGTGGAATGGGCGGGGTAGAAAGGAAGGAACCAGTTGCTCAGAGTCTTGAAGAATGGGAAGGTCTTCAAGTGGGCAAATGTGGCGATGAACACGTCACTGCCTTCAACCTGCATCGTGTTGAATTCCTCGATTTTGCGGGTGATGCCGCTCTGGTCCAGCCATTCTTGCCATTCCGGGTTAGCTTCAATATCGCTCAGGTCTATGACTTGAGAGTCTTTATCCTTGAGTTTATCGATGATATCGGGGCGCATTTTCATGATGTTGGGGATGAGGTCGTTGCGCACCCGCTGTTTCACGTTCTCGGTGTTACGGGAACGTGCCAGTTGCAGTTGTATTCCCCACACGTCACGATCGAAGTCTGGCGAGTCAAGCAGGGCAGCAAGTCGCATCTGTATACCCTTGGACGATGATGTGCGTTTTCTGTGGGCCAGCATGGCCAGCATGGCGCAGGTCAAAGCGCGCAGTTGCACTTCGGGCTCATCGCTCAGCGAGTAGGCTTCCAGCAGGATGAGCAGTTTGCTCTCGTCATAGAATTTCATCAGTCCGAGCATCAGGGCTGCTATAATCAGGCAACGGGTGTGAACCGGTAGGATGTCCCCACCGATGCAGAGCTTCAAAGAAACAGCGTCATCGGTCGAGATGGGAAAAGTGGACCACACGCGGTTGAAAAGTTTGGTTTCGATAGCCTCGGCGTGATGCAGATGTGACAAGATGGCATGATTGTCACCCTGCTCTTGGGGCACCGATTGAACAAGAGACAGCTCCTTGATTGCGGCACGGTATTCCTCAACTATGGCAACAAGCGATGCCGCGCCCAACTCGCGACGGCGGGCGTAGAACACTTCGGGGCTGAGGGGCTCCATCAGCCCGATGAAGCACTGGTCATTGAGTGTGTAGAGCGATTGACGTATGCTCGTCAGGATCTCGTCGCGTTGAGGATCTATCACGCCTTGAGCAAGATACTTGAGCATGAACGTGTAGGACATGCGCAGGCGTTCTAGCTCGTCGTTCATGTCACCACGTCCCATGGCATCGGTCAACAGTTTGATATGCTTGAAGGCGTCATTCACCTCGGCATTGTCAATGCAGTGGTTAGCGTTCTGGTGGGTCTTTTCTATCTCTTGAATTGTCATCGGTTGTCTGTTTTTGTACACAGATAAGGCAAATACTATGCAAAAGTAACAATAATTGCACGATTCTGCGAATTTTCTCTCGGTTTTATTCTGATTATAGAAATATTTCCTTAATTTTGCCGCAAAATTATCAAACACATTTTACACATTATGGTTATTCAACGCATTCAATCGGTTTATCTTATCATTGCTGTCATTTTGATGGCTGTGTTTGCTTTCTTCCCCGCATTGACTTTTGAACTTGGTGGCAGGGAGTTTGTCTATGGTGCTCTCGAGGCAGGCAAGGTCGGTGTGACACATATCGACCCCTTGATGCTGATGCTTGTGGTTTTGATATCTCTGCTCGCCTTCATCGACATTTTCTTGTACAAGAACCTGCAACGTCAGATGACAGTCTGCTTTGTGGATATTATCATTGGGCTGGCTATGCTTGTCGCCATCGGAATACAGGCATTCTATGTCAGCGGCAAGGAGGGTGTCACCTTGACATGTCAGTGGTATCTTATCCTGCCCATTTTGTCCATCGTTTTCCTGATGCTGGCTCACAAGGCTATGTCGCGTGACAAGAAGACCTTGCGTGATGCTGATCGCCTCAGGTGATTATCATATTCATTTATTACTAGAAGATAAACGGCTCAAATTTCTCTTTAGGTCATGATTACTGCAATGATCGTCATTTTTGTGATTGGTTATGTGCTGATCACATTGGAGCATACCCTTCACATGAACAAGGCCACCTTTGCATTGCTCACGTGCGGTGTGCTATGGACTATCTATGCCTTGTGTGGCAATGATCCTCACATGCATGAGGCGATAGTCAATCAATTGGGCGATGCCTGCGAGATTGTAGTATTCCTGATTGGTGCCATGACCATTGTGGAAATCATTGACCGTTATGGTGGTTTCGCGTTTATTACCGAGAATATCAACGCCAAGAGCAAGCGGCACTTGTTATGGATTATGTGCTCGTTGTCGTTTGTCATGTCGGCTGTGCTCGATAACATGACGACGACAATCATCATGGTGATGATGCTGCGCCGTCTGCTCAGTGACCAGAAAGACCGATGGCTATTTGCCGGACTCATTGTCATTGCAGCCAATGCCGGTGGTGCATTTTCGCCCATCGGTGACGTTACCACCATCATGCTGTGGATGGATGAAAAGGTTTCTTCCGCTGGACTGATTGTCAATCTGTTGATTCCCAGTATAATTGCTATGGTGGTTCCCGTCCTGATAGCCCAATATTCTATCAAAGAGGGAAAAATGCAGACGGTGACCCGCATGGCCGACAAGAACCCTGATCTGCATGACCGTCATCCGCACTTGAGCAAAGCCATGCTCATCATCGGTGTCTCAGGACTGCTGTTTGTGCCTCTATTCAAGACGTTGACGGGACTGCCTCCCTTTATGGGAATCATGATCTCGTTGGGTGTGATTTGGGGCGTGACCGAGTTCTGGGTGAAGCATTTCAAGATTGACTCCAAGATGGGTGGCCGTGTTTCATCGGCGTTGCACACCATCGATATGCCTACCATTCTTTTCTTCCTGGGCATCTTGATGGCTGTGTCGGCACTTTCCGAGGTGGGTATCCTCAACACGCTTGCCGATGAGATGAACAACAGAATCCATGAACCGGTTACGATGACTTCCATTATCGGCGTTTTGTCATCAATCGTCGATAACGTCCCGCTGGTATCAGCATGTATCAAGATGTTCGAGAACATGGCTCCTGCAGGAACGGTCGATCCCTATCTGCTCACCTTTGTGGAAGATGGTCTGTTCTGGCATCTGTTGACCTTCTGTGCCGGTGTCGGCGGTTCGTTGCTCATCATCGGCTCGGCAGCTGGTGTGGTGGCAATGGGTATCGAGAAGATTCCGTTCTTCTGGTATTTCAAGCGCATTTCATGGCTCGCCCTGGCAGGTTATGTGGCAGGCATTCTCATTATCTGGCTTGAGAGCCTATGCCCATTCTTCATGCAAACGGGAGGCTGACAAGAATAAAGTACTGATACTCAATTTATCCGCAGCCCTCGAGATGCAAAATTTTGCATTTCGAGGGCTGCGTTTTGGTTAATGCCTAACGATTGGAGACGCAAAATCTTGCGTCTCTACAGGACTCACTAGGCTAACCAATTCAAGAGCATAATTTTGTCTAACTCTCTTTAAAAATATAATGGCTTGGCGGCTTAACGTGGGGTCACCGGTAGATCATGCCGGTATAGAAGTGGAGCGTTTGGCTTTTGGTGTTGAAGTGATTCTGATTGGGTGACCATTCGCCACGTTGCAGGCCAGGGGCCAACTTGACTGAACGGTTGCCATACATGTTGTTGATGCCGTCGATGCTGGTCATCAAACGGCGCAATTTGCCATGATCATCGGGGTCAAACACGTTGAGTTGGATGCCTCCGCCGTGTTGGATGTCGAGTGCCATGACGCCTGCCTTGCGGTAAGTAAAACCGTCGCGCCAGATGTTGTTGAATGCGTTGAGTGCTTGCCGTGCGATGGTCATCGTGTCGTTCGTCGGCGTGTCAAGTTGCAGTTGGCATGAGTTGGAATAGAAAGGCAGGTCTTCGCGGAAACGGTCGCCACGCACGTAAGTCATCACGCTGCCTGCCACGCTACCCTCGTCACGTAGTTGGCGTGCTGTGCGTTCGGCAAAACTGACAATCGCGTCGGCTATTTCGTCACGGTCGGTCAGCACCTTTCCGAAGGTGCGTGATGTCATGATGGTCTTGTGGGCGATATCCACGGGGTTGGCAATCTGGCAATCATGGCCCATGAGTTCACGTTGGGTACGTTCCAGGGTTACCGAGTATAGCGACCTCACTAACGACGGTGGCATTTTCACGAAGTCGGCTGCAGTCCTGATGCCGCGGCCTTGCAGCGATGCCGACAAACGTCGCCCGATGCCCCACACATCCTCGATAGGCGTACGCCGCAGGATGATATCGATGGCTTCGGGACGTACGAGCCAATAGACGCCATCGGTGATGCGACGGTCCTTTTTGGCGATATGGTTGGCGACTTTGGCAAGTGTGCGCGTGGGAGCGAACCCTACACTAACGGGGATACCAACATATTGTTTGACCTTTTTCACCACTTCGGCCATCACACGATGGCTTGTCTCGACATCCTCGTGTGGCAGGAGAAAAAAAGCCTCATCGACCGAATACTGTTGCAGGTTTTCGACTTCCTGGCCCATCAGGTGCATGACACGGTCCGACAGGTCGCGGTACAGGATGTGGCGCGCCGACAGCTGGATGACTTGCCGTGGATCGGTGTATTCCTTGATTTTAAACGCTGGGCAACCCATGGGAATGCCGGCTGCCTTGGCCTCGTTGCTACGGGCGATGACGCAACCGTCGTTATTTGACAGCACAACAACGGTCTTTCCATTGAGACGAGGGTCAAAGACCCGCTCACAGGAAACAAAAAAATTATTGCAGTCTATCAGCCCGTACACTGTTAAAGTAATAGATAATAGATCCTAGATAATAGATCCTAGATAATAGCTTCTAGATAATAGCTTCTAGATAATAGCTTCTAGATAATAGTTTCTAGATAATAGTTTCTAGATAATAGGTAGAAGATAATAGATAGTAGATAGTAGATAGCAGTCAACTCCTCACTTCTAACTCCTCACTTCTATCTCCTAACTCTCAGAGAGTTCCAGCCAGCGCATTTCTTTCTCATCAAGCAAGTCCTTGACTTCTTGGTAGCGGGTGGCCTTGGCAGCTACGTCGTCAAGGGTCTCACCGCTGGCAAAAAGAGCGTCCAACTCGGCTTTCTCCTTGTTGAGAGCTTCAATATCCTTGTTGAGTTGTTCAAGCTCACGTTGTTCCTTGTAGGTGAGGCGTTTCTGCTCGCTGCGATTGGCCCAGGTGTTCTCCTTGGGTTTGGCGACTTCCTGTTCTTTAGCGGCCTGTGCGGCCTCCTGCTCGTGACGCTGTTTCCATGCTCGGTACTCGCTATAGTTGCCTGGGAAGTCCTTGACATGGCCATTTCCCGTGAAGACAAACGTATGGTCCACCGTGCGGTCCATAAAGAAACGGTCATGACTCACGATGATGACACAGCCGTTGAATTGCGACAGGTATTCCTCGAGAATCTCCAGCGTAGAGATGTCCAGGTCGTTGGTCGGCTCGTCGAGGATGAGGAAATTGGGCTTGGTCATCAGCACCATCGCCAGGTAGAGGCGACGCCGCTCTCCACCGCTCAGCTTGGCGATGAACTTCTGCTGGTCTTGAGGTGAGAACAGGAAGTGGTTCAGCCACGCCATGGCGGTATAGTGGTGTTTCTCGTCAAAATAGATGTATTCGGCTACATCACGCACGGCGTCAATCACCCGTTTGCCCTCGTCAAAGTGCATCCCTTCCTGGCTGTAATGGGCAAACTTAACCGTCTCACCGATTTCGAAATAACCGCTGTCAGGCTTAACGATATCGAGCAGCAATTTAATGAATGTGGTCTTGCCCACGCCGTTGTCGCCCACGATGCCCAGCTTCTCGTAGCGGGCAAACGTGTAGTTGAAGTCGTCGAGAATCACTTTGTTCCCGAAACGCTTACATACATGGTGGGCCGTGAAAATCTTTTTGCCGATGTAGGCGCTCTTGACGTTCAGCTCCACCTCTCCGTCGTCGCGCCGTTGCTGGGCACGCTCCTGCAGGTCGTAGAAAGCGTCGATGCGGTATTGGGCCTTGTGGGCTCGGGCCTGAGGCTGGCGCCGCATCCAGTCGAGCTCGGTGCGTAGC
>JAEEGG010018191.1_pt1 | contig 14344 bp, 14 predicted proteins | sample 9134161 | NCBI WGS metagenome assembly JAEEGG01 (sample SAMN16246543, study PRJNA631951) | gut metagenome | biome: gut microbiome; feature: rumen; material: CR-attached | host: Bos | place: Iran: Karaj | collected 2018-10
TACACATATTCAAGCACGGATAAAGACAGGTTCAGTCTTCATGACTGTTATGCAACGTCGGTAGAGCTGGTAAATGACAGGCTTGTATTCAGGCTTCCGGACGGATTTTTTTGCATGGATTATTCCGATGAATGGCCCAATACGGGAAGGGCGGAGATTGAGTTTATCCTTGAATCCGCAGATTCTGCCACGCTGCATACTTTTGTCGAGGCTGAAGGAAAGACTTTCCGCAATGAATATAATGTCACTCAGATGATGGAGAAGATCAACAGCGGGGAGTGGGAACTGGAATTCGCCTACCGTTACGACGGTTATCAGGAGGTGCTCTACAGGTGCTGGATATGGGAAAATCCCGGGCGTGCGGCATATGAGGGTGAGCTGTGGATAAGGACTAAGGAAGATATGATCTTCAGATGGGATTCCCCGGTATAAAGTTTATAAACTGAAAGTAGTTGACTACATTGTGATACTGTTATAATATAAACGTGTTTATATAAACACGTTTATATTAAATTACAGAGAAATTGCAGGTAATGTTTTTGCAGGAAAGGACATATCATGGTTTTGATAGTTAATACTACTTCAGACCATTCAGCAACTGAGGAACTAAAAGCCCTGGCTGCTGAAAAGGGCATAGATGCAGAAATCATCGAGGCATATTCCATGAACATCAGCCACTGTATAGGCTGTAACTACTGCTGGCTAAAGACTCCGGGTGTGTGTGCGATAAAGGATGATTATGAGATCATTCTGAAAAAGATCATCCACTCAGACCAGCTCTGGGTGATATCCGACACGGCACTTGGCTTCCTTGATCATAAGGGCAAGAACATCTTCGACAGGATACTTCCCATCGCAACCATGTATCTCAGATTCGTCGGGAATCAGATGCGCCATATTCCCCGTTATGACGGAAAAACTGATATCGGCATCATCTACACAGGTGAGCCTGACAGGGAGTATCTGCAGAGGTGGAGCGAAAGGACCGCCCTGAATTTTGACAGCAGATCACTTGGCGTATACAGAACAGATGAGATAAAGGAGGCGGTAGCATGCATGTGCTGATAATAAACGGAAGTCCGAGGGTTAAGGAATACAGCAACACTGACAAGATACTCGTCAGGTTCACGGAAGGACTTGCAGAAAACGGAACGACCTTTGAGCAGTACGAGATCTCGGACAGGAAGCAGTGGGATACCATCAGGGATGCTTTTTATAAAAATACCGACATCATTATAGCCCTTCCTCTTTATGTTGAATGCATACCGGGACTGCTTATTGAGTTTCTTGAGACGCTGACTCCCAAGACTGACGGCACCCGTCTTTCCTTCATACTTCAGAGCGGCTTTGCGGAAGGCATCCAGCTCAGATGCGGTGAGGCTTATCTTGAAAAACTCGCAACTTACCTTGGATGTACATATATGGGAACACTTGTAAAAGGTGATAACTTTGGTATAAGATTTGTAGGTGCGGATACCCGTGAGAAGATAACCGGTCAGTACATGCAGATGGGCTGCGAATATGCTCGAAACGGAGGCTTTACCTCGGAAGAGTGCAGGAAGTTTACAGGCCCGGAGATCTTTCCGGCACCGGTTCGACTGCTGGTCGGGCTGATGTTCAGGACTGCCGCGAAGAAGAACTTTATAAAAGTAGCTAAAGAATGGGGCTGCACGAAGCCGCTTGACTACAGACCGTATCAATGAATGATTTTATAATTTAGGTATCATGGGAAGAAAAACTACGATCACAAAAGAGATGATACTGGAAGCTGCTTACGAGCTTCTTGATGGATCCGGTATAAGTTCGGTTGCGATAAAACAGATCGCAGCTAAGCTGCAATGCTCCACTCAGCCGGTCTCCTGGCATTTCGGAAGCATGACAGAGCTTCGTAAGGAACTCTACATCTATGCTGCCCACAAAGTCTTCGACGGACTTGAGGAGAGAATGCAGGGAAGAGATGCCATGGAAGCCTTCTTTTTCACAGGTGTATGGTACCTGTCGATCGCCTGCGACCATCCTCACGTCTTCCGCTTCCTCAATGTGGACGACACCACCGAGACCATAGGAGAGAGGATATACGGCAACACCAGTATCTTTTCCCTCCAGTTTGATGAGGAAGCCGTCAAAGTGTTTTCCGAACAGTATGACATCCCCAAAAAGAAGATATCAGGGATGGTCCGTGATACCGTTATCTACACCCACGGCCTTGCTACTATGATGATGTTCGACAATTTCAAGCTTCCCAAAAAGGAAGCCTGCAGGATGATGTATGATGTTGGCATGAAGCTGGCAGACTCACTTGGGATCAAAAACAAACCGAGGTTTGAAACACTGTACAAAAGATGTGAGTGAAGAGGAGATAAAAGATTATGAATGAGAAGAAGTATAGTACACTTGGGCTGATCGCAGTTATACTGCAGGGGATTGCAGTTTTGGGAGCTGCATGCGTTATTGTATTCCAGAGGGCACTGCTTCCGTTTTATACCGTCTCGGATCTTGAATACACCGGATTGATAATCCCGGTCGCAGTCATTTTCATGGTTCTGGATCTGGTCATATATATTGTGTTTCTTTTACACTCATCCGCAGAAGGTCATAAGGCACTGGTCATTGTGCTTATAGTAGTATCTGTGTTATTAACATATATATCATTTGTTTCAGGGTTTGTCGGTACCATGATCTATTCCAGAATGGGAGAGGCATATCTGGTTGCTTATTCCGGAGTTTCAAGCCTTATTTCATTTACAACTCTGCTTACATCTCCGGCTGTTGTTTTATTCTATGTAGCCTGCGGAAGATATACCGCTCGAAAGGGTGCCTGACACCATTAAATTTTTATAAACTTTTTGACAGATAAAGGGCGGTTCCCGGTGAACCGCCTTTTTTCAATTAAGAAACAGTTAAGAAACTGACAAGGTACAGCTCAAGACTTGTTAAGGCCCCGGGGGTTATATTGGTACCATCAAAGGAAACATCAGTAAGGAGAAATAAAATGGATAAGAAAATGATCTTACAGGCTAAAGAGCTTTCAAAGACCTTCTCTAACGAGTCTGTTCAGCAGCATGTACTTAAGAATCTCAATCTGAAGATATATAAGGGTGACTTCACTGTTATTATGGGTAACTCCGGATCCGGAAAGAGCACACTTCTGTATTCCCTTTCGGGGATGGACAGGCCCTCACTTGGCACTGTCAGTTATTATCTTGGTGATGGAGACGAAGCAACTGACATATCGAAATACAGCAACGATAAGCTGGCACTTTTCAGAAGAAACCATGCGGGATTCGTCTTCCAGCAGAATTACCTGAATGACAGCATGAGCGCTCTGGACAATGTCATGATCAGCGGTCTTCTGAAAAATAAAAACAGAAAGGAACTGGCAGAAAAGGCCAAGGGACTTCTTAAGAGAGTGGAGATATCGGAAGCGGATTCCAGGAAATTCCCCGCACAGCTTTCCGGAGGCCAGCAGCAGAGAGTTGCAGTGGTAAGAGGCGTCATCAACGATCCGGAGATCCTTTTTGCGGACGAGCCCACAGGAGCTCTCAACTCTCAGAATACCGAGAACGTACTTGATATCCTCAGTGAGCTGAACGCTTCCGGACAGAGCATCGTGATGGTAACCCATACCATCAAGGCTGCGGAGCGCGGAAACAGGGTCATATATCTGGCAGACGGAGTGATATCCGATGAATGCGAACTCGGAGAATATGCGGGAGACTATAAGGATGATTTAAATCCCGACAGAGAAAGAGCACTGGAAAGACACAGGAAACTCAAGGACTTCCTTCAGGAGATGGGGTGGTAAAATGTACAGATTATTCATGATAGCAAGGAACAACATCAAGAGACAAAAGGGTGACATGATCACCTTCATGATCCTCACCTTCCTGTCCGCATTCCTTATATTCGACTGTGCTTCAGCCCTTCTCGGTATGGGAAAAGTAGTGGACGATCGGTTTGAATCCATAAACGGCGCCCATGTAATGCTCTATGCCACCGGGATTGAGATGGATGAGAATGCGGCAGAAAAAGCCTTCAGGGAAAATGAGCACATCGCAGAGTATGAAAAGACTCCCTTCGTCAACGCAATTGTCGAGCACCGCTTAAAGGGCGAGGAGGAATTCGGACAGTATCAGTTTTTATTTGAAAGCTACGGCGAGACCAAGGATCTTATGAACATAGAGATGCCTGTGACTTCCTTCGGCAGGAACGATATACTCCTTCCTCTTTACCTCGAGGGAAAATACCCCCTTGGTTCATGCATGCAGATCAGAATGGACGATGAGATCTATGACCTGAACGTTGCGGGCTATATCCAGGATCCTTACTTCAGCAGTTCTGTAAATATCACGGTATATTCGGTAGTGGTATCACGGGAGATGATGGATGCCTTTGCAGAGGATCACCCGGGTGTTGCCGTTAAGGGTCATATCTATAAGGGAAGATGCGCCGACCCTTCATACAATACCAATGATCTTGAGGGAGAGATATCCGCGGTTTACAAAGCTTCTCTTGAAGAAGCCAAAGCAGCAAATCCCGGGATCATCGTACCCGAGCCCATGCTAATCAACTGGCAGGTGATGCGTGGCGGCGCACAGTTCATGCCCATGGTATTCATGGCAGTGATACTTGTCTTTGCAATCATCATTCTCGTGATATCACTTGTCGTCATATCCTTCAGCATCAGGAATTTTATTGCAAGGAGCATGAAAAATACGGGGATCCTTGAAGCCTGCGGATATACCGTGACGGAGCTGAGACTTTCCATGTTGGTGCAGATACTTCTTGTTACCCTTACAGGATCGGCCCTTGGCGTCATCGCTGCTGTTGTGACCTTCAGGTATTTTGCTGTGGTGATCACCATGATACTCGGCCTTGAATGGACATGCGGGGTCAAGCCGGTAACAGGCCTTTGCGTCATCTGCGCACTGCTTCTCATAGCAGCTCTTCTTTCCGCATCCATCAGCGCACCTCTTAAGAAGATATCCGTACTGGATGCATTAAGAGGCGGCATATCCGCACATAATTTCAGGAGGAATTTCTTTCCCTTTGAAAAAACTCCCCTTCCCATTCCGGTTGTTCTTTCCCTAAAGGACTGCCTGGGAAATGCCGGAAGAAACATACTTATCGTATTCATATCTGCACTCCTTATTATCGCTGCCCTTGCAGGCTTTGGGATAATGGAGAACTTCGGAAAGGATCCGGCAGGTCTCATAAGATTCATGGGCATGGATATGGCAACCATCAGGATAGACGGAGAGGACGGATACACCGGGGATATAGCTGGATTAAACGGTGCCGGCAAGGTTGTAAAATGTGCTGAATTCGAACCCGTGATCTCATTCGGTGACAGATCCGCCGGACTTCATGTCAATATCGCAGATGATATTAATAACATTGAGAACCTCAACCTTATTGAGGGAAGAGTCATAGGAAGCGATAACGAGATCATGCTCACAAACGGTGTCATGGAGGATCTGGGAGTTAAGGTCGGTGATGTCGTGACCCTCGAATACGCCGGAAGTTCTGCAGATTATCTGGTATGCGGAAGCCATCAGAGAGTTGACCGCATGGGCAGAAGCGCATATATGACCTTTGAAGGAGCATCCAGGATCCATTCGGGTGATTTCCCGATTTACTACAATGTGATCGGTCTTGAGGGAGTAAGCTACGACGAGCTGGAATCTGAGGCAAGAGTGCTTGCAGAGGAGAAGGGACTTGATCTTTCATATCAGAATCTTGATAAGATGATGAAGGATACAGCCGGCACCCTCGCACTAGCCATGAAGCTTCTATGCATCATCATTACAGGCATAACCATATTCATAGTAATATTCGTTGAATCCCTTGTGATCCGCGCCAAGATGGCCCGCGAGTGGAAGGACCTCGGCATCAGCAATGCCCTTGGAAGAAGCAGCAGGGAGCTGATCGTCCAGATCATGCTTTCCAATATACCTGCAATAATCCTGGGCTCCCTTATAGGCATCCTCCTTTCGGGAAATGTAACAAGGACCATAACAAGACTTGCTTTCTCAATCTTTTCCATCAGGAAGGTTGATATCACCATCCCCGCAGTCTGGGCAGTGGTGTGTTTTGCAGGAATGATACTCGTTGCCATTCTTTCATCAGCAGCGTCAGGAACAAGGGTGAGACGCCTTCGTCCTGTTGAGATGATCACTGAGGATTGAGAACCGGCGTTAAAGCAGGGCATCTTCACCTCGCTGATGTGATCACTGAAGATTAAGTGGCTGCGTTAATGTGATCACTGAAGGCTGACTGAGATGCCCTTGCAGATTATTTTCACCATGGTTCTGTTATGATACACTTATGTGGAAATGATCCGTAACATACGGGGTGAAGATATGCATTACAATTGTCTTATAGTGGATGATGAAAAGGAACTTGCACAGATGACGGCGGAGTACTTCGGGATGTTCGAGGTTAAGACCTGCTATGTCACCACCGCCGATGAATGCTATGAATTCCTTGGAAATAACAGCACGGATCTGATCCTCCTGGATATCAATCTGGGGGACGGATCCGGCTTTGACGTGTGCAAGAAGTTACGTGAAAAATACAGACTGCCCATTCTTTTCATAAGTGCAAGGCAGAGCGACGATGACATTCTCATAGCCCTCAGCATAGGGGGCGACGATTATATCAAGAAGCCTTACAGTCTCTCTGTACTCCTTGCCAAGGTTAAGGTGACACTAAAAAGGATCGCAGAGTCTGCAGGTGCTTCGGCGCAGGCGGAAGCAGGCGTACCTTCTGACAAAGAAGCCCTTTCTCTTGATCCTTCCACAATGTCTGTGATGGTAAGGGGAGAGCACATCACGCTGAAAGCCAGGGAATATGCGCTTCTCGAGGCACTGTATAAACATAAGAACACCATAGTTTCCAAGGACAGGCTTTTCGAAGAGGTCTGGGGAGACGGCTACTACAGCGACGGAACCCTGAACGTCCACATCCGTAAACTCAGGGAGAAAATCGAAGAGGATCCCAATGACCCTGCCTTCATCAAAACGGTCTGGGGCACCGGATATATTCTTGAGTTATGAAACACATTAAGGGACTCTATATAATCCATACAGTCTTCGTCATTGCGGCGCTTCTTGTGCTCTTATACGTATTCAACAGTATGAGCGCAGGCTCGGTCGTTGTGGGCTCCTACAGTGATGAAGAACTTGCACTCTACAAGAGGATATGGGACGAGCTGATGATCAGCCGTGATGCGGATAGGAATCATATGATCCGGATCCTGCTCATATTCTGGGGAGTGGTGGCACTCTCCGGTTACGCACTGCTTACCCTCATTTACTTCAGACTTGTAAGGCCTGCTGAGGACATGCAAAAGTTTTCATCCGAGATAGCAGGCGGCAATCTGGACATCCCCCTTCCCGTCCGCAGGAACAATCTCTTCGGTAACTTTACCGAAAGCTTCGACATGATGAGGGAACAGCTTAAGACCGCCAGGGAGCAGGAGATACGCGCCAAGAAGGCAAACCGCGATCTTGTGGCAGAGCTCAGTCACGACTTGAAGACACCCGTCGCCACCATACAGGCAGGGTGCGAAGTTCTTGATGCACAGATGCACCGTAAAAGAAATACTTCACAGGAAAACGGCACGGTGACTCTTTCTGCTGAGGAACTGGATTCCATGATAGAGAAGGTGGGAATGCTTTCAGACAAGGCCTCCACCATCAACAGCCTTGTGGAGAACGTTTTTCACGCAACCCTGGATGACATGGAAGAGATCCGGATAGAAACTTCCGAGTATGATTCAAGGATTTTACTTGACCATATAAGAAGTATGACGGATTATGGTAACATGATCATAGAAAATGACATCCCCGAGTGCCTCGTGTCCATCGACAAACTCAGGATGAAACAGGTCATTGACAACATAGTAGGCAATTCCAAGAAATACGCCGGAACAGATATCCACGTCTCCTTCGGCATGGAAGAGATCTCGGACATATCAGGTAAGAAGATCCGTTACCTCTCCATACGCATCAAAGATGACGGCCCCGGAGTAAAGCCCGAAGACCTGCCCCTTATCAGCGAGAAATACTACCGCGGCAGGAACACTTCCGAAAAACAGGGTTACGGCCTCGGCCTCTACCTCGTCAAGACCTACATGGAGCGCCAAAACGGCGGCTTCGAATATTATAACGATAACGGTTTTGTAGTAAAACTCCTGGTAAAGATCGCAGGGTAAACGGATTTACTTCTTGAATAATAAGAGAGTTATTGCTTTAATAATGGATAAATGAACCTGGAGAATTTACCGTAATTTTTTACTGATTATCGGAAAATAAAACTGCAGCATCATCTTGAATAAAAGGAGGTCATGTTATGGCAGATAAGATTATCAGAGGCGGATACGCTTCGGACTATGACGATTTTATACTCTGGATAGAGGAACCTGAGACAGGAGTAGCAGCTGCACATATCGCGGATGAGAGCGAGTATATTCCCTGCAAAGTAACCAAAGTCATCAGAAGAAGTGACTACCCCGATGAAGATGAATACAGCGAGGCATGTGACGAGATCACAGACGGAAGCTGTGCAACCTGCACCGGAGAACTCATCACCGACGATGACATCTACTACGTTGAGATCGATGCCGACGGCGATGCTGAAGAGTACGAAAGCATCGAATACGATGATGTTTATTTTTGCTGAGGCAGGAAACGTCACTTTGTTCACAGGAAAGAATATATCATGAAGAAACAAGGTAAACTAACATTTGCATCAATGCTTACGGTTGCGGGAGCCATGATCGGGCTGAGTAACTGCGGAGTGTACGGTCCTCCGGAGGCTCCTATGCCGGGTGTATATGGTTCTCCCGAATATTTTGAGATTGAGGAAGAGGATGCAGCAGGTCCCGAGGTGTATGGCCCGCCTGAGATCATTGAACCGGAAACAGAGGAGGATACTCCTCATAACGGAGCAGTGGATGAATCCGGAATGCTCTATGAGTACTACTCTGAGGATGGTTCCGTATTCATAAGGCAGGATTACAATACCTGCACATCTGTCATAATGGATGGAGAAGAGGGTATCCCTGTTGATATTGCCACGGGTATTTACGGACCGCGTATAGAAAAGAACGATATCGATGGCGATGGTGAGGATGAATATCTCATTGCCGAATGCGAAGGCACCGGGACGGGTATTTCCGTGTACGGATTCTGTATTGTCAGGAAGGATGGAGATGAGTATGTCCTGACAAAATACGATGGAGAGTATTTTACGCAGATAATCCGTGACCGTGTGAAGTACAGCTACGACAAGGACACTCATGAGATAACCGTCACCGTTCAGAATTCGGATGGAGAGACATCCTTTAGCCGCGTTATCGAAAGAGACTATTCTGACGAGTATGATCTGCAGGATGTGGTATGGGGCGATATTATTGCTGTCAGCTTTACAGACGGTAAGCCGTATCTTTCCGCTCCGACGGGGTATATTTTTGCAGACTCGCCGATGCCGGATTATGAGGATGCAATTGAGATATCCGCGCCCATCACGGTCGATACAGACTCCGGTATCACGGTAGGAGATTTTTCACTTGGAGAGGATGACGGAGATAAGACACCGTGAAATATACAAATGGCAGCAGGGTGCAGCAATTCCCACCATAGACAACCTGATAGTGCTGTCGGTTATCTTCGGAGTTTCCCTGGATGAGATCATAGTATTGGAGGATGCCTGCCGGATAAAAACAGCATAAAAGCCCCTCGTTCACCGCCACCACGTTTATCAAGCCCACTTTGCAGATATGTTAAGTGGGTATTTTTACGTTCATTTATCAAATATCGGTTTACATAAAATATGACTACGGTTTACATAACGTAATATTTCTATGAAAACGCCTGTGATTTAATGTATTTCCTCTCTTTTTTGCTGTTTCAGGCTGTTTCAGGCATGCTAGAAGGAATTTATTGAACATAGGTCGTGGGATAATCTGTTTAAGGTGTTTAAGGTGTGTATGAACCGGTCGTAGATGAAATGGTGGCTATCTGCGCAGAGATAGATTCCTGGCGTAAGAGAAAAGAGGCTCAGGAGGCTAACGCCAGATATAATGAGATGCGATACTATGGGCTGGTTGATAATGAGGATGAATGAATATAGAATAAGAACATAAGTAAAGATATATTGAATGTAATGGTATTTCAAGGAGCCACACATGGACATTAATGATGATATAAACAAACTGATCGATATGATTGACGGAAAGATGAATGGCGGAGTCAGCAGACTTAAGGTTGAGTTTACTGAGGAACTGCAGGAGGGACAGCGGAAGGAAGCATATCACCACGGAAGATGCGATGTCGGAAGTCCGTGGGCTACCGGAACTGTCGGAAATTGTGATGCCATTGATTCTGCCAGCCGTTGACAAAGCGGCGACGGAATGTATCAAAAATGATATACTCAAAGGGGTACTTCTGAAACGTCTCCTCATTAACTTATTTTGGGAGAATTGATTATGCTTGGATCAATTGAAGATCTGTCATTGGTTTCAATTATAGTGAAGCTGCTCCTGGCTACACTCTTTGGCGGTATCATAGGTCTTGAAAGAGGTGCCAGTGGTCAGTCTGCGGGTATAAGGACATTCGCTCTGGTATGCATGGGTGCGGCATCCTGTGCCATAGTTAATCTGTATCTGCTCTATACAACGGGCTCTGCAGATGCTGCAAGGATTCCATCGACGGTTATCTCAGGCATTGGTTTCCTGGGAGTCGGCACCATAGTTGTCACGGGAAGAACATCGGTAAGAGGACTTACAACCGCTGCAACTCTGTGGGCTACGGCGGCGCTTGGGCTTATGATAGGTTCGGGATTTATCGTGGGAAGTATCGTTTGCTTTCTCACCATAGTATTCATAGTTGTGGTTCTTAACAGGGTTTCGCGTTTCCAGGAAAATATTGCCAGCAGATTCACTATGTATCTGGAACTCGACAGGGAGACCGGAATTGAGGCATTTCTTTCATACATGAATTCCCACGGATACAGCGTGTCGGTTCTGGAAAAGCAGAAGAATGCATCCATTCATTCCAAGGATATAGGTCTCTACGTAACCTGTAACATCCATAAGCACAAATCACACACTAACCTGATCAACGATCTGTTTACCCTGCCATCAGTCCATTATGTTGAAGAGATAAAGGTATAAAGGTATATCTTGTTTGTAAGGATAGAAGATGTTAACGAATAAAGCCGGTAAGCGATTGATAAAATATGTTCCGGATTATGTTCTCTTTGATCTTGAGACAACCGGACTTTCCTGTCGAAATGATGAAGTTATCGAGATTTCTGCATTAAAAGTAAAAGATGGATCTGTAGAAGATGAGTTTTCTACTCTGGTCAATCCCGGAATGCCGATTCCATTTATGGCAAGCGAAGTGAACGGAATTACTGATGATATGGTAAAGGATTCTCCGGACTTTAAAACAGCGCTGGGACAGTTTATTGAATTTGCGGGAGATTCCGTTCTGGTCGGACATAATATTGTATCCTTTGATATGAAATTCATTCAGAGAGACATTGAGAAGTACTATGGTAAAGTCCTTGGAAATGATTATATCGATACACTGTTACTTGCAAGACTTTATCTTCCTGAACTTCAGCATCATACTCTTTCTGATCTTGCTCATTACTATCATATAAGTACAGCCGGCGCCCACAGGGCGCTTGCTGATTGCAGGATGAATCAGAGGATTTTCGAAAGTCTGAAGGAAGAAATTGAAAATCCTTCAGAAGCTGCACAGGCTGTAAAGAGATGTCCGAAATGCGGTAATGCTCTTAAGATGCGGACCGGTAAGTTCGGAGAGTTCTGGGGCTGCATGAGTTATCCGGAGTGTAAGTATACGGAGAATATCCGCTGAACTAAACATCCATTGAATGCATTTATGTGGAAACGAAAGAGGTGGGAGTATGAGCGATTTTTTATGGTTTGTGATCATAGGGGTATTGTTTGTGCTGCTAGGACTGGTCTTTATGTTGCTTGGCTGGCATATATGGAAAGAACAGAAGATGACTCTGATCATCAGTCATCACTGTGATAAGGTAAGCGATGAAAATAAAAAGGCTTATTGTACACTTTCCGGTGTTGGAATCTTTATTGTGGGAATAGGATTCGTTTTTTCCGGAATCTGCACATTTCTGTTACAGTCCGCCCCGGCATTTATCCCTATGGCAGTCGGATTGGCTGTGGGAATGGCATTGTTTGTATCAGCAGTGATCAGGTATAACCGTTAACTGTAAGATAACGTGGTTAAAGTGTTCGACATCCTGTCTGTTTCGGATGTGCATATGTGAAAGATCAGAGCATGAAGAAAGCATATATCATCATTGTAAATGTGGTCATTATGATCACCATATTGATCTTCGTAGTACTTTATTCGGGATATGAAAACAGGATTTCATATCAGAGACAGATCAAGCACTTTGAGGATACGACTGTTGCAATGGATCAGGTGACGGCGAATTACCTTGAAGGCGAGCAGGGAATCTGTGATATATGGGCACACTATATAGGCAGTACTGAAATGACTATGGAGGAAGCTACGAGCTATATACGTGCCTCCCATGTCATCACCAATACATCGGCACATCTGATATTTCTGGATTCTCTTAAGGGACTTTCTACCCGCCCTAGACTGGGGACGGAGGATGATTATGATGTTTCCTATGAATTGCTTGGTCTTCTGGACGATACGGACTGGATCGATGAGCTCGGGCAATCTGTCAATGTAACCCGCGCTTACACGAATCCAATGAATGGAGAACAGTCGCTTGCTTTCTGCAACAATATCACCCTCTATGATCAGGTAAGCGGGTCGCCCAGGGACGCTGTACTTCTCAGAGTGGTTCCGGTATCATCTCTCGAGCAGAAATGGATCTTCCCGCAGTCTGTCTTTGCCAATACCGAGCTTTCCATGATAGATGCTGACGGAGATTATATTCTCAAGGGCTACAGCTTCAAGAATTCCAGTTTTTTTGAATTTTATAAGTCATATAATCCGACGGATCCCGAATCTTCCAAAGAGCTGTTTGAGCGCATTACTTCATCCACCGGTTCCGTTTCAATGATAAATTCCCACGGGCAGGAATGCATCCTTGCCTTTACTCCCGTATCCTCAACAGCGGGATGGACTATGCTGGGACTGGTGCCGGCAGAGGATTTAAGTGCTGACAAGAGTAACTGGGTACTGATCGGAGTTGTCTCAGTTGCTTTGCTGATACTTTTTATCTGTGACATGTTCTATATGCAGTATGTTAACAGGCGTCTCCAGATCACAGCCAAGAAAGCAGAGCAGGCCAATAAGGCCAAGACCGATTTCCTTTCCACCATGTCTCACGACATCCGTACACCCATGAATGCGATCATAGGTCTTACGACAATCGCTGAGAAAAATACAGGAGATGAGGTGTCGACCAGGGAGAGCCTTCGTAAGATCGGGCTTGCGGGGAATCACCTGCTGACACTGATCAATGATATCCTGGATATTTCTAAGGTGGAAAGCGGGAACCTGACACTGAATCCCGTTACATTTTCTATCGTTGAGACTGTAGAGAATCTTGTGAATATCTCTCAGCCCATGATCAGGGAAAAGAACATCGACTTCAGCTTCCACATCGACCGGATGGAGAAGGAATATCTGTATACCGATCAGCTCCGGCTTAACCAGATCTATATCAATATACTTTCCAATGCTGTCAAATATACAGAACCGGGAGGCAGTGTCAGTGTGGATCTGCGTGAGGAGGAAAGCACCGTATCCGGTTGTGTTAAGCTGACATATATCGTATCCGATACCGGTATCGGAATGACTCCCGAATTCATGGAGAATATGTATACTCCTTTCTCAAGACAGGTAGACAGCCGCGTTAACTCCATTCAGGGAACAGGTCTGGGACTTGCCATAACCAGGCAGATGGTGGAGCTGATCGGCGGTACCATCGATTGCAAGAGTAAGCAGGGGGAGGGGACGACCTTCACTGTAGTGCTGGACATCCCCATAGCGGACAGACAGCGTGATGATATGCAGCTGGATTCTGTTGATGTCCTTATTGTTGATGATGATGAGATCCTGCTTCAGACCGCCGCTGATACACTTGAGTCTCTCGGAGCGACTGCAGAGCAGGCCTCGGGAGGCCTTGAAGCCATCGGTATGGTAAAGCACAGACATCAGGCCGGACGCGATTACGATGTGATCATAGTTGACTGGAAAATGCCTGATGTTGACGGGATTGAAACCATCAGCCGCATACGCTCCGAAGTTGATGAGGATGTGCCCATCCTTCTTATCTCTGCATATGACTGGTCGGATATAGA
>JAEEGG010018195.1_pt1 | contig 14342 bp, 9 predicted proteins | sample 9134161 | NCBI WGS metagenome assembly JAEEGG01 (sample SAMN16246543, study PRJNA631951) | gut metagenome | biome: gut microbiome; feature: rumen; material: CR-attached | host: Bos | place: Iran: Karaj | collected 2018-10
GAAAATGTTCTTTTTGTTCGATTTGTGCAAAAACAGAACTGAATATCACGGGAAATGATTATCTTTGCAACACAAAAAGTACAGAATATGAACAAACAGCCTCAACTGATGGATTTCTCACGTATGCGTGACATCCTTGCGCCCCATCTGTCACAGATTAGCGAGAGTATCTTCTTTAACAGTGAACTGGGTATGGTTCGCGGCGACCACACCGTATTTCGCCTGCTGATGCGCCAGAAGCCGCCTTTCACCATCAACGACCATCGTTTCGGTCTCGTCTTGAATGGAGAAGCGCATATCAACTTCAACCTGCAAGAGCGACATGTCACAGCAGGCACATTGGTCTATATCGGCCCTGGCACCATCATCAACCCCATCCGCCTTTCCGATGACCTCCGCATCTTCGGCTTTGCCCTCTTCGCCAACTTTCCTATGCCTTTCGCGCAAGGACAGATGCCGTCGGCTTTCAATGGTCAGGTACGCGACTTCCAACTTCCGGCAAACGAGGCCGACATCAGCACAGCCCGCCACATTCTCGACACCATCTGGCATGTAGTCCATAGCAGTGACTATCATCGTCCCGTTGTCATGTCACTCGTAGCCGCCCTGATGCACCACTACGACCATCTTTTCCGCCAGCAGTCAGACATGCAGGCTGTTTCACGTTCTCGCGAACAAACCATCTTCGATCGTTTCATACAACTGGCGAGCCAACACTGTGCAGAGCACCATCAGATAGGCTACTATGCCGACCGTCTTTGCCTTACCGAGCGTTACCTCAGCACTGTTATCCGCCAAACCAGCGGCACCACCGCCAAAGACTGGATAGACCGTGCCCTCATCACCCGCATAAAAATAGAACTGCGCCACACGGATAAACCTGCGGCGCAGATAGCTGAGGAGATGCATTTCGCCAATCCTTCGTTCTTCGCAAAATACTTCCGCCGTCTCACCGGCCTGACTCCCATGGAATACAAGAAGCAGCCGTAATTGTCAATATGCCATTTCATGGACGCCCTTGACGGCACGGCCTGAAGGGTCGTTCATACCCTTGAAGGCGGCATCCCATTCGAGGGCGATTGCCGTTGAGCAGGCTACGCTGGCCTCGCTGGGGACACTGAGGGCGGCACTGTCGCTGGGGAAATGTTCAGCGAAGATAGAGCGGTAATAGTATTCCTCCTTGTTCTTCGGTGGGTTGATGGGGAAGCGTTCTGCAGCGTGAGCCATTTGCTCGTCGCTGACGGCCTCAGCAGTGATCTGCTTCAGGGTGTCGATCCATGAATAGCCCACACCGTCGCTGAACTGTTCCTTCTGGCGCCAGGCTACTTCTTCTGGCAAGAGATCGGCAAAGGCCTCGCGCACAATCTGTTTCTCAATAGTGGTGCCTGGACACATCTTTGCTTCAGGATTGGTACGCATGGCCACATCGAGGAACTCCTTGTCGAGGAATGGCACGCGACCTTCCACACCCCAAGCCGACAGGCTCTTGTTGGCGCGCAGGCAGTCGTAGAGGTAGAGCTTGCCGAGTTTGCGCACCGTTTCCTCATGGAAATCTTTTGCTGAAGGGGCTTTGTGGAAATAGAGATAGCCGCCGAAGATCTCGTCGGCACCCTCGCCAGAGAGCACCATCTTGATGCCCATCGACTTGATGACTCGGGCAAGCAGGTACATGGGTGTAGAAGCACGGACCGTGGTGACATCATAGGTCTCGATGAAGTAGATGACATCGCGAATGGCGTCGAGGCCCTCTTGAATGGTGTAGTTGATCTCATGGTGGACGGTTCCGATATGATCGGCCACGAGCTTGGCCTTTGCCAAATCAGGCGCACCTTTCAGTCCTACGGCAAACGAGTGCAGACGGGGCCAGTAGGCCTTGGTTTTCGAATCGTCCTCAATACGCATCTCGGAATATTTCTCGGCGATGGCAGAGATGACGCTGCTGTCGAGACCACCAGAGAGCAGTACACCGTAAGGCACGTCGCTCATCAGCTGGCGCTTCACTGCATCTTCGAGGGCATCGTGGATGGCCTCGACAGAGGCGGGATTATCCTTCACAGCGTCGTACTGCATCCAGTCACGACGATAATACCATTTTACACCAGGCGACACGCTCCAATAGTAATGACCAGGCAGGAAGGGTTCGTAACGTTCGCACTGTCCTTCGAGGGCTTTCAGTTCGGAAGCCACGTAGACAGTACCGTCACTGTCGTAGCCTATATAGAGAGGTATAACGCCAATGGGATCGCGAGCAATGAGGAACTCATTGCGCTCCTCGTCATAGAGCACAAAGGCGAAGATACCTGAGAGGTCCTCAAGAAAATTGATGCCTTTCTCACGATAGAGTGCCAGAATCACTTCACAGTCGGAACCTGTCTGGAACTCATATTGCCCTGCATAGCGACGCCGAATCTCCTGATGATTGTAGATTTCTCCATTGACGGCTAACACCTGTTTGCGATCAGGCGAGAACAAGGGCTGTCCGCCAGATTCTGGGTCGACGATGCTCAGTCGCTCATGGGCGAGGATGGCTGTGCCACCACAGTAGATGCCACTCCAGTCAGGTCCGCGATGACGGATCTTCTGACTCATTTTCAATGCTTTTTCACGCAGCTCATGCGTCTGCTCCTTAACATTCAATATTGCAACAATTCCACACATATTCTAATATATTAAAGGTAAGACAAATACAGATAATTGGTCTGGGCAGGATATTCCGCTGCGAGGGTGTCGATCTGATTGACGGTGGGTACGAGTCCCAGCATCTTTCGCCATTTGCGCACGGTGAGACCAGCCTGTTCCATTTTCATACGATGTTCCAAGCCTATCGCACGTGCTATCTGGAAATCAGAAAAGCCATAGACTTTGGCTGCATGTAATAGCGAGGCAACTTCAGGCGACTGAAGATACTCCTTGAATTCGCTCGGCTCCATAAACTCAGAGATTTCAGAAAGGTGTGTATACTCCTTCAGCTGCAGGTCGATGTCGACAATATGCTTCAGTTTTTGCAAGAACCAGCGGTCGATCTTAGTCAACTGATGAATCTGTTCGATGCTATAGCCAATCTTCAGTGCCTTCGATACCACGAAGATGCGCATATCCGTAGGCTCATGGAGCGACTTCTTGATGTCTGGGATCTTGATCTCATGATTCTCTACGAAACCGTGCATGCCTTGGCCAATCATACGAAGCCCCTTCTGCAAGGCCTCCTCGAACGTTCGTCCTATGGCCATTACCTCGCCCACACTTTTCATCGAAGAACCAAGCTGATGGTTTACGCCTTGGAACTTGGTCAGGTCCCAACGGGGAATCTTGCACACCACATAATCGAGCGCTGGCTCAAAGAAGGCGCTGGTGGTCTTCGTTACAGAATTCTTCAGTTCGAAAAGTCCGTAGCCCAATCCTAATTTGGCAGCGACGAAGGCCAAGGGATAGCCTGTTGCTTTCGAAGCCAAAGCCGAGGAGCGCGAAAGACGGGCATTCACCTCAATGACTCTGTAATCCTCTGACTGAGGATCCAATGCATACTGCACATTACACTCGCCCACAATGCCGATATGACGGATAATCTTAATAGCGAGAGCGCGCAACTTGTGATACTCAGCGTTGGAGAGCGTCTGAGAGGGAGCTACCACAATCGATTCACCCGTATGGATGCCGAGAGGGTCGAAGTTTTCCATGTTGCAGACGGTGATGCAGTTGTCGTACTGGTCGCGAACCACCTCGTACTCTATCTCCTTCCAGCCTCTCAGCGATTTCTCCACCAACACCTGTGGCGAGAACGAGAAGGCCTCTTCGGCCTGTGCCTCCAGTTCTTCTTGGTTATCGCAGAAGCCAGAGCCTAATCCGCCTAAGGCATAGGCAGCACGTAGTATCACAGGGAAGCCTAAGTCGGTTGCTGCCTGACGCACTTCCTCGATGGTGTTGCACGCCTCGCTCTTGATGGTCTTGACGCCTATCTCATCGAGGCGTTTCACGAAGAGATCGCGATCCTCGGTATCGATGATGGCCTGCACGGGGGTGCCCAGCACCTTGACACCATATTTCTCGAGCACGCCACGCTGATAGAGTTCCACACCACAGTTGAGGGCTGTCTGACCACCAAACGAGAGCAGGATGCCATCGGGGCGCTCTTTCTCGATGATACGCTCCACGAAGTCGGGCTTTACGGGTTGGAAATAGACCGTATCGGCTATGCCTTGGGAAGTCTGCACCGTAGCGATGTTGGGATTGATAAGCACAGAGTGGATACCCTCCTCCTTCAGGGCTTTCAGGGCCTGTGCGCCGCTATAGTCAAATTCACCCGCCTGACCAATCTTCAGGGCACCGCTACCTAACAATAATACCTTCTTAATCTCTTCCATCATCCTAGCATTTTTACAAATTCATCAAACAAGAACTCAGTATCCACAGGGCCGCTACAAGCCTCGGGGTGGAACTGAGCCGACATCCAGGGATTCTGCTTATGACGGATGCCTTCGTTCGAACCATCGTTCATGTTCACAAAGAGCGGCTCCCAGTCAGAGGGTAGGGTGGAGGCATCCACCGCATAGCCATGATTTTGTGAGGTGATAAAGCATTGCATAGAACCAACTCGCTGCACGGGTTGGTTGTGCGAACGGTGTCCGTATTTCAGTTTATAGGTCTTGGCACCAGCAGCCTTTGCCAACAACTGATTGCCGAGACAGATGCCCATGCACGGACGAACGTTTTCTTGGTGAAGGAATGTTCTGATATGTGCCACTGTCTTCTCGCATCGCTCAGGGTCACCTGGTCCATTGGCTAAGAACAGTCCGTCGAAATCCAGCTGATTGAAATCATAATCCCAAGGTACACGAACCACCTCGATGCCTCGCTTCAACAGACAGCGGATGATATTGGCTTTGACGCCGCAGTCGACTAACACAACACGATGTGACCTTATACCTGACGGCAGATAGGTGATGATATCCTTACAACTCACTTTCTCAACCCAATTCACATTGCCATAAGCCTCTGGTTTGATGGTGTCCTCTATCCCTTCAATAACAATCTTTCCCATCATCACGCCACGTTCCCTAAGCAACATAGTCAGACGGCGGGTATCGATGCCTGTGATGGCTGGCACATTTTCTCGCTTGAGCCATGTATCGAGCGATTCTTTGGCATTCCAGTGCGAATAGGTCTCACTATAATCAGCCACAATCAATGCTGTGGGGTGAATGCGTTCGCTCTCCATCAGTTGTGGCAATCCATTCTCAGAAGTCTCAGTCGTGGGCACACCATAATTACCTACCAGCGGGTAGGTCATGACCAGCATCTGCCCGGCATAACTGGGGTCAGTCAGACTCTCTGGATAGCCAGTCATAGCTGTATTAAACACCACCTCGCCCGATACGTTCTTCTTTGCGCCAAAAGCCCAGCCACAGAATTGCGTACCATCATCGAGGATGAGTTTTGCTCTTGTCTTCATTTTATAATTGCATCTTTAATACTTGTTCTATATAGTTCACAAACGCCTGGTTCACCATACGGATACCTCCAGGAGTGGGATAATGCCCAGTGAAGTACCAGTCGCCAGGATGATTCGGGCAAGCTTCGTGCAGGCCTTCGATGCTTTGGTATACCAGTTCGATAGGTGCCTGCATGCCCTCAGGGCGCAACATCTCCACGATCTTGCGATTGATCTCGTCGACGCTGAATGGCGCATAGATAGCTCTTACGTGGTTGGCAGCCACAGGTGCCGATAGGCATAGACGATATGTATCGGCTATCAGTTGTTGCATGCCCAGCTCTTTGATGAGTTCGATAGCAGCACGGAAGGCGCAGAGTTCTTCCAGCCGTGACATGTCGATACCATAATAATCTGGATAGCGGATTTGTGGCGAGCTCGATACCATCACGATTTTCTTGGGATGCAGGCGGTCGAGAATCTTGAAGATGCTCTCCTTCAGGGTAGTGCCTCTTACGATAGAGTCGTCGATAATGACGAGGTTATCCTCGAAAGGCCGCAACGAACCGTAGGTGATGTCATAGACATGGGCGGCAAGGTCGTTGCGCTCAGCCCCGTCAGAAATGAAAGTGCGGAGTTTGATGTCTTTCCATACGACCTTCTCAATACGTACGTCATGGTCCAACCGTCGGATACCGTCAGTCATGCCATAAAAGGCGACCTCTGCCGTATTGGGGATATATGAAAATACGGTGTTGGTCACATCGTGGTCAATGGCCTGCATGATGACTGGGGTGAGCTGTTCGCCCAATCGTTTGCGCTCAATGTAGATATCCCTGTCAGAGCCTCGACTGAAATAGATGCGCTCGAAACTACATGCTGATGGCTTTTGTGCTGACAGGATCTGCTCCAATCCGCTCTCACCGTTCTTACGGACAATCAGTGACTGCCCAGGCTGCAACTCATGGATATCTTCTGCCTGCAAATCAAAAGTTGTCTGAATCACAGGTCGCTCACTGGCCAGCACCACCACTTCTTCGTCCTGATACCAGAACGCGGGGCGGATGCCCCAAGGATCGCGCATAGCGAACATTTCTCCTGAGCCAGTAAGACCGCACATGACGAAACCGCCGTCGAAATGTGACATCGTGGTTTTCAGCACGTTGGCCATCTCTACATGGTCATCGATATAGCGCGTAATATCTGTACCTTCCAGTCCTTGATGACGAGCCTCGCTATAAAGCCGCTCCACCTCACGATCGAGGCGATGACCCATCAACTCCAGCGTGATATATGAATCACCATAGATACGAGGCGACTGCCCTTGAGCAGTCAGAAACTCAAAAACCTCATCGATGTTGGTCATGTTGAAATTACCACACAGACAGAGGTTCTTGGCGCGCCAGTTGTTTCTTCTCAGGAATGGATGCACGTATTGTAGTCCGCTCTTACCTGTGGTCGAATAGCGCAGATGGCCCATATACAGTTGGCCTGCAAACGACTTGTCGACATGCTTGAAGACCTCTGTGATGGCATCCTTACCTTCTGCACGTTCACGGAACATATATTCCTCACCTGCAGGGGCATCAAGGTTGACACAGGCGACGCCCGCACCTTCCTGACCGCGATTATGTTGCTTCTCCATCATCAGATAGAGTTTATTCAGCCCATAGCGCCAGGTGCCGTATTTCCGTTCGTAATAGCTCAGCGGCTTCAGCAGGCGAATCATCGCCACGCCACATTCATGCTTTAACTGTTCCATTGATACATGCTTTGATGAAACTCATGAAGAGAGGGTGGGGATGTAGTACCGTCGAAGAATACTCCGGATGAAACTGTGTGCCGATATACCACTTCTTTTCAGGGATTTCGACAATCTCCACAAGTTTGGAAGCAGGGTTGATCCCCACACACTTCATCCCGGCACTTTCGTATTCCTCTTTATATGCGTTGTTAAACTCATAACGATGGCGATGGCGTTCAAGAATCCTGTCTCCATGATCCTTTCCGTAGGCCTCCCATGCCCTGCTACTTTCTGTTAGCATGCACTCATAGGCACCCAGTCGCATCGTTCCGCCCATCTCTGTGATGTTCTTCTGCTCTTCCATCATGTCGATGACATTGTGAGGTGTCTGGTCATCCATCTCGGCACTATTTGCATCCTGATAGCCCAAGACGTTGCGCGCAAACTCGATGACCATCATCTGCATGCCCAGACAGATGCCGAAAGTAGGCACGTCATGGGTGCGGCCATACTCAGCCGCAATGATCTTTCCCTCGATGCCGCGCTGGCCGAATCCTGGACAGATGATGATGCCTGCCATTCCCTGCAATCGTTCACCGATGTTCTGGTCAGTAATCTCTTCACTATTCACAAAATGAATCTTTGCCTTCACATTGTTGTAGATACCGGCGAGGTTAAGGCTCTCACGGATACTTTTGTAAGCGTCCTGCAAGTCGTACTTTCCTACAAGTGCCACATGCACCTCTTGGGTAGCGTTACGCTGCTTTTCAAGGAAGTCGTGCCAAGACTTCATGGCGGGTGTCTCACCTACTGGGATACCAATCTTTCTCAGGATGGCGGCATCGAGACCCTGCCGTTGCATGTTGACGGGCACCTCGTAAATCGAGGGCATGTCTTCACTTTGCACCACGCATTCCAGATCGACATTACAAAACGATGCCACCTTCATGCGCAGGGCATTGTCGAGGTGGCGTTCTGTACGTAATACTAATATGTCGGGCTGGATGCCCATTCCCTGCAGTTCCTTGACGGAATGTTGGGTGGGTTTGGTCTTCAACTCATCAGCAGCTTTCAGATAAGGCACGTAAGTCAGATGCACACAAACGGCATCGCGTCCTAATTGCCAGCGCAGCTGTCGGATAGCCTCCATGAATGGCGCACTCTCAATATCGCCGATGGTACCTCCCACCTCTGTAATCACAAAATCGAGGTGCTCGTCAAGGCACTTATCACTTTTCGCCTCACTCTTTTCACTTAACCGTAACATCCTTCGCTTGATCTCATCCGTGATATGGGGCACCACCTGAATGGTCTTTCCCAGATAGTCGCCATGTCGCTCACGGTCGATCACCGTTTTGTAGATGCGACCTGTCGTAATCGAGTTGTTGCGGGTCGTATGTATGCCCGTGAACCTTTCGTAATGACCCAGATCCAAGTCTGTTTCCATGCCGTCGACGGTGACGTAGCACTCTCCGTGCTCATAAGGGTTCAGCGTACCTGGATCGATGTTGATATAGGGATCAAACTTTTGAATGGTTACTTTGTAGCCACGTGCCTGCAACAATTTGCCGATGCTGGCAGAGATAATGCCTTTTCCCAACGAGGAAACCACACCGCCTGTCACGAAGATGTATTTTGTATCCATACTCTGTTGTTTTGAAGTTTGCGTCATTATTATCCTTTTACCTTACTTGTATTGATTCGACTGCAAAATTAGTGCATTTTGGCATAATTGCCGTAAGATGGGTTTCTTTTTGATTGTTAAAAATCCATCCGAATATCATTTTGTAAAGTCCGTGCTTGGTTTTGCTTTCTTTTTGCTAACTCTTTGCACTCAAAACTTTCCATTTCGGTACAAATCGTCACTTTATAAGAAATCAAAAAAACGAGTAGGAAAAACACGATGAGGCTCTCTTCCTATCTTTCGTGTGCGCTGGGCATGATGCTTATTTGGCTGGTTGATAAGCACATTTTAGTTAGTATTTGGCTACCTTGTTGGTTATAAGGAAGTTATCCTATATTTGCTTTCCACTAAGTCTTCACTAGCTTTCCACTAAGTTTCCACTAAGTTTCCACGTGATCCCCAATAAGCTCGCTAAGTGTTCCCAGCGTGGGAATGGATTGTTCCCACGTTGGGAATAGAGCGTTCCCAAGCTGGGAATGCGCATCGAGGCTGGAGGTAGTGAATAAGCGGCGCTTATCGATCAATAAGGATGCCTTATTGCAAAATAAGGGGCTCTTATTGCAGCATAAGGGAGCCTTATTGCTACAGTGAAAAATTATGTGGTTGAGAGTTGGTGGAAAGTTAGTGGAGACTTAGTGGAAACTTAGTGGAAAGTTAGTGGAAACTATAATAAAGATAACATGCTTAAAATAAGGCATTTAGACAAAATGGCCCTCCCCTCCGCTATAAAGGCGGAGGAGAGGGCGTGCCTAGAAAAATTAAGGTTGCAGCGTAATGCCTAAAACCAGGTAAGCCTTTTGTGAGCAGGGATTGCCCACAACCTGTCCGAAAATAGGAATCGAGAATGAGTCGGTGACCTTGATTTCCTTCGTCGCCTTCAGAGCTAGGTTGGTGACAGCAAATCCATTCGTTCCGTAAAATGTGGTGGTATAGGGTACAGCACCCGCAGTGGCAATCCATTCGCATGTGGCAAGTTTGAATGGGACATTAGCCTCAAAATAGCTGCTATAAGCGCGCTTGCCGTCCTTGTTGAGGCCATCATTGCCTGCAAAGTTTGTATACCACTGTAGCGAGACTGGTCCGAAGTCATATCCGATGGTGGCCTCGAAGAGGTGGTTGGTACCATGGGCGTCGTACTTGAAATAGCGCGCATCCGGATCAAGGCCTGCGCTGAACCAATAGTCAGTAATACCAATACTGAAACCGCCTGTTGTATAACCTAAGCTAAGGTCGAACTCCTTGACATCGTCAGGATTTGTTATTCCATAACTTCCCCAGGCTGCCAGACTTAGCCCTTTGTACCCAATACCGAGAGTTGGCTGAATGGCTGCACTTCCGGCATCCAAGCCACGCCAGATATAACTACTTACAATATCTCCACTGACCGTGGTCTCAATCTTATCCTGTGCATGGGTTGTCGTCACTGCGAACAGCCCCAATGCCAATAAAACAATCTTTTTCATAGTTCAATTTTTACATTATTACAATTCTCAATTTTTACATTATTAATTGTAGCAAGCCTCGCCATGCTCGTAGATGTCAAGACCTTCTTCCTCCACGCGCTTGCCAACTCTCAGTCCATGTGCTTTCTTGATGCCGTAGAACAGTGCAAATCCGCAAGCAGCAGCCCAGAGATCGATCACGATGATGCCGAATAACTGTGCACCAAAGAATCCCCATCCGAAACCGTAGAATGCGCCATTTGAAGTTGACAGCAGACCTGTCATCAACGTGCCGAGGATACCGCAGACACCATGTACAGAGCTGGCACCTACCGGATCGTCAATGTGCAGTTTGTGGTCGATAAAGTCGATGGAATAAACCAATACGATGCCACAAACCAGTCCGATGATAACTGCACCTATGGGCGATACAAGGTCACAACCTGCCGTAATACCTACCAGACCAGCCAGCACGCCGTTAAGCGTCAGTGAGAGTGAGGGCTTGCCATACTTCCACATGGTGAGGAACATGGTTGCAACACCACCAGCCACAGCCGCCAGGTTAGTCGTCAGGAACACGTGAGAGATAGCCACACGATTCACCTCACCTGAAGCGGCCAACTGCGAACCTGGGTTGAAGCCAAACCATCCGAGCCAGAGGATAAACACGCCAAGAGCGGCAATCATCAAGTTGTGACCGGGAATAGCACGACTCTTGCCATCCTTCGCATATTTACCGATACGAGGGCCAAGTGCCATTGCACCTATCAGGGCCAGCACACCACCTACGCTATGTACGATGGCGGAACCTGCGAAATCGTGGAACACATCCCCAAAGGTGCTCATCATAAAACCGTCGGCTGCATCGCTGCAGAGCCAGCCACCACCCCAGGTCCAATGGCCCTCGATGGGGTAGATGAGCAGCGAAATCACCGCACTATAGATGAGATACATCGAGAATTTGGTGCGCTCAGCCATTGCACCACTCACGATGGTGGCTGACGTAGCACAGAACACCGTCTCGAAGATCAGGAAACCCTCTACGGGCAGGTCGCCCTTATAGAAACTCAGGTCTCCCCAGTTTGGCGCACCAATAAAACCTGCGCCCTCACTGCCGAACATAAAGCCGAAACCCAGAAAGAAGAACAGCAGTGAGCCGAACATAAAGTCGACAAAGTTCTTCATCAGGATGTTTACCGTGTTTTTACTGCGCGTAAAACCAGCTTCACACAGCGCAAAGCCTGGCTGCATCCAGAAAACCAACATGGCTGCCAATAGCATCCATACCGTATCAAGTGATAATCCAATTTCGTTCATAATTCTTACATTTTTACATTCTTACTTTTTTTACATTTTTCCATTACTTCTTGTCACGAAGTACGGTGTCACCGTGTTCGCCTGTTCGGATGCTCCATGTGTCGATCATGTCGCTCACAAAGATGCGCCCGTCGCCCACCTCGCCAGTATGTGCTACCTGTAGAATGACCTTTACCGTAGGCTCCACCAGTGGATCGCGACAGACGATGGTCAGTGCCACACGCTCAATCACATCCGTCGAATACTGCACGCCACGATAGATTCGCTCCTGTCGGCTCTGTCCGATGCCGTGCACATTATGGTACTCAAACCAGTCGATATCCGATGAGAGTAGGGCTTCCTTAACCTCTTCGAACTTCGTCTTCCTGATAATTGCTTCAATCCTTTTCATACGCTTTGTTCTTTTTACCTTATTAATAATAATAACATAACCCCTCTGTGGGTTTCATTCTGATAATTATCGAGTGCAAAAGTAAGGCATTTTGATGAATTTTGATTCAATTTTATTTCACTTTGATTGTTAAAACATCCCTAAGCTGTCATTTTGACATTTCCATAACGGTTCGTTATATGCTTTTGCTTACACTTTGTCTGAAAACATATCTATCTCGTTACAAAATGTCAACTTTTCTGTTTTTGTGTTCGTGCACACTAGAAGTAGTACCTGTTATGTTGTTCACAACGTCCTTGATTTTGGGGCGAAATGACATATTGTAAAGATTGAAATGTATGAGGTGGTCTGATTCATTTCAGAATGAAAGCAAATTCGGTCGTTTTTGAGCAAAGTGTCAGAAAGAAGAGAATTGAAGGATTAAAAAGAAAGCAAATGCCCTATTGTTTGAGCATAATGCTATAACTTTGCAGCCGAAAACAAACAAAGTGAAAGTAAAAGTAAGGATAATATGGCAAATAGCAAACTTGACAACCAAGGACTCTACCAGAGCAGCTATGAGCATGATGCTTGTGGTGTGGGTATGGTAGTAAATATCCACGGCGGTAAAAGCCATGAGTTGGTGGACAATGCACTCAAGGTATTGGAGAACATGGAGCACCGTGGTGCTGAGACGCGTGACAAAACAGGCGACGGAGCTGGTATCATGGTGCAGATTCCACATGAGTTTATTCTCTTACAGGGTATCCCTGTGCCTGAGAAAGGCAAGTACGGCACTGGTTTAGTATTCCTTCCAAAGGATGAGGAGGCACAGCAGCGTATACTGAGTGTGATGATTGAGGAAATAGAGCGCGAGGGGCTCACGTTGATGCACCTGCGCACAGTGCCTACAAACCCTGAAGTGTTGGGTGTGGCTGCTCGTGAGGTGGAGCCTGACATTAAGCAGATTTTTGTGACGGGTGTGAGCGACGAGAGTGTGCCCGTGTTTGACCGTATATTATATAAGGTACGCAAGCACATAGAAAACTGTATCGATGATGAGGACTTTTATCTGTGCTCGTTGTCGAGTAAGAATATCATCTATAAGGGAATGCTGACCAGCGGACAGCTGCGCCGCTATTTCCCTGATCTGTCGAACGACTATTTTACGAGTGGACTGGCACTGGTACACTCGCGTTTCTCAACGAACACTTTTCCTAAGTGGAAGCTGGCGCAGCCCTTCCGTCTGTTGGCGCACAACGGCGAAATCAACACCATTCGTGGTAATCGCGGATGGATGAAAGCCCGTGAAAGTGTACTTTCGAGCGAGGCACTGGGCGACATCAAGGACCTGCGCCCCATCGTACAGGAGGGTATGAGCGATTCGGCCTCACTCGATAATGTGTTTGAGTTCCTGATGATGAGCGGTCTCTCACTGCCGCAGGCGATGGCCATCCTGGTGCCCGAATCGTTCAATGACAAGAACCCTATCAGCGATGACCTGAAAGCCTTCTACGAGTATCACTCTATCCTGATGGAGCCTTGGGACGGTCCGGCTGCCCTGCTCTTCAGTGATGGCCGCTATGCAGGTGGCATGCTCGATAGGAATGGTCTGCGCCCCAGTCGCTACACCATTACCAAACAGGGTATGATGGTGGTGGCCTCAGAGGTAGGCGTGATGGACTTCGAGCCAGGCGATGTCGTATCTAAGGGGCGTCTGCAGCCTGGAAAGATTCTGCTGATTGACACTCAGGAAGGCAAGATCTATTACGACGGTGAGATTAAGGAGCAGTTGGCCAAGGCCCATCCCTACCGTGAATGGCTCAGCGAGAACCGTGTACAGTTGGAGAAACTGAAGAGCGGTCGTCATGTAGAGAACGGTGTGAGTGACCTGCAGCAAAAGCTGGTGCAGTTTGGCTACGGTCAGGAGGATATCGACAAGACCATCGTGCCTATGGCTACTGCTGGTCAGGAACCCGTGGCTGCCATGGGTAACGACACGCCGTTGGCCGTTATCAGCGACCGTCCACAGGTGTTCTTCAACTATTTCCGTCAGCAGTTTGCGCAGGTCACTAACCCTGCCATCGACCCCATTCGTGAGGAACTGGTCATGTCGTTGACAGAATACATCGGTGCTGTGGGTACTAACATCCTGACGCCCGATGCCTCAAACTGTAAGATGGTGCGCCTGCCGCAACCTGTTTTGACCAATACACAACTCGATATATTATGTAACATCCGCTACAAGGGCTTTAATACAAAGAAATTGGCAATAGCTTTTACCTCCACCGACTCTTCCCAGGGAGGGGAGCAGCTACGCAATGCCCTTGATAAGCTGTGTAAAGATGCAGAGCGGG
>JAEEGG010018196.1_pt1 | contig 14342 bp, 11 predicted proteins | sample 9134161 | NCBI WGS metagenome assembly JAEEGG01 (sample SAMN16246543, study PRJNA631951) | gut metagenome | biome: gut microbiome; feature: rumen; material: CR-attached | host: Bos | place: Iran: Karaj | collected 2018-10
GGATGATGAGGAAGGCCAGGGTGACGTAGAGATGATAGCCCATGGGGTGGCGCAGGAAAGGCAGGGAGCGGTCGTGAACAGCCACGGCGTAGACCATGAAGGTGATGAGCGCCCACGTCTCCTTCGGGTCCCAGCTCCAGTAGGTGCCCCACGACACGTTGGCCCAGATGGCACCGATGAAGATGCCGAAGCCGAGACAGGTGAGGGCAGGATAGAGGAACAGACGGCTGAGCAGGGCGAGCGACGCGAGGTGAGACGCAAGACGCGACCGGTGGGCGGTGAACATGGAGAGCAGCAATGCCGTGAGTCCGCAGATGAAAGTCAGGGCCAGCAGGGCGAAAGCCATCATGATGATGCTCACGTGGATGGTGAGGAGGGGCGACGACAGGACGGGCATCAGGTGGGTGATCTGCGGGTCCATCTGCGAAATGTGGCTCACCAGCAGGAAGAATCCCGACATGAGGAAGCCGAAACAGAGTATGATGGGGAAGTGGCGCTGGGTGAACAGGCTCACCAACATGATGAACCACGCCATGAGCAGCATCGTTTCGTAGCCGTTGCTCATGGGGATGGTGCCCGAGATGATCCAGCGGAGCGCCAGGCAGAGCGTCAGTGCCAGCCACGAAAGACAGAGCAGAAAGGATGCGATGCGACGGAATGACAATGGCGAGGACTTTGCTGCTGGCTGGGCTTCCGGCCTCGTTATGGCCTGGCGGATGAAGTAGAAGAGCAGCAGCAGTCCCAGCGTGAGGTTCACCATGAAGAGAATGGTGGCAAAGGGAATGGCGTTGTAGAGGTGCTCCGCCTGCGTCTTCGTGGGCGAAGGGATGGACGTTCCGCCGTAGGTTTTCTGGTATCGCTGCAGTTTGGCGAGCGCTTCGTCGAGGCGGGCGGTGTTTCCTTGACGGGCGGCTTCGGTCATGATGCCGAAGATGCTCTGTATGTACTGTCGCCGTTCAGGCTCCATCGTGGCGGGCAGGTCGTCGGTTGGCGCATACCACGACAGCTGTTTGCCGTGGCCCGCGGTGAGCGAGTCGCCGGGCAGACTGACGGTGGCGGGAAACAGGCGCAGCGGCGGTCCCTGGCGCAGTTGCATGATGAGCTGCAGACGGTCGTCCATCTTCATCACCTCCTGGTGCAGTTTGTCGTGGTTGCCCCGATAGTACTCTCCGAGCATCGGGCCTAGCCTGTAGCCGTCAGCCGCACTGAAGAGGTCGTCGACCGAGCAGAACGGCGCCAGCTGTGCGGCCTCGCGCAGTTCGCCGCTCTTCACCTTGATGATGGGCTCGCGGCTCCATTCGTGGCTCCAGAAGATGAAGCCGGCCAGCACTTGTTCGGCCGACAGTCCGCGATAGCTGCGCTTTCCGCAGAGCTTCTTGGTGAAGTCGAGCGCGAAGGTCTGCACAGGACAGATGCGGTCGTTGTAGTCCATGTAGAGCTGTCCGAAGAGTCTGGCCGACTCGGTCGACAGCGTGGGTGGCGGCGTCTGGCTTTCGGTGCTCGCAGACAGATGGCCGTTGGCCAGCAGCAGCGTCGCCATCAGCGCGCCGCGCCGCAGACCCGGCGACCGCAACAGCTGGCGATAGGTGCCCTTGGGGTCCAGAAGCATCCACAGCAGACCCACGAAGAGCAGGGCATAGCCGGTGTAGGTGACGGGGATTCCCCACGGGTCGCTGTTCATGGAGAGATAGCTGCCGCGCAGGTCTTCGTCGTAGCTGCTCTGGTAGAAGCGCGTGCCGGCGTGGCTGAAGATGCGGTTCATCGACACCATGCCGGTCTGTTCTCCGTCGTCGGTCATGATGCTGAACCGGCTGATGTAGTCGGCGGCGGCGCGCGTTCCCTCGTGATAGCTGATGCGGAACGTGTCGAGCCGCAGGGGGAAGGGCAGGGGACGCTCGACGTAGGTGCGGCCGTCGGTGGCGAGATAGGTCGTGGTGGTCTCGCCCATACGCAGGTGGACGGTGCCCTGATGCGATGTCAGATGGGTGAGCAAAGCCCCGGCGAGGATGACCACAAAGGAGAGATGGAGCACCACGGCCGACGCCTTCTTCATGCGCCGGTGCAACATCCAAGTCACGCCGGCGGCCACCAGCAGTGCCCAGAGGGCAATGAACCACCAGGCACCATAGATGTTCTCGGCCACATAGCCAGTGCCCTTGTACTTCTCAATGACAGTCGCCGCTCCCATACACACTATGATCAGCGTGTAGAGAACGGCGACTATGTGCTTTGTGTATCTCAAAATGCTTTTGTTATTTGTTGATTCTATTAGACTGTGGGGAATGTGTGGGTGGCTGTATTTGGGCGTTTAGGAGTCTGGTAGTCGGGGAGTCTGGACGATTGTTTCTTCCCGTGAAGGCTTGTCATGTACAGAACTAACGTCCAAACTCCCACACTCCTAAACTCCCAAACTCCCGATTCCCCCGACACATCCTACCACTAAATGGCCTCAATGAAGGCCACCACGGCGTCGCGGTCTTCCTTCGGCAGGTTGTAGAACTTCAGCGTGCTTCGGTAGGCATCGCTGTCTTTCGAGTAGCCATGCCACATGATGGCCTCGACAACGTTGCGTGCGCGGCAGTCGTGAAGGCCGTCGCTCGCGCCGGTAAGCAGTCGCGAAAGGCCGCGTCCCCACAGCGGAGTGGTGCGGCACCAGCCAGTGCGGATGTCGTTAATCATAAACAAACGGTGCTGCACCATGTCGGTATAGGGCCAGATAGTCTGGTAGGCGTACTTGGGCAAAAGCCTGGTGTAGTCGCCGTCCTTTGCCAGTCCGTTGGCATCGGCATAGGCTTTTGTGGCGGCGTCCACCCACATGTTGTCGTCGCCGGTCTTCCACGACGGGCGGTGGCAGTAGGTGCAGCCCAGTTCGGTGAAGAGCTTCTTGCCGCGCTTCACGTTCTCCTTGTCCAGGTCGCGGGCGGCGGGAACGGCCAGTCCGCGGTGCCAAACCATGAACTGATAGTACTGTTTGTCCGTCATCTCTTCCTCACCATTGTAGGGCCAGCCCTTCAGCAGGTAGTTCTCGAAAGTCTCTTTCTTGGCGATGCTCGACGTACTCAGCAGTTCGTTCACGCGTTGTGCGATGCCCTCGTTGGTGCCGTCGGCATAGTAGGGATGCAGTATGCTGGTCTCGGAGGAACCGTGCTCCTTGATGTAGCCGATGACGTCCTGGTCCTCACTCTGTGCCTTGGCCCATGCCGGAGTGGTGTAGAGCCAGTGGCGGTCGCTGCGGGTCACGTTGGTGATATTCCATATAGCGTTGGCGCCGGCTCCGTCTTGCAGCGAGCCGCGCGTCATGGCATAGGTGAACTTCTTCACCGGTCCGTGGCTTCCGCGGAAGGTTCCCAGGTCGTTGTAGGGGGCGCTGTAGTAGGCTGTCGGCGCAAAGTCGTTGGCGGCTTTGTCCCACATGGCCGGGTTCAGCTGTACACCTGCGGCGGCCTCTGCCCGGTATTGCTCGCGCATGTCTTCGTCGCTGATGGCGTCGATGAGGCCGGTTCCGTAGAGTCCGATGGTCGACTCCAGTCGCACCTCATAGTTCGTTGGCTTCGGATTGGTGTTGAAGGCCGACACGGGAATGCTCACCTCGGGGTAGATAAGCTCGTATTTCTCGCCGTCGGGAAACGCCATGGCGAGTCCGCTGGGCATGGAGTTTACGTTCTTCCATTCAATGCTTATCTGCTTCTCGTCTATCGGAGCCTTGAAGGGATTCCTGGCAGCTGTCTGAGGCATGCCGGTCACTTCCGAGATGTAGGACGACGGCGCCACGGTGTAGCGCACGCCATCTGAGGTGAAGGCTTCGTTAGGATGGTAGACCACAAGCAGGTAGCCGTTGCCGATGGTATTGGCGCGATACTCGGTCTGTCGCTTCCCATGCCCGTAGGAAGGATGGCAGGCGATGCAGCTGTTTCTCACCCATGCCGGACCGAGACCTTTTCGGGGCTGCTGTTCAAAGGTGTAGAGATGCTCGAAGAAATCTTCACCCACGTTGAAGTCGTTCTCCATGCCAGGCACCCTTTCTACGGCAGGAGCGGCCGCTGAATAGCTGGCCTTGTCGGTGGTTCCCAGCTCGCCGCCGGGATACCATTCCTCGGCTGAGAAGGTGTCGTTGGCTTTTCCGAATACGTTTTCCGAGGGAGTCAGTGGACCCAGACCTTCGTTCGGGTCGCCGTTGTCGTCCCTACATGCGCTGAAGAGCGACACCATGAGCAGTGCCGCCAGCGTTGTTCTTGAGAGATGGATGGTCTTCATGATAATTGTTATTGATTAGAGATGGCACAATGTTTTGTATATGGAACCGCAGAAGCGCGGGAGTTGCAGGAGTCTCAGACGATGTTTCAGGGCTCTGAACTTTCTGAACTCCTGCAACTCTTTCCCCGTCGGGGACTTCAGCTGCTGTCTATTACTCGGTGATAGATTCCCAGTTGTCGGGGTCGTCGAAGCTCTTTCCCCACACCACGCTGCAGTATTTCACGAAGGGCGACGGCATGTTGCTGATGCCGGCAATGGCGTCCACGTAGGCTTTCTCCACGGCATTGTTCACGGCATCGTTCCTGACGCTGGCAAAGAATGTGTGGAAACTGTAGGCGCTGGCCTTCTTGTCGGTGGAGCCGAGCCAGATATTCCGGATGGAGCGGATGTTGTCGCTGAAGTCAGTGATGGAGTTATAGCTGTAGGGCGACTCCACGTATGCGATGTCGGCGTTGGCGAAGGGGTTGGCAATCTTTGCCGTTCCCACCTCGTTGCAGATGCCGAAGCAGCTGCCCTCGTCGTTGCTCAGAATCTGGGCAATGGCTGCTTCCAGCGTGGCAAAAGAGCTCTTGCTGTTCTTGCCAGCCTGTGTAAGATTGTCGCCAAACGACAGTCCGTTCTTGGTGGTATAGTCAAGATTGGCGGCCTTCACCACGGCAGCACGGCTGGCATTCTTCTCGCCTTCCCATGCCACTTGGAGCTGGAAGGTGCGCTCCTTCAGCAGTTTGCAGATGGTCTGGGCGTAGCGCAGCTCCTGCTCTCCGCTGATTTTCTCGAAGTTGACGTATGTGTCGTTGCCCTGAAACTCGGCCACCTTGCGCGGCTGACCGTTGCGGAAGAGGATGAACTCAAGTGCGTGGAAGCCCAGGATGGTGGCGTCTTCAAGCATCTCGTCGTTCATTCCGTTGTTGAAATAGTCGAGAAGCAGCGAGCGGTTGAGTGGCCATGAGTCGATGGTCGGGTCAATATCGAAGTCGGCAGCTGCTCCGCCCAGGAAGGCTTCGCTGCGTTCCCAGTACTTGCGGGCTTCCTTAAAGTCGGCACAAGCCGAGTTGATCTGTGCCTGCGTGATGCTGCTCACGGTCAGTCCGTTGAGTGTCTTCTCCAAGGCTTCCGTCTCGTCGGCCAGCTTTGTATAGGTGGGAACAATCACGTTGCTCACCAGGTTCTCAAGCACTTTGTAGAGATACTCCTGCTGCTTGTCGGTGAGTTTCGACGAGGCAATAATGCTGTTGGCCCTGACAAGCTGGCTGGCCAGGTCGTCGCAGGCATCCATGGAAGCGTTGCCAAACTGCTTGTTGCTGTAGTTGGCTTCTACAGTGTTGGCGGAGTAAGAGTCCTCATCAACGAGCGGAGTCGTGGTGATGATGCTGAACTCGCTGCCGTTTTCTTTTTCGTCGTCATCGTCGCTACATGACGTGAAACACAGTGTGCCCATCAGAAGGGCCATCGGAAAGATTAAATACTTTTTCATTTCTTTGATATTGTAATTGATGATGAATGCTTGGGGGTTGTTGGATGAAGGATGATGGATGAAGGATGAGGGCTTGTTACTTTGGGGGATGAAGGGTGATGGATGAAGGATGATGGTTTGTTACTTTTGAGGGATGGGGGATGAAAGAGGGGGCGTTGTCCGTCTCTTTCTTTCGTCTGGTCCCGTGCCCTGCGGTATTTCCGCAGGGAAACGCCTCAGAGGAAGAACCCTTCGTAGGCCACTCCGATGCTCACCGATGGCTCATCGTTGTACTTGCTCTTGAGGAACCGGTGGCTGTATTCTGCCTTGATGGCTATCTGCTTGACAGGATAATAGTTCACGCCGGCGGCCATTCGCTTCACCGAAGTGTAGTCGTAGCTCACGCCTTTCGTGTCGGATGCGTAGGGGTTGTAGCTCTCAAAGCGTCCGAACACATAGAGCTTTTTCTGCGCAGCCCTCATCTGAGCAATCTGCGAGAACACGTCGTAGCCGGCCTCAATGCCCAAGGCGTAGGCATTGCCGCTGACAAAGGCCGAGTGCTTGAAGGGCGATTTGGAGTTCTTGCGGTTGTACATATATTTCAGCTGTTCGGCGTCGCCCAGGTAGCCATAGTCCGCCTGACCGCGCACAATCCAGTTGTGGGCGTTGTAGGTGAAGTCGATGGCACCGATGGCCACTCGCCCTTTATAGGTGGCGCTTGCGCCGTTTTTCTCGGCGGGATAGGTGTTTCCGATGCTGTGGCCATAGTATCCGCTCAGGCCGATGCGCAGTCCGGCAATGCTGTAGTTGTCAATGCGGGCGGCCACGCCGTATTTGTTGGCTACGTCGTATTCTAGCGGACTCTTGTGTCCTTTGTGAATCCAGCCTGTATTGGTGAACTGATCGGCGTTGAGACCTGCCAGCAGCTGTGCCTCATAGCGGAAGCTTCCGGTGCGTCCCCACAGGCTTACGCCCGTCTGATGCCACGTGCTCGGCATAATGGTGTTCTCGCCTTCGGGACGATAGACGGTAAAGAAGTTCAGTGGTTCGTGGTGGGCGTTGTTCAGTCCAACGGGCACCACGATGTGGCCGAGGCGCAGGTTCAGCTGCCTCGAAAACGACTTCTGAATCCAGAACTGCTCCAGTTCCACCTCGCCGCCTTTCTCCACTTCCTGCTCCCATTCGCCGCCTTCCTCGTCTTCTTTCTCGTAGGCGAGTCCGTTGCCGCCGTGTTCGAACTCTATCTCTGTGCCCATTGTCCAGCCGTGGCCGAAGTCATAGCCCAGGTAAACCACCACGTGTGGCAGGTCGAACTTGCCGTGGCTGGGGTCGTCCTTGTGCTCCTCGGGCTGACTGTAGCGGCTCACGTGGTCGCTGAAGAAGTTGCGTGTGAAGCCCACTTCTCCATATCCACCCACGCTCAGCCGGTGTCCGCCGGCATGTTCCATGACGCTGTCGACGGCATGGGTCTGCGCATTCAGGGGAAGCGCAGCGAGCATCAGCAAAGCTATGAGAGAGAATCGTGCGTCGTGAGCAAGTGCTTTTTTATTCATTTTCATTTTGTCTTTCTTTCTTATATAATTATGTATTTAAGTTTCGCATTCGCTAAACATCTTGGAGTTCAGGAGTTCAGGAGTTCAGGAGTTCAGACGATAGTGCTAAAGCCTCTCTTTTCGTCAGTTTACAGGGGTTGGAAGTTTTGTCTGAACTCCTGTAACTCCTAAACTCCTGAACTCCATCAACTTGCGAAAGTTGAGTTATGTATACTTTAAACAAGTCGTTTTTCATCCTTCCTTTTTCATCCTTGTTCTTCATCGTTAATGGATGAATGCGGTTGCAAAGGTACGCCTTTCACAAAAGCCGTGCAATACTCAAAAGTTGGTATTTTGGTCGCAGATGATCTCTAAAAAATAGTATTCTACTCAATTTTCGGGAGTTCTCTGCAAGCAGAGTGTCCAAGGCCTGATGACCTTGGCCGAACGCAGGAGTTCAGGAGTTACAGGAGTTGCAGACGATACTTTTTGCGCGATTATTAAGAAGCTAGTAAAACTAACGTCTGTAACTCCTGCAACTCCTGTACTCCTGAACTCCTCAACTCCCGAAACTTGGATGTTTTAGATAAAAATACTTCATGCTTCATGTTTCATACTTCGTTCTTTTTTTCTAACTTTGCACACGAAACAATAAAAAGAAAGGATAGCCATGGCAACGATAGTCTTACACGTTCCCGACGAGAGCCTTGTATCTAAGGTGAAGCAGGCCTGCAAGATGCTTGTAGGTGTTGCGTCGGTGCAGATTCAGAAGGAATCAAAACCCCAAAAGTCTGACATCAGCAAGACGACTGCATTCCGTGAAGCGCTTGACGATGTAGAGTGTGGACGTGTGTTTCATGCGGACAACGTGGATGATATGTTCAATCAAATCCTCAGCTAACATGTATCGCACTCATTCCGACTTATTCTGACACTCATGTCCTTATAAAAAAGCATCCGCCGAGACAGAACTGTGTTGTCTCGGCGGTTTTTGTTTGCTTTGCTTTCGGGAGTTCTCAGCAAGCAGTGCGTCCAGCGTCTTGTGAGCTTGGCCATGAGCAGGAGTTCTCTGCAACGTCTTCACTTGAGCGCGGGCCGTTGCATGTGTTAATCTTCCGAAAACGCTTGCCGGTTACGCGGATTATTCGTACTTTTGCCGATTATAACAAACAGTAAGGTTAACTCTAAGAAAAAAGAAAGCAATGATGAAGAAATTATTGATGATGGCCGCAGCTGCCATGATGAGCATGAGCAGTTGGGCACAGGACGACACCGCGACTCCTTATCTGCAGCTCGACCAGCTGCCAAAACTGATTGACATTATGCCCGCTCCGCCTGCCTTCGACAGCCCAGAGTTCGCCAACGATGTGGTGCGCTATGGCTGGGGAAAGCAGCAGCGCCAAGACCCCGACCGTGTGGCATTGGCCATCGCCGATGCTGAGTGGGACGACCATGCCAAGCTCTTCCTGCAGTGGAAAGATGCCTTCGGACTGGAGATCAACCCCACCAATACGCCCGAAATCTGGAAGCTGATGGAGTCGAGTCTGGCCACCACCGACCCCATGCGCAAGGAAACCAAGGCCTTCTATCACCGTCAGCGCCCCTTCGAGCGTTTTGACGACTCGATGCCTTCCCACGAGGAAGACGAACTGCGCGGAGAGGGAAGCTATCCCTCGGGCCACAGTCTGCGCGGATGGACCATCTCGCTTCTCCTGGCTCAGATAGCACCACAGCGCGCCGAACTCGTCTTCAGCCGTGGATGGGACTACTGCAACAGCCGCGTCATCGTGGGCGCTCACTGGCAGAGCGACGTTGATGCCAGCCGCACCGCCGCCAGCATCGGCTTCTGCGCACTGCAGGGCAGCCCCGAGTTCATCGCACAGATGAAGAAGGCACAGGCCGAATATGCCGAGAAGACCGGACAGGGCAGCAACGTACAGAGTGCAGTCGTCGTGGAGCATCCCGCCACACGCGCCTACCGCACCGACGGTATGCAGGCCACCGAAAGCACGCGCGGCGTGGTCATAGAGAACGGTCAGAAGGTCGTTGTCAAGTGAGACTTTTCAAATTACCGAAGTCGTGGAGTTCAGGAGTTCAGGAGTTGCAGGAGTTGCAGACGATACTTTTAGCGCGATTCTTTCATTGTGCTAATTATACCAACGTCTGCAACTCCTGAAACTTCTGAACTCCTGCGCTCGGCCAAGGTCATCAGGCCTTGGACGCTCTGCTTGCAGAGAACTCCCGAAAGTTAAGTGAGACTTCCTGTTCAAGGAATCATTTATGCTAATGAAATGTAGGGGCGGATCGGCGTATCTGCCCTTTTCTTATGGTAGCAATATAGCAGAATCGGGCCTGAAAACCGGCACTTTCCAAGGCCTTTTCTGGCGTTTTCGAGCAACGAAGTCAATGGAATCGTTCAACGAAGTCAATGGAATCGTTGAACGAAATCAATGGAATTGTTCGACAAAACCAATGGATTTGTTTCGGAAAACCGGCAGATTGATGGCGTAACATTGGCGGTTCAGTCGTTGGAAATCTGCGCTTTTGAGTCACTGATGTTGCAGATGCCTCAGAACATCCGGCTCACGCGGATGAGTCCTTCCACCAGTGCGTCCACCTCCTGACGTGTGTTGTAGAGCGCAAAGGAGGCGCGCACGGTGCCCTGAACGCCCAGTCGGGCCATCAGCGGCTGTGCGCAGTGGTGGCCGGTGCGGACGGCGATGCCGAGGCGGTCGAGCAGGGTGCCGATGTCGAGGTGGTGGATGTTGCCCACGTTGAAGCTCACCACGGCGTCGCGCTCGCGTGGGCCATAGAGATGGATATCGGGGACTTCGGCCAGTCGTTCCAGGGCATAGCCGATGAGGTCGTGCTCATGGGCCACGATGTTTTCCATGCCCAGGCGCTCCATGTAGTCAATGGCGGTGGCCAGTCCGTGGGTGGCCACGTAGTCGGGTGTGCCGGCCTCAAACTTGAACGGCAGGCGCTCGAAGGTGGTCTTCTCCCACGTCACGCGGTCGATCATCTCGCCGCCTCCCTGATAGGGCGGCAGCCGGTCGAGCCAATCCTCCTTTCCGTAGAGCACGCCGATGCCCGTGGGGCCGTACATCTTGTGGCCGCTGAAGGCGTAGAAGTCGCAGTCCAGCTGCTGCACGTCGACGCGCTGGTGGGGCGCTCCCTGTGCGCCGTCCACGAGAACAGGTATGCCGCGCTCGTGGGCCTGGCGGATGATGTCGGCAATGGGGTTGACGGTGCCCAACACGTTGCTCACGTGGGTGATGCTCACCAGTCGGGTGCGCTCCGTCAGGAGGGTGGGCAGCTGGCTCAGGTCGAGTCGTCCGTCGTCGGTGATGGGCAGGTGGCGCACGACGATGCCGCGGCGCTGCGCCTGCAACTGCCACGGCACGATGTTCGAGTGGTGCTCCATGTCGCTCACCAACACCTCGTCGCCCTCCTTCATCATCGCTTCGCAGAACGACGATGCCACGAGGTTGATGCTCTCGGTGGTGCCGCGTGTGAAGACGATTTCCTCCGTCTTGCGCGCATTCACAAACAGGCGCACCCGCTCGCGAGCTGCCTCATGCAGGTAGGTAGCCTGCTGCGACAGGTAGTGCACACCGCGGTGAACGTTGGCGTTGACATTCAGATATTCCTCGCGCATGGCATCGAGCACGCACAGCGGTTTCTGTGTCGTCGCCCCGTTGTCAAGATAGACCAGTGGCCTCTTATACACCTCGCGCGAAAGGATAGGAAAGTCCGCGCGCACCTTTTCTATGTCGTACATCATATATTGCAAAGATTAGCCTTCAAAGCGATTGCAGGAGTGTCGGGCTCCTGCTTTGTCGTTGCAAAAGTACGCATTTTTCTTTTGCCCACAAAGTGATGGTGAGGAAAAGTCCTGAAAAAGTTTGGCCGTTTGGCGGAAATCATGTATCTGTGCAGACAAGATTTGAACATTTTGCGTCTGAAAGGATTGCCGAGGTTCCTACGACATAAAACCACACCTCTGCCCTTTTCCTAAGATGGGCCCAGGGCAGCGCGCAGCCAAAGGTTTTATGCTATAGTCGTAAATAATGTTAAATATCAGCCTTTCCATACGGGTTTTCAGAGATGAATGAATTATACGTATAAAGAGTTTTAATTATCAACAAGCAATATGAAAAAGACCATTATCTTTTGGATGTGCGCCGCGGTTCTGTCTGTAGTAGGACTGACCAGTTGTAGTGATAGTGATGATGACGATGTAGTTCTCGTGAAGGATTACAACAATTACAAGAATGCCATAGTTGGAACATGGTATTTGGCAAGTCATTCGAGTGGATGGGGAGGTAGAACCGAATACAATATTGGTGAAATCATGGTTACATTTACTTACAAAGGAGAAGTAAAGGTGATCAATAATAGAAAAGACCAAAGTCCGATCCCAACAAGTACATTTACGTACTCGTTTAAGAAAAGAGATAATTCCATCTTTATAGTGAAACCAAGTGTTGTTATCACTTTTAACAACTCCAGTATGGAATATTCCATCGACTTTGGTCAGGATGTTCTATATATATCCGCAGAAGCCTATGATGGCGATGGTTATGTATTAAAGAGGATTCCTGAGTTCCACCTCTTCTGAAAGATGAGTCCGGCATGATGTCCGGTTTTTTCTTTGTCAGCCCACGGCGCGAGATACAATGCCGAGGTGAATGCCGTGATTAGGATCAAGACGCTGAAGCCACAGGGCGATGGTCAGAGCCGCGTCGCCGTCCACGCCAGAAATAGCTGGCGATGGCCAGCACTATGATGAGGCCCGTGAGCAGGAATGCCCAGAGATGGCTGTCGCGCGAGACCACCTCGAGCGTGTAGTCGCCGGGGATGAGGCGCTCGCCTGTCAGGCGGAAGCGGGCGCTGTTGTCATCGAAACTCAGCGCGTTGCCGCCAATGACGCGGCCCGGCATCACCACCTCGCAGTTTGTCTTCAGCATGATCAGCTGCAGATAGGCGTTGGTCTTCTGTGCCATCTCGCTACCGACGACGGCCGTGTCGGACAGCAGGGGAGTGAAGACATCGGTGTGGAAGGCGTCGCGCAACAGTGCCGCCATCTTTTCTTCATCCATGGGGAAACTGGCTTCGCTTGAGTGGCGCACCAGCGAGTCGCGGACGGCCAGGAACTGCGCCTTGCTGACGGAGTTGGATGGTATGGCGTCGTAATGGCGGGCGATGGCCTCGCAGGTTTCGTACATCAGGTTGGCGTTCTGCCATTTCACCATGCGATCTTCCAGTTCGTCGAGTCGGGCCTTCGCCTCGGCTCCGCTCTCGCCAGCCGACAGGTCGGGCTGTCCGCAAAACCAGAACTGCGCCTCGCGCTCGCTCATGTAGTCAGTGACAGGCAGGCTGAATAGCGATGCCTGACTGGGGTACGTCTCCTTATAATAATAATAGGTGTAGAACCACCGGAAGCGTTTTTCCAGCGTGATGGTGGGGCAGAGGGGCTTGCCGTTGAGACGGAAAGGCGACGACTGCGCCATTTCTTCGACCGAGGCAAAGTGGCGGCGGGCATGCACAACAATGGTGTCGCTCACCTGCTTGTCGATGTGCTGCCGCTGCAAGTCGCGCTGGATGGAGTCGTAGCGTGCTGCAGTCAACGGCTCATGATGCACCACTGTGTCACCGCGATAGGCCCACTCAACCGTCCAGGTAGAGTCAATCAGCAGCACTTTCTCTACTTCCTTATCCCCTTCTTCGGAGGAGTCGGAGGCGGTCGTTCCTTCGGAGCGGTCGGGAGCGGTCGTAATCTCGCGCTCGCAGCTCCCGTCAGTGTTGACGACGGTCCGCATGGTGGCGCTCTCGTTGCCGCACGATGCCAGCAGCCACACCGTGGCCGACAGCATGAGGAGTTTATCGATGGCTTTCATTGTATTGTTGTTTTAGTTGTTTGAAAATCGAACGATGGGCCTCGCGATGCTGGATGTAGCAGAGTGCTTTCTCGCGGAGAGTCAGGCCAGAAGGACATTCCGGCATGGCGACCGGCGTCTGTTGTACGCTCGCCGTCTGCGCCTGTGCGGAGGGTTGTCTCAGGTTTGTGGCCACGAGAACTCCGAGGAGGAAGATGGCGGCAGCCGTAGATGCCGTGCGCCATACCTTCAGCCAGAGCGGGATGACTCTGGAGGTTTGCGAAACGGCAGCTGCAGGCTGGGAGCCCGATTGCGCAGCCTTTGCCAGTCCGCGGAACAAGGTGGCGTAGGGTAGCAGGCTGCTGTCGATGTCCTGCCGGCTGAAGTAGTCGTAGAGCAGGTGCTCTTCCTCGAGCGTCGTCTCGCCGTCGAGGAAGCGCTCGGTCAGTTCTTCTATGTCTTTTGTCTTCATTGTCATGGTCGTTCAGGAGTTTGTTTCATTGAGTTTTCTGAGCAAGGATCGACGGGCGCGGCTGAGCGACTGTCGGACGGCCACCTCGGTGATGCCGAGCAGCTGTGCGATGCCGCTCATCGTCATTCCCTCTATATGGCGCAGTCGGAACACGGTTTGCTGCATGTCGGGCAGCTGGATCATCAGGTGGAAAACCGTGCGCAGCAGGGCGTCGTCGTCGGCGTTCTCCGTTGCGGGTGCAGAAGGCAGCGCGTTGAGCGATTCCAGTTGAACGGTCGGTTCGCGTCGTCTGACGAGGTCGATGCTGGCGTTGCGCACCATCACCCGTGCCAGTCCTGCCGGATTGCGCACCGGTTCGTCGCGCATGCGCCACAGCCTTTCCATCACGTCTTGCACCACATCCTCGGCTTCCTCTGCGTTGCCGACGATGCTGCGTGCCACGTCGATGAGCATCGGCCTCACGTCTTCCCGTTCCTTTATAAACGCTTCAATATCCATTTGCTGCATTCTTCGTTTTATCCTAATGACGCACGCTCCTCAGTTTTGTGACATCATTCTCTCCTCTTTTTTGAAAAACCATCGAGTTACAATGATTGGGAGTTGGAGGAGTTTCAGGAGTTACAGGCGTTTCAGACGATGCTTTTAGCGCTTCATCTTTTAAATGGAGCCAAAGTCATAGAGAACTTCTGAACGCCTGTATTCGTTGAAAAACAAAAAAAATCCGGACACCGCAAGCGGCTCCGGAATAAAGT
>JAEEGG010018199.1_pt1 | contig 14340 bp, 9 predicted proteins | sample 9134161 | NCBI WGS metagenome assembly JAEEGG01 (sample SAMN16246543, study PRJNA631951) | gut metagenome | biome: gut microbiome; feature: rumen; material: CR-attached | host: Bos | place: Iran: Karaj | collected 2018-10
TAACTCAGCATCAAGAGTCCTGTACTCAACCGGCTTAAAATCGCAGATTTCCTTTTCTCTCTCACATATCAGCCTCAGCGCTACCGACTGTACTCTTCCCGCACTCAGTCCGCTCTTGATCTTTTCCCAGAGCAGGGGGCTGATCTTATAACCCACTATCCTGTCGAGAACACGCCTTGCCTGCTGTGCGTCCACAAGTCCCATATCTATCTTTCTGGGATTTTTTATGGAGTTCTTGATTGCATTCTTTGTGATCTCGTTAAAAGTTATCCTGTTGGGAGCATTCTCATCAAGCTTTAAGAGCTTCTGAAGATGCCATGAGATAGCTTCTCCCTCGCGGTCAGGGTCCGTTGCAAGATAAATCTTGTCGGCTTTTTTTGCGGCTTTCCTGAGTTCCGCAAGAAGTTCCCCCTTCCCTCTGATGGTTATATACTTAGGTTCGAAATCATCCTCGGGCGAAACACCGAGCTGACTCTTGGGCAGATCTCTCACATGTCCCTGTGATGCTATCACATCATATCCCGAACCTAAAAATTTCTTGATTGTCTTGGCCTTTGCAGGCGACTCCACTATTACCAAGTTCTTAGCCATTTTGATTCCCCTCTATAAAAAATCTTTTTACCGGCGTCCGGCCAAACTCCGAAACCTCCGGGAAAACCTGTCTCCGGTCGGCAAAGATGAATCGGAAACAAATCAAACGAGACATAGCATATACCTTTTTCACAAGAAAATCAAGAAAAATTTTAAAAAGTCTTTATAAACGCATAGTATTTTTCGTATTCTTCGGGACTTGAAACATGCGAAGACGAGTAAAGAACACGTTCCGCATATCCAAATACGGCTTCACATTCCAAAGCGGTTTCACTCTCATCCGGCGCTGTCCCGTTCTCATTCTTTTCAAGGATAAACCGTGTAAGCTCCTTTGCAAGCTCCATCGGAAGCGGATTTTCCGCCCTTATTATCTTCTTTTTCTTCAGCTTCTTTACAAGATCGCAGTATCTGCCGTAAACAAGCGGAACATAATCTCCTCTCTTCTGCCACCTGCTGTATTCAAGCTCTTTAACGAACTTTCTGATAAGAAGGAACAGTGCCCAAAATACTATTACCGCCCCTATGACGATCCCCAGCGGGATTATCAGGATGGTCAGGTCAGGTCCGTCATCCTCTTCAATGACAGCCTGGCTTACGTCACCCGTTACGGATATGGATTCCTCTTCGCCTTTCCCTATGCCCAGATCAACATTAAGCAGTCTTTGTAGAAATCCTCCGATACCTCCGGTCGCTGCGGGAGTAACCTCCTCAAAGCTCGGCGGTGTAACCTCATAAGGGACAAATCCCTTTCCTTCAATATATACCTCAATCCACGCATGAGCATAATAATCGCTCACCTCAACGGAATAAACAAGATTGTCGGGATTGTAATCATTTTCACCCTTATGCCAGCTGCTTCCGTCCTCATCCGATCTTTTTCCCTTTTCCTGCAGAAGTGAAGCAGGTATGCAGTAGCCCTCAACATACCTTGTCGGGATCCCCATATAACGCAGGAGTAAAGCTGCTGCCGAAGCATAATGAGAACAGTAGCCTCTCTTCTGAGTCTCCAGGAAATACTTTACGAAATCCTCATTTGACGGCGTCTTTCCGGGTGAAAGCGAATACGGGTATTCATTTAAAAACAGTTCTTTTATTGCATCACAGGCCGAAAGCACAAAATCGTTCATGGCCTTCGTATCCTTCCTTGCTGCCGCATTCTTATAGCCTTTAAGATCAAGCTCGAGGTTGTCATGCTCCTTTAAGAAGGTACCAAGGTATTTGCCCAGCTCAGAAGTCCCTCCCGTATACAGGTTTATGTAATTGTCATACCGGATGTTGAAATCGGGCTTGCTCTCCCATATGCCGACTTCCTCTCTCCTTATGGGCGAACCGTCCTCATTAACCTTGTACCCGGCCTCTTTCGCCGGGATATAACCGATATCCTCAGAACCTAAGGATATCATTTCTTTTCCGTTCTCATCGATGAGCTTTTCCTTTTCATCGTTATCAATGATGTTTTCGGGCAGAGTGATATACGGGGTTACCACCATGCCGAAGCTCATATCTATATATCTGATCCTCATTCTTGCAGTAGGTTCATAATTTTCAAGTACCTGTCTGGTAAAGCCTTCGTCAAGGTTATTGATCGATTCTGTCAGAATGACAGCTCTGTCCTCCTCACCGGATTTGCCGTTTTCAGACGAAGAAGAATTGTTCTTACGTATTACATTAAGATATCCGTCCCATCTCTCTCCCGTGTATTCGGCTCCGATAAAGCCCCTTAAATAAACAGTCTCTGCTCCGTTCGGAACATACTCCACAACAAGATCAGTCTGGAAATCGGGTCTTACCGATGATACGCCGCCGAGAGCGCCCCTTGCAAGTCCGTTAAAAGAATCATATCTGTCAAAAAATCCGGAAAATCCGTTCTGTACAAGTATCTTCAGAGTGTCGTCCAAAGCTGACTTTGCACTGTCCTCCTCAGTATCCCCCAGCCCTCTTTCATATGCCGGCAGTGATAAAACACATATTACCAGAGAGAACACACAGGCAAAAGCAACGGTAAGGAGTACTCCCTTATGGCTTCCTCTGGTAGTGTAGTAATTTTTCTTAAATATCCTGTCCCTGATATAATCCGGAGCTTTTTTCCCGGGTATCGTAACCCTGTTGAACGAACCTCTCTGCAGCAGGCCTGTAGCGATACAGCCCGTCATAGTAATTATCACCGAGAAGAGCGGCGGCTTCAGCCCGATATACAGAGGTATTTCCAGCAGGATGAAGGAAATTGCAAAAGTCTCTGCAAAGTTCATGTATCTTGATACTGTTATGTTATACATGATGATCAGAAATACTGCGATGAAAATAAGGGCGATCGAGATCGTCAGACTCCTGTTCGTGTAGCTTTCTTCGGATGTCCTTACGACCAGCATGTTGAAATGATCGCCGTAAGCCTTGCGGACAGTATTCATTATGGCCTGGAAACCGCTGTTTGCATAGAGATAATACCTTAAAAGCTCAACCGTAAAAAATATGAGCAGGCCTATATATCCGATATAAAACAGCTTCTTGTTTACATACAGCATGGAAACCATAAAGCTTATGACCGCGATAAAAAATACGACCAGGCCTTTATTGTAGGTTAAAGAAAAGGCGTCACAGAATCCCGTAATTGTACCGCTGCACACAAGGAAAATGATCAGGGCTTTCGACAGGCACAGAAAGAAAGAGCTCGTCCTTTTGCTGCCGTAAACCTCTTCTATGGCGACGCCGGTTGAATCAAGCTCTAATATCCTCTTTTTCTCCTGACTTGAAATCCATCCCATAATGCTTATCCCTGCTGTATCTCCAGATTATCCTCATAAAGCCTTATCTCGTCCCCGTAAACCGAAAGAACGAGCGAAGACTTCTGTTTTGATGCGTAATATGCCTCACGAGCACTGTCCGCCCCGTCATAAAGAGGCAGGAAAAACAGATTCCTGTAACAGTCGTAAAGCATCTCCTCGTTATCTATCGTATAGTAACCGAAATCACATGCCTTTGCGTTAAAAAGGCATATTTCAAACCTTTCGCCCTTAGCCGCAAGCTCTCTTGATATCGCATCAAGTGTTTTTATCGTATGCTCTATGGCAGACCTTTCAAGCTCCGGCACGACAATGAGCGACATAACCGAAGTCCTCTCCATTTCCTTGACCTCGAGCGAATCCGTTTTCGCGCTGAGCTTCCAGTGGATACGGGCAAGACGGTCGCCCGGACGATACTCTCTTATCTCTTTTATGTCAGATGAAAGGTTGCCTTTGAGATCCGGCTCCGAATACTCGTCATATCCTTCCGAATACGGCAGCTCCGGTGCATCGAGTTTTCCTGCGTCCGAAGGGAATACCGGAACCTGAACTTCAAACGTTACCGGCTGCTTTACGCTTACGATGCCCAGATAGCCCGTCACCTCAAGCTCCTGACCTTCAAACACGACCATACCCAGTTTCGAGGTCGCAATATTCAGGAATACCCTGTCCTTTCTCTTGGGGAACATATTGAAATGCAGATAGTTCTTATTGTTGTTCTCAAAGAACCTGTTTGAGACTCCGAATGTAAGCTTGCACTTTAGAAAAGGGAGATATGTCGGATTATCATACTCAAGATAAAAAACAATATTGCCGCCCGAATCAACGCTTCCGACATTGGCCCCGCCGGAAACCTTTATATTCTTAACATTGATCAGAAATGCCGGGATAAGCCCCGCAGGAAGCAGGACATACGGAAAAAGCAGAAACACAAGGTAATTCTGCTTGAAAACCAAAACAAAAAATATGATCAGTATAAAAACAAATAAATATCTGATTATTGACCAAATGTGTATTTTCATCAAACGAACCCCGACATTTACAGGCTAAAACCGTTTACCGGATCACATCGGCAGCTTAACCGATTCAAATGACTTGGCAAGTGCCATTTCAAGGCTGTATCCGGTAGCCTTTGCTTTTGTGGAAAGCACTACCCTGTGGTTTGCTATGCTGTAATAAACAGCCTTTACATCCTCGGGAGTAACGTAGTTCCTGTCCATTATGAAGGCATGAGCCTTTGCCATCTTAAGGAGCGCTATGCTGGCGCGAGGACTGAGCCCGAGATAATAAAGATCGTTATCCCTAGTTATCTCGGTAAGCCGCACTATATAATTCAGCATGGAATCAGCTACATCTATACCATCAACAATATCCTGAAGCTTAAGGATATCATCCTTCTGCATGCAGGGATTAAGATTCTCCACGATCTCATGAGAATCCCCCTTAAGTATATCGATCGCGCTGTCATGATCCGGATATCCCATAGTAAGCCTGATCATGAAACGGTCAAGCTGTGACTCGGGCAGCTTCTGCGTTCCGGATGCGCCTACGGGATTCTGTGTCGCTATAACAAAAAACGGCTTGGGAAGATTATGCGTTTCACCGTCAACGGTACACTTCTGCTCCTCCATAACCTCAAGAAGCGCAGACTGGGTCTTGGGCGAAGTACGGTTTATCTCATCGGCAAGAAACAGGTTGGTAAACACCGCACCCTTCCTGAAATTAAATTCTCCCGTATTCTTATCATACATGGTAAAACCGCTCAGATCGGACGGAAGTACATCAGGTGTGAACTGTATCCTTTTATAATCCAGTGAAAGCACCTTTGCAAGTGCCGTAACAAGCGTTGTCTTCCCAACACCCGGGATATCCTCCAGAAGTACATGACCTTTTGCAAGTATGGCGCACAGAACCATATCTATGACTTCATCCTTACCGTGGATGACAAGCCTTACCGAACCTTTGACCCTGTCAATTATCTCCGACATAACAACCTCCGATGTGTGGTTTTGATGTAACGTAACTATTCGCGGCCGGCCCAAACTCACTCATAAGCCTTCCGGCTTCGCCGTAAGTCGTCGCTGCCGCGACTTCTGCTTATTCGTGTGTTTTGTCCAGCCTTCATCGGTAAATCCACGAATGTATCTACGTGCAAGCAAGCTTGCCGTATATACATATCGTAGATTTACCACGAATAGTAACTATTTCTCACATTATACATAAAACCACTTGATATTTCAAGTGGTTTAAGAAATCTTAATAATTGCCGGAGATCTACTTTCTTCTTATATAAATGTTCTTTCCTACCTCCTCGATAAGCTCCTTCATCTCAAGCCCGATAAGGATACCGGAAAGCTGTCCGCACGGTATTCCGGTTTTATCCGATATCTCATTTATCTGTACGGGATGGAATGAAAGGCACTCATACACCTTTCCCTCATCTCCCGGTAGTAAAGTCTCCTTCTTTTTCCTTTTTGACTTTTCCTCCATTAACAGCGATTCATATTTTACCTTCAGTTCCGCAATGATATCCTCGGGCTCAGCTGCAAGATGTGCTCCGTTCTTTATCAGGCTGTTGCAGCCGTCGCTGATCTTGTCCCCTATGCGTCCGGGGATGGCAAATATCTCCTTTCCCTGCTCCAGCGCATGATCTACGGTTATGAAGGTCCCGCTCTTCTTTCTTGCCTCAACCACCAGCAATATATCAGCGAGTCCCGATATAATCCTGTTCCTTAAAGGGAAATAATACGGCAACGGCGCCTCTCCCGGATAATACTCCGAAACTACACAGCCCTTTCCGGCGCATATCCCGTCATATATGTCACGGTTCATTGACGGATAACAGATATCAACGCCGCATCCGAGCACTGCAACGGTTTTCCCATTCACATCCATTGCTCCCCTGTGGGCAAACCCATCAACCCCGGTGGCCATGCCGCTCACGATCACTATTCCTGCACCCGCCAGTCTTCCGGAAAACTCCATGCACATCTCTCTGCCGTAAAAGCTGCACTTTCTGCTTCCTATCACCGCTACCGCAGGCTCAGTTTCCTTTGGCAGCTCACCCTTGTAAAAAAGGAATTGCGGAGCATCCGGAATATGGGTAAGCCTCTCCGGAAAACCCTCTTCATCAGAACTTATAAAACGTATACCAAGGTCATTTATCCGTTCCTCCTCTGCCTCAAAATCAACGTTCCTTTCCGCCAGTATCCTTGATATATGATGATCCTCCAAAAGCGGGATACCTCTCAGCACATGCTCCGGTGCCTTATATATCTCCTCGGGGCTTCCGAGTGTCTCCAAAAGCAGGTTTCTCCTTGCGGGCTCAAGTCCCTTTATCGCTGCAAAATATAACCAGTATTCTCTATCGTTCATATGTCATCCTTTCTTTATCTCAGTTTCTCTCAACGCTCCTGTAGCAGAGCGCTTCCTGAAGATGTTCGCATTTTATCTTTTCGGCTCCCTCCATGTCGGCTATGGTCCTTGCCACCTTAAGCAGCCTGTGATACCCTCTCGCACTCAGCATATATTTCTTAAAGGCTTTTTCCATCAGCTGCTTCTCTTCCTCTCCAAGCTCGCAGAATTCGGATATAAGGCTGCCCTTCAGTTCCGAATTAAAGCTGATATCCATTCCTTCATATCTTTTAAGCTGTATTGTTCTCGCACGTTCCACTCTCTCCCTTATCGCCGCGCTGGTTTCCTCACATGAGGAGCTCTTCAGTTCCTCATACCTTATACCGCTCACACTTACACACAGGTCTATCCTGTCAAGGACAGGCTGGCTTATTCTTCTCTGATATTTCTTTATCTCCCTGTCGCTGCAGCTGCATCTTGTCCTATCAGGATAATGCCCGCATGGACAAGGGTTCATCGAGGCCACAAGCATGAAGCCCGCCGGATATGTATATGTCGCGTTAAGTCTTGAAACGGTCACTTTCCTGTCCTCGAGAGGCTGGCGCAGCGCCTCTATCGCCTCCCGCCCGAACTCCGGCATCTCGTCAAGAAAAAGCACGCCGTTTACCGCAAGGCTTATTTCACCCGGCTTCGGCGTTATCCCCCCGCCGATGAGCGAGGTCACGGTACACGTATGATGCGGCGATCTGAACGGGCGTCTTGTTATCAGATACTGCTCATCATCAAGCAGTCCTGCGACACTGTATATCCTTGATATCTCAAGGCTTTCCCTAAAGCTTAAGGCAGGCATTATCCCGGGCATTCTTCTTGCGATCATGGTCTTACCGGAACCGGGAGGCCCCGAAAAGAGGATGTTATGCTGCCCGGATACAGCAATCTCCGCCGCCCTTTTTGCGACTGCCTGCCCGGTTATCTCGCTGAAATCATCGCAAAAATCGGTACGTGACGCGTTAAGCAGCATATCTGTCTCGCATTTTTCAGGCTCGATGGTACGAACTCCCAATGCAAACTCTATAAGCTCGTTTAAGCTTTCTATACCAAAAACGTCAATGCCGCTCACGACAGCACCCTCCTTTGCATTACCTTTTGGGACGATGACTTTACCGATGCCTGCGGATTTTGCGGCAATACAGATAGGGAGCACTCCGCTTATACGGTTCACCTTACCGTCAAGTCCGAGCTCTCCCACTATGAGCATGTTTTCAAAATTTTCTTTCGGGATTATTTCAGATGCAGCCAGACATGCCATGGCTATCGGCAGGTCAAAGGCTGTTCCGGCTTTTCTTATATCCGCCGGGGAAAGATTGATTGTGATATGCTTTGGTCTCAAAGCAAAACCTGAATTTTTCAACGCCGTTTTAACACGGTCCTTTGCCTCCTTTACTTCCGAGGCAAGATAGCCGACCATGTTAAAAAGAGGCAGCCCGTCGCTCACGTCCGCCTCGACATTGATGATCACAGCCTCGATACCGTATACCGAGGCACTTAAGATGTTACTGTACATTTATCTCCCTTCCTGCTTTAAGAGAAAGGAGTTAATATGGGGGGAACAGGTTTTACCCTGTCAATTTTCAAGATTAATTACTGTCGTGCTTCTTGATTATCTTCTGAAGCTCGTTCATGAACGTATCCACATCCTGGAACTCACGGTAAACGGATGCGAACCTTACATATGCTACCTGATCTATCTTCTGCAGCTTCTCCATGATCTTCTCACCGATGACATAGCTCGGTACTTCCTTGCTCTCAAAACCGAAGATCTCGGATTCTATCTCGTCGATCATCTTATTGATGGTCTCCATGGGTACCGGTCTCTTGTGGCATGAGGTGATAATGCCCTTCCATACCTTGTCACGGTCATACTTTTCCCTGATGTTATCCTTCTTGATAACGATCATCGGGATAGTCTCTATCTTCTCGTAAGTTGTAAAACGCTTGTCGCAGTTATCGCACTGTCTTCTTCTCCTGATGGAGGAACCGTCTTCCGCCGGTCTTGAATCAATAACCCTGGTATCTTCGTTTCCGCAAAAAGGACACTTCATCTCAAAACTCTCCTTATCACTTACCGGTATTGGGCGTCAACGTTAGTACTCGTCAGTCCGTTGCTCCCAAATAAAATTATAGTGATTATGGATTCATAGTCAAGTGTTTTTTACTCACTTAAGCAAATAAAATTCCGATAACAGATATTTCATGTTATTTTGCCGATGTAAACATATACATCCCAATGCCTGCGGCTATCGTAAGGTTCAGTGAATCCACAAGTTCGCTCTGAGGGATTATTATGCTGGTACCGTAATCAAGGAATTCATCCGGAAGACCCGAAGCCTCATTTCCGAAAACGAGGGAATAAAGCTCAGGTTTTGGACAATCATTTACCGTAAGAGGCTTTTCCCCGTTGAGCATAAATGTAAATATCTGTCTGCTGCCTGTATCCCCATTTTCACGGGTATACTTCATATACTCGTCAAACGAAGGAAACCTCTTCATCCTGATCCTGAAAATCGAACCCATCGAAGCCCTTATTGTTTTAGGGTTAAACATATCGGCAGCCGGTTCTATCACAGCTATGTCCGTGATCCCGAAAGCAGCAGCCGTCCTGATGATGGTCCCGAGATTTCCCATGTCCGAGGGATTGACAAGTACCACATGGGGCTTTGCACAGTCAAGCTCCCGGACATATTTCTTAAAGACTCCGGCCGTATAGACATTGCCCTTGTCACTCAACTTGTTTATAAGCTTATCGTTGACAGCAAACTCAACATTCTTTGCGGCGCATTTCTCCTTAAGCTTTTCGATATCGGTAAAACTGCTGCCGGAGAATACACTTATGATATTCTCCGGCATAGCGTCTACAAGCTCAAATGTAGGAAATGCTCCCAACGTATATGAGTAATCAAATTCTTTTTTATAATTTTTAATATCCATGATGTTTTATCACTCTGTCCTAAGTGCTACCACAGGATCCTTCTTTGCGGCACTTCTTGAAGGAATGACGCCTGCGATAAGTGTCAGCAGCATACTGATGAGCACAAGTGCCGCAGCCACATATATCGGAAGACGCGCGCTTAAGTTACTGATACCTGTCAGCGTATGCAATATGATATTGATAGGTATACAGAACAGATAGGTTACTATGACTCCGAGCATACCCGAAGTAAATCCGATAATGACAGTCTCGGCATTGAACATGTTCGAAACGTTTCTCTTCGATGCACCGATCGCACGAAGGATACCGATCTCCTTTGTTCTTTCCTGTACGGATATAAGCGTGATGACGCCGATCATTATCGATGAAACCACAAGCGATACGGATACGAACGCTATGAGTACGTAGGTGATGGCATTGATTATCGTGGTAACCGAAGACATCAGTATACCGACGATATCGGTGTAATGGATCTCTTTCAGTTCCTCTACAGTCTTATTGTAGTCATCAATGCTTTCTGCAATGACGTCCTTGTCAGCAAATGAAGAAGCAAAAAGATTTATCTTTGAAGGCTTATTTTCATCAACAACGCCAAGCTCACTTAAGACCTTGTCATAGGTCATGGGTGAGAAATTTACCGTTTCCTCATAGAGTGCGGCACTCTCTTCTTCCCCGTATGCGGCGATTGCCATATCAAGAGCCTGCGCAAGCTGAGTCGTAGTCATCTTGGAAAGCTTTTCGGCTACCTGTGCTCCGTAATTCGCATTGAACTGCTCCCTTATGGATTCCCTGATAAGCCTGTCTATCTCCGCATCATCCATTGATGAAAGATAACCCATAAGCTCTTCCTTACTCATTCCCGTTGTAGCGGCACCCTTTTCTGCCATCTGATCAAGCAGGGTACTCCTGTCCATCTTCGATAATGTTTCGTTTACTGTCTGTTCAATAAGAGCCTCAGAGGGTGAACTAACTATCTTCTTGTAAAGCTCGGCCTTTTCAAGCTCTGACATCTTGGAAACGTTTTCCCTGAAAATCCCTGCCTTCTCGGAAGTGCTAAGGCCGTCATCATTCTTGAAAGGAAGTCCGGTAAGTATATCGGTATCCTTTGATGCAAGCTGGGCTTTTACGACATCCGATTCACTTGTATGTTCAATGAGATATTTTGTCAGCAGCGAGGTATATCCGATGTGACCGTTCTCCTGAACGCCTATGGAATTCTCGGAAGGCTTTACGATACCGCAGACCTTTAATACCAGACCCTTGTCATACAATATGCTAAGTCCCGCACTGCTTTCCCTCAGATCGGTGTATTTTCCCGTAACCTCATCATATCTGAAGCAGTCACACGGAAGCACTGTCCTGAATTCAAGATTGCAGAGCTCTTCATAACTCCACTTATTGGTATCATAAACAATACTCTCATGGTTTACAACTGCCTGTGTATTCTTTTCGATTTCTTCCTTATGCTTCAGACCCAGTGCATAAAGAGTAAGATCGTTCAGCTCGTCATGCTCGTCAACATACAGGATTATCTCGTTGTATTTCTCAGGCCAGCGTCCGTAAAGAAGCTGATACTGTTCCTTAATAACTTCGTTAACAGGCTCTCCGTTTGTTCCTGAAAGCATTTCCTTCCACAGAGCAGCGCTGTTTTCCATGAAAGATGTCGATCTTGCTCCCAAAGCGGAACCCGCATTCATTGACATCATAAGATCCATATCGATACCCATGTACTGCTTAATAAGGTCATACATGAGCTTTGAAGAATCGGAAAGGATTATCTCACCGTCAATGTTCCTTGTGTATATGGTAAGGTTTGTGTCATAAGCATACTGAATGCCCGAAAGAGCCTTACCCAGCTTTGACTCGGGATTACTCCGCTCGTTATCAATATATTTCTTAAACGAAACGAGATCGTTTTCCCTGCTTTCAAGACTGTTCAAGGAATTCATGAGCTCATACATCATGTTCTTCTGATAAACTGCGTCGCTCGGATGATCCATGGCCGACTCAGCCTTTCCCATGAAAGTTTCAAGCATGCTGCCCAGATCTACCGTACTGGCCTCTATCGTTATAGGATACGAGGAAAGCGTCTGCTCCTGAACAGAATCGATATACTCGGTCATACCGTTTGAAACGGCATATATAAGCGCGATACCTATGATACCTATAGAACCTGCGAAGCTCGTAAGGATCGTACGTCCTTTTTTTGTGAAAAGGTTCTTTAATGAAAGTCCGAATGCAGTAGCAAGCGACATTGAAGGTTTCTTGGTCTTATGTGCCTCAATCTCCTTCTTCTTGCCTGCCTCAAGCTCTTTAGCATACTCTTCGTCACTTAAAGGTGCCGAATCATCCTTTATCACGCCGTCAAGCATCTTTACTATACGTGTAGAATACTTCTCGGCAAGATCCGGATTATGGGTTACCATGATCACAAGCCTGTCTTTTGCAATCTCCTTTAAGATATCCATAACCTGAACGCTGGTCTCTGTATCAAGAGCTCCGGTAGGTTCATCGGCAAGTATGATGTCAGGGTTGTTAACTATTGCTCTTGCAATGGCAACTCGCTGCATCTGTCCGCCTGACATCTCGGTAGGACGTTTCTTCATCTGGTCCTTAAGTCCTACCTTTTCAAGTGCTTCTTTAGCCCTCTTCCTTCTTTCGGCCTTAGAGACACCCGAAAGCGTAAGCGCGAGCTCGACATTCGTAAGCACCGTCTGATGCGGTATCAGATTATAGCTCTGGAATACGAAGCCTACGGAATGATTCCTGTAAGAATCCCAGTCACGCGCCTTATACTCTTTTGTACTCTTTCCGTTTATTATAAGGTCACCGTCATTATACTTGTCCAATCCGCCGATAATGTTAAGCATTGTCGTCTTTCCGCATCCGGAAGGACCGAGGATCGACACAAACTCACTCTCCCTGAACTGCAGGCTTATCCCTTTTAACGCCTTAACGTTCTCCCCTCCGGCGGGATATATCTTTGTAACGTTTTTTAACTCAAGCATATAAACCTCTCCCTCTTTTGCATTTCCGATAATATCGGGTAATATGACTTTACCCGTTTACCGAATTTTAAAAACTTTGTTTATAATGCAATAAAAAAATCGGTTTGTCAATATATCTGAAAATATTTTATGAAATCTTAACAAACAAGCATACTCCCGAGCAGAAGTATGCCTGTAAAGAAAAAATATGCTATTTGCCCGCCTCTTTTTTCATCTTGTCAAAATCGGCGTATATGATCTTGTATAATGCCTCTGCTTCATCCTGTCCGTAGGACTTTTTGAAAAACTCATGAAGCTCGTTACGATTTGCCGATGCTCTTATTCCTTCATCGATCTTTGAGGCATACATGTCAATGGTTTTCTGGGACAGGAAATCCGAAAGCGCATTGTAAACATACGCCTTGCTCCTGCTCTGCGTTGAAGTGGGATTGCCGGGCTTATCAGCCTTTTGTCCGTTGTTTTCGGGCTTAACCTCTTTGGTCTTTTCACCTTCGGTTTTTTCCGGACGGTTCTTGTCTCTTCCCGACTGCCTTCTTCTCGAGCCCTGCCTGTTTCTGCCTTTTTCCTCCGGAGCCTTTGCCGGCTCTGTATCGGCCGCCTTTTCTTCGGCTTTTTCAGGAACCTTTTCAGCGATTTCAGGCACGTCCTCAACGGTCTTCTCAGGCTGGTTCTCAATACGTTCCTTATCCTTTGAGCCGGATCTTCTGCGTCTGCGGCTGTTCTTTTTAGGCTGTGCAGCAGGCTCTTTTTCTTCTTCCAAAGCAGGCTTCGTTTCAGGTTCAGTAACCTGTTTTAAGCTCTCATCCTTTTTCGGCTGTTTTTCGGGAGCCTTCTTCTGTTCACGCTCCTTCTCTGTGCCCTGTCTGTCCGTCTTCTGCCTGCGTCCCTGCTTATCCTTGGCAGGCTTTTCCGGATTCTGGTTCTTTTCCGAATTTAAAGCCAGAAGAATATTTGCGAATACACCTGTTACGATATCATAACCCGTAAAATAACCCTCGCAGAATTTGACTGCCGATCTGAAACCGTTATCATGACTGATAATATAAAATCTTCCTTCTTTTTCTTTTTCAATGGCATCCCCGAGCAGTGTTACAATCTGAAAATCCATCGCATTCGCACCTGTATAATTGGTCTTTATATACTTTACGGACGCACTGCTCTCATTAAGAGATTCTATGGTCGGGATAGTCAGCGTATTGGCGTTATCGCTGTAAAAAACATAAACCTTATCATCCGGTTTAAGCAGAAGTATACCTTCAAGCCCATAGCTTCTGACATTCTCAAGATCTATAAAAAAGCTTCTCAACACCTTCACCTCCTTTCTCAGCTTTGAAATTTTAGCGAAAAAGCTCTGACGAAGTCTGAGCGCCGCGTTAAAAAATTTCTAAGCACCGTTATTATATGGCTGCACCATTGCTTGGACGCCGCGTTAAAAAATTTTTAAGCACCGTTATTATATGGCTGCACCATTGATGGACGCCGCGTTAAAAAATTTCTAAGCACCTTTAGTTTGTGGCTGCACTCACACGCCTTCTCCATCAAACGCGGGTATAAAGCTCTCTCCCGCCGTCTCGCCCTCCTGTATGAAGGCATTCTCGATACCGATCTTCACAGCAAA
>JAEEGG010018203.1_pt1 | contig 14336 bp, 16 predicted proteins | sample 9134161 | NCBI WGS metagenome assembly JAEEGG01 (sample SAMN16246543, study PRJNA631951) | gut metagenome | biome: gut microbiome; feature: rumen; material: CR-attached | host: Bos | place: Iran: Karaj | collected 2018-10
GTTCCTACCGGAAGATTTCGGAGGCCTCAGTGGTGCTCTGCCTGCTTGATGTCACAGCATCGGATGATGAGAACGAGGCTTCGATTTCTGACATCGTTTCAAAACTGGATTTATCGCGGCAAGAACTGATAGTCTTGCTCAATAAAGCCGATCTTATTGGGCCTAACATAAATGTTAAGATTCTAAACAATACTGTTTCATCACTTGATGAAAAGGTGGTTAAGCTCTACATATCTGCAAAAAATGGAGATGGCCTGGATGACCTGAAGAAAGTGCTTGTAAAGACGCAAAAAGACCTTTCTTTGGAATCTGACCAGACTGTAGTTACGAATATCAGGCATTACAATGCCTTGAAAGAAGCTGGGAAAGCACTTCTTGCGGTCAAGGAGAACTTATCTTCAGGAGCCGGCTCCGAGCTGCTGTCGGAAGATCTCCGCATGGCCATAAGCCAACTCGGAAACATCACCGGCGAAATCACCACCGACGAGATACTCGGCAATATCTTCTCAAGATTTTGCATCGGAAAATAGAATTTTTGCTTTGACTTATTGATATATAATTAGTTAAGCCTAATTTTTGCATTTCCTGGCGACTGTTGAGCCAGTTATTGTAAAATGCCAATAATAAGCACTATTGTAACTGTTCTACAAAAGTATTATTCGCCGAAGATGTATGAAAAAAATGTCCATGAAAAGGCTAGCTTTTATTTTTTAGCCAGACAGTGGTCTATGAACTTGAACACACCCTCGTATGAATCTGTAGCGAAAATCAATCTCTGTTCCTCTTCATCCCAAGTAGGCTCATACCCTTCCGGAATAAATGGTTCGAGTATTTCTTTATCAAGCGGTTTATCTTTCGTTACTCCTCTTAGGGATAGTTCTATTTGGAATGAATAAACGTTGTCCGGGTGACGGGCTGTTCTTATGTCGAAAAAAATCTGCTGAGGGTTTTGGAAATATACACAGGAACTCCAACTGATATATCTGTTTACCGTCCATCCGTTCAATGTCACTTCGCCATACTTGTTGGTAATAGCTTCATAGAGCAGCTGATCTTTGACTGCAAAAGGATGTGCCCAAGATCGCTGGACAAGCATCCATCCACGCCGGTCAAGCCAATATAGGTGCTTAGTGTCGCAGTAATCCAGCAAGGCATCGTGGTGGACAAATTCTGCCCAACTGTTTTCTGGAATCTCAGGATAGGCATTCTTGAGACTTTGTAGTTTTGCTTCAATGTCGGATACACCTTCAAAAGAATCAAGGAAGTTCTTGAACTCCTTCGAGTTAAGAAGGAAGATCTCTTTCCATTCCTCATCGTAAAAGCCAAATTTTTCCTCATTTGGATAATGTGGCATTCTGCTGGTAATCAAAGCCTGGCGCACAATATCACGTGTCCATCCGTCTTTTTGATCGAACAATTTATCGAACAGGTCTCGGACGCGCACAAATTCCTCAAAAGAGAATTGGTTATCAATCTTGGACCATACCAGTAAAGACTTGATTTCTCCTTTCCAATGTGCTGATTCTTGAACATCCCAAATTGCTTTTTCCACATCATTGTTTTTAGCATTTTGACAGATGACGACCTTTTCAAGCTCATGACCATTGAATATTTTTTGGGCAAAAGCATTCTGCCCGGTGATAATAAAATCATAGAATCCCAGATCGCTTCCCCGATAATCGTGAAGGAATTGCAAAAAATCTATATGACTTTTAATCTTGTTTCTACGGACTTGATTGGCGGTTGTATGATACACTCTTTCATATTCGAAAGAGTCCTGCTGTCCTTTCATAACCTCCGTTATCAAGGCTTTGAGCACATAGAAATTCCGATCATCTTCCACATCACCATAGAGGCGCTCAATCTCTTTCTGATAGCGGCCGCCAGAAAGGGACAGAACTGCAACTATTGCATCCATATAGGATTCAATCACACTTAAGTCAAAGTCCTCACGTTCTGCATCCTCCACCGGCTTAATCTGGTCGTGCTCTCCAAGGGAGACCATTTCGAGCGACAACCTTACCAAATTGTTCATTGCATCATCTATAGCCTTAACCGGACGCTTCTTGCGGAGCTTAGTATCGTAAAAGAACTCTTCCCAGTTATCCCACTTTTTCCCATATTCTTCTTTAAGGAGGATACCTTCTACCTTATTAAGGAGCCTTGGCTTAATCTGTTCGGAATCAGTGAGTTTTTCACCTCTGCTGTTCATGGTGATATAGAGTTCTTCACCTTGGGAAGTCTGAGCCACGTCGAAGTACCAAAAGTAAACCTTGTCGAGGACAGTGTGGAATGTCAGCCCTGGCAACTCTCCTGATAGGTTGCTCAAGGTGTCAATTGCCCCGATGACAGAGCCGATTGTTTTGTCCGTTTCGTACTCACTCTTGTACCATTTCTTGTTCTTAATGTCAGTTGCAGTTTTGGCCGTTGATTTAAACAGGTTTGTTAAAAATGATTCAGTATGTGAGCGTACTCTGTAGGCGAAAGCGGGAGATGCGGAATCCAAGCTAAGAAGTTCTAGGAAGCGTTGATGGTTTTCTTCTTTTTCCAACGACAGGTAATAAAGAAGGACTACTAACGTGGTGTATCGTTGTTGTCCATCAATCAGATAATGCTCACTACCAGATTGATACGAGTAAAGGAATCCAACATTCACATCTCCTTTCAATGCCTTATCGCTAATATCACGGAGGAATTGAGTGATAACAGGACGATTTTTTGGATCACCCCATACATACTCTCTCTGTATTTCTGGGACAACCAGATGATAGTTGCTTAACAACGCTGATATGTTTTTCTTATCCATGATACTTAATTATTTGTTGATGGTTCAGAAAACCCCAGGAATTTGACAAGGCGATATGTTACTTCCTTAATCGTGCGGGCGATGTCTTCATCAGACCAAAACACATTCTCTTGGATTCCGTTATGTTCGAGATTGGTCAGTTTTTGAGTAAACACTCTGAATGTATGAGGGCGGATGTATGTATCTTTGAGGAAATACTCATTGACAATCCGGTCCATCTTCAATGTGTGCTCATCATTGCCGTAACTGCGGTTAACATTCTCCACGAGAAGAACGACATTGCCGATAGAATTGATTCCCTTCCGGTTTTCCTCCAGCAGTGCCTGCTTTTCTTCTTCAGAAGAATTCTCGTCTATCTGCCTTTTCTGTGACCTAATATGCTCCTTGTCTTCACTGACCCTGCTGAAATAACCGGTCTTGACTCTGCTTAAGAGGACTTTTACCTTGTTTTTTATTGTTTCCTCGAACGGAAGAACATCAAGGACGGGTAGGAATTTCACCGTGAAGTCATGGTGATACCAATCGAATTCTGGATTCTTTACGGCTTGAAGAAGTATCGCTTCTTTTTCCTCAACAGTAGATTCATCATCTGGCGAGAATGTCTTGGCCATAACTTGACGTATCAGCCGTTTAATCTCAATAACAAACGCCGCCTTAGAAGACGATGACTGCCATATTCTCCAAATATTGTCAAAACTGATACTATCACTCTTGTAATTATAGAGCAGGTAGCCTAGCAGGTTGAATATCTCGTCATTATTATACCAGTCCACCATCGTGTAGTGGAATTCTTTAAGCGCGTTATAAAACTCCAGGTGATCATCATTGTGATCTCCATTAAAATCCATTCCGTTTTCAAAGAAGCGCAGTTCAAGATCGCGTTCTTTTTTATCGGAAGTGAATTTCTCTTTGAACGCTTCAAAGAAGGAATAGTAAAGCAGGTCTATAGGATAATAAATATGCCTGAATGATCTGTTTTGAGAGATTCTGTTAGGTAGGAGCTGCTCAAAGTAACTTCTCACATCTTTTTGCGACCACCAGAGGTTCATCTCATCTAATTCCACTCCCAGTTTAATGCGGTACTCATTTATCTTTCCTTGAGAAGAAATGCTGATGTCCAGACCGAGGCATATATCATTATTGACCATCTGATGCAACGTGCTCTTAGATACTATGGTTGGATATCTTTGCTTAGCCGCCCTGGTGATTAAGATGGCACGAACAAGGTCTGCGCCGTCCAAGTCCACCTTTCCTCCATTTAAGCTGGCGAAAACCGTCTCCTCGTCACCACTATCAACTTGATTGACAATGAGGACTAAGTTATCCAGTATGGTTTCATCGCTAAGTTCATTATGAACAAACCAGTTTTGGATCGCCTTTGCGACTTCAAGGATATAATACTGGTCTTTTGTACTTGCTTTGCTTGAATCAATCTGAGAATTCCAGACTTGTCCGCTTAAGATTTCTGTCTGTAGGAATGCATCGGTTTCTTCTCTAACTGAGTACTTAAGAATAGTGGTTCCCGTTTCTATGACTTGAATATTGGAACGAGACTGAAGGAACGCCGTAAGGATAAACAAGGTTGTTAGACGTTGTTGCCCATCAATGACGTTGAGGCAATAATCACCGTTGACATAAGCTTTGGTCAGTGTGATGTTTTGAAGACAATAGAAGGCGTCGCTATCACCCTTCCTGAAGTTCTTCAAATCAACTAACAATTGGGAGACATTCTCCCCACTCCACTTGAACCCACGCTGGTATTCTGGGATATTGTAATACTTACAGTTCTGAGACTTGAGATAGTCACAGAAGACTTTTCGTACGTTATATATAAGTTCAGCCATAATAAAACAAATTTGGCTCAAAATACGCTATTCTGTCTGCTAAACGTTAGCAGTTTTAGTGCAATCATACAAAGATAGCGTTTTTTGCTGGGCTTTCGACAATTAACGTAATAACCGAAGGAGAGTTGCCAAGGTTTGGCGAGAAAAATGCTTAATTTTGTAAACACAAACAGTGAAACCTATGGAACAGAATCATAAACCCGCAAAAGAATAGTTTGATGACAATAGCATCAAGACACTTGAATGGAACGAGCATATACAAAGGCGGCCAGAGATGTACATTGGCCAGCTGGGCGAGGCTCCGACCCGAAGGACGGGATCTACACCCTTCTGAAGGGGGCTATTGTAAGGGCCGTGGATGAGTTTCAATTTGGGTACGGCAAAGGTTTCTCTGTCGAGGTGAGTGATAAATATGCCATTGTCAGAGACTTCGGAAGAAGCATTCCTTTGGAGAACGTTGTTTTGGCAACAAGTGGCATATCCGTTGGGATTGGCATGAATCCAAAGAGTGTAGCCGTTCATCCGGTCAAAGTGACAAACGCTCTTTCTATTGAGTTCTATGTAGCCTCGTACAGTGATGGGTATTGCTCTTGGGCCAAGTATTCCAAGGGAAATCTTCTCGAGAAAGGGATAGAGAAAACGACCGAAGATAACGGCACCTACATCAAGTTTATGCCAGATCCTGACGTTTTTCCTGGATATGCCTTCCAAGAAGGGATTGTTAAGGAGATTCTTCAAAGTACAGCTCGTCAAAACAAAGGGTTGTCCATATCTTTGAACGGGGCTATCGTCCCAGATTCCTTCTGAGTTCCTCAAAATAAGACACATTGAGGAAGGTGGTTCCGCCGAGCATTGCCTTTCTTTGTAGTCCTTCTTCGTGGACATGGCCGAAGATGTGGTATTTGGGCCGGGCACCTGCGATGGCGAGGTACAGGTTCTTGTCGCCGGTATCCCTATCCAGGTAGCTGTATGCCGGGCCGTGGGTAATCAGAAAGTCGATACCTAGAGGAATTGAAACCAGTCCTTTCAGATACGGCCGCGCCGGAACACTGAAGAAGTTGATGCCATCATATTCTATCCCCTCCGATTCCAACAGAACGATGCTACCCGGAACCATGTTTCGGGCCCTGACGGGATCAGTATTGAATATACGGTCGTGGTTGCCGGGGACGAAGATGCGCAACCGGGCGGGGATGGCGGCGAACCAGGTAAAGAAGTCCTGCAGGTCGGCCGGATTGAAGCCCTCGCAGGCATCTCCGGCACAGATAAGGATGTCGGCATCGGCAGGCACATTAAGCCTCCGATACATGCCGTGTGTATCAGAAAAAGCGAAGATCCTATGCCCTTTGTATTCGATGAGCATCTTATTTCAGAATCGGATCGCCGCAGTATTGCTTCCTGCGACAGTCTTTGCACTTGAAGCCGGCCCATACTGAATCAAATTGATTCATGGCTGCTTCAACCAGAGCAGGATCATCGGTCAGGATTCCCGCTTCGAAGTTCCTGGTTGTCGTCCCTTTCATGCCGATACCGGCACCCGTCAGATTGGCAGAACCGATGTACGCCATTTTGCAGTCAAGGATAATCAATTTGAAATGCACCCGGGGACACAACGCCCGCTCCAGCCCAGAGAACAGGACCGGGTACCGGTCGAAGTCTTCCCGGAAGATTGGGCCTGGCTCTTTGGCGTGGATGAGGCGTACTTCCCTGCCCTTCGATATCAAGTCCGCCAGGATGCCCAGGAACGGTCTGTCTCCGACATACAGGTCCTTGATGTCCGCCGTACCGATCCATAGGGAACGCTTGACATTCGGGACCCGGGCAATGACCTCCTTGAAATGGGCTTCGTCTGCGATGTACTGAATCATCATATGCAAATTTACTGATTATTCGGGAAATCGAAATCCTGAAATAGTTCCCTGGCTTTATCCAGTGCATATTGCTTCGCTTTTTCAAAAGAATCGTAGTAAACAGGTGTCAGTTGAAACAAATCTCCTCTAGACCAACTTAAAAAGACAATGTAGTACATATCTGGAGGGGTGTCCGACAAATGCTCTACCGTTATTTGCCACCCTTCCCCGTCATGGTCGAGAAAATCAAAATGCCAAGGTCCATCGTATGGTGAATACTGGTACCATTCATACATTGGTGTTTCAATTCCCATATAATAATCTTTGTTCATGGGTTCAACATCCAGCAAACACATCCTTGTAGTTCTTGATATCCCTCTGTTTCATCAGGAAGGTCAACGCCTCTTCCTGAAGCATGCCCCGGCGGTTATCGTCCCTGTCCCAAAAGGTATTATTCGATGCATAATCGGTAACGCCGTTGTATAGTTCCCATACACTCATCCCAGCCTTCATTTCCCTCAGTTCGAATGGATCGCACCGGTATCCGTTGTCGGCATACATTTGTAACTGCTCTGTGTAAGGAGCGATTCTTGCCGAGGATTCAGAATCGACAAGATACCGGTCCAGTTTCTGCGAGACCAACTTCAGTTCTGCCATGGAAGCGCGTACCGAAATTGCCTCAAGCGCTTTTTGACTGAAACGGCCGAATGATTCTTCGAGGAGTTCCGTGTACTTCGGGATGTTCAGAATACTTCTGACAACATCCGTTTCCAGTGACATGATCTTTGCATCCGCGTGCTTGATGGTCTCGGTTTGACCATTGGAGCATACAAGCCTTTCGTAGTATCGACCCAATTCGATCTGGCCGAGATTCCAGCGCAGGAAGTAGGAGTTGACCAGGAAATCCTCTCCCGGAGCGATCTGCTTGACGACAGGATCCACGCTGTCCATATAGACCGTCAGGCCGGATGAAGCACTGTAGGCTGCCTCGTGACGAACGGGGACGAGGTGATTCTCATCCAGGAACATTTCCAGGAAGTCGAAGAAGGAATCAGAGGGTATTTCCTGTTTCTTGATGGGGACAATCCCGCATACGGTTTTGCTATCCGGATTGGCGATCAAGGCGATGGATTGGGGCTTGGTAAAGGACCCGGCCGTGGCAAGGTAATTCCTGAAATCCCGCAGGCCCATTTCTCCGGATGCCGCTTTCACGACCTTCTGTTGTTTGGGTGTCAACCCGATCAACTCGTCCAGTTCCTTCGATACGAAATCATTGACCAGGACTTCCGTTCCCTCGACCTTATAGACATTCTTCCCATATCCTTCATAGGGAGCCGTCACACCCGTTCCGTCATCAAGACGACCGACATATTCCACGGCATCGCGCCGCACGATCTTGTAAGGGGCCTGCGTCCTGTCCACCAGTTCACGCAGGGCACTGATGCTGAGTTCACTCATTGCTATTGTTGTTTTGATTGTTGCTGGCATTGTTGAATATGAGATCGAACCGGTCGGCGAACTTCCTGAGACTTGAAGCCGCTGTCGACTGGAGTTTCCGAAGCTGCCTGTCCTGAAGGTACTTCTCCTCATTGTAGAAAACATCGCCCGTAACGGAGAGATCATAATATAGCTTGACACCCACGTCTCCCCGGCGGTGTTTGCTGAAGACGACGTAGCGGTCAGAGTAGATGTTCTTGGGATTCTCCAGACGGAGTTCCATCATGGCGGTAATGGAATGCTTCAGCCGGTTGGATCCGATGAAATGCCCGGATTTCGTGACTTGCTGAATCGTCAGGAAAGTCGTGTTGATACCCGCATCGTTGACCGCCTTGTTCTGCTTCTTCAACAGTGATAGTAGCATGCTCTCGGCTTTCTTGAGTGTGATCCCTTCCTCTTCCTTGATGATGCCCTGCAATTCATAGAAGGAATCCACAGCGACGATGTCCCATCCTTGTTTCAGGACATTCTTCACCTTCTCGAAATTATGGGCCGGCTCATCCTCATCAAAACCGGCTTCTATGAACAGGATGTCCAGATCCTGGAACTTGGGGAAACGCTGTACGTAGATGGCCAGGTCGATCTCGTTCATCTCCGCACTGATGAAAAGGACACGGACACCCGGGGACTGTTTCCTGATATTGGAAAGGAGATCCAGGATGATGGTTGTCTTCCCTACTCCAGGGTCGCCGATGACCATATAATTGACTCCTTTGGGGAGACCCTTGTAACTGCATAAAAGTTCATCCAGAACCGTCCCGCTCATATAGTTGCGGAACAGTTCCGGATCGAAGCGGACATCCCTCATCCGCACTATGCCTGAGATTGTGCTTTCCATTTGATGCAAAGGAAGCACATCGGCTTGCCAAAGCCCGGCAGGTTGTCGGAAAGAGTAAACTATTTTCTCCTAAGCCAAGTCGCGCCCTCTGAGGAAGAAGCGTATATGTGACCGTCCGCGGTCATTCCGATGACTTCCTTGCCACCATCCTGGAGAGCCACCAAAGATCTTGCGATGCTGGTCGAGCTCTTGATCAGCCACGACCGTCCTGCGCTTGAAGAGCAATAGATTCCTTTCTCGGTCAAGGCAAGCAGCTTCCCGTTAAAAGGAAGAAGATCAAGGAACCGGCCATTCCCACTTCCGCTATAGCGCGTCATCCAGGTGCGACCTCCGCTGGTGGAGTATTCAATGTGTCCGTTGGAAGGATTGATTCGGATCAGCTCGGATCCGAGAGTGACTAACTGCGGCATAATTCAAATAGGGTTATTAGCCTAAAATGCTGGGCTACATACAAAGTTAGCCATTTTTCAGTTCAATCAATATCCAAAGGCCATCATCTGTCCGGGAAGGATCCTGCCAAGGAATGGCAATGAACCACTCTATCTTCGCGGCATTGAACCAAAACCAGATTGATCATGAACAAAGCCAAGTACGAAGAACTATTTGCTGCCTTCGGGAGAGCGCCCATGAAAGAATTCCTGGAACTCCTGTTTGAAGGCGTACCACCAGCACTGAAGAAACGTCTTATCATTGAAGACGTATCATATCACCGTCACAATGCTGATATAGTTACCCTGGAAGCATGGATGGTCATTGACAACCCCGAATCAGACCTATGGATCTGGGTGCGAGTTGAGTCAGATTCTTCCCGTAACACGATAGAAGAACAATTCCTGACAAAGGATTCGTACCGGAGGCAGGAGTTGCACTCGCTGGAGGCATGTTTTGACTACTACGAAAGGAAAAATGCAAAATAGTTTCAGCTGCCTATTTTTGGCAACTCCGGCCTATACCTTTGCACCCAGAACCAATACAAAGCACATTATGGAAAAATCGAAACTCAATGAAGGGATGCTTGCCATCCAACTGGAAGAAGAGGCCTGGAAGGAACTGTCCGGGGACATCGCATGGACTGAGAGCATGCTCGAACGGTACAAAGACAAAGTGGACTGGGAGGCTGTATGCAACAACAGCTACGTCCATTGGAATGTAGCCATGCTCGAGAAGTTCCGCCGCCAGATTGACTGGACAGCCTTGAGCAACACCAACCAGGTATCCCTCCTCACGCCTGAAATTGTCGGCCAATTCAAGACATGTTGGGATTGGACCGTTCTCTCCAGCAACGACGAGTTGCCACTTGAGACCATCGAGGCTATGGCTGACTGCATCAACTGGAAGGAACTCGTGAACCGTTACGACAGGCATGATATTTTCGGATCGGCTTTTTTGAGCCGGTTCGCAGAATACATCCCCGCATCCGCCCTCAAGGGCTCCCGACTGTGGCACGCTCTTGTAGCAGAGAAGGAGAAAGAGCTCCAGAAGAACTTCGCTAATATCTGATAAAATTGCCACTTTATTGCAAAACTGCCAGATTTTGGCAATTATTATCCCTATCTTTGCATTCAGAAAACATGATATAAGAGTTAAAGAGTTCAGGGCCTCCGCAGGGATGTGCAGGCCCTTTTTAAAAAAAACAACGACAAAAGTATATGGCAAAGAACTATTTCAACAGGTACGTCTGGCTGATTGACACCATCAATCGCCACGGGCACATTTCCAGGGAAGAGATCAGCAGGCTCTGGAAGCGGTCCTCGCTCAACGATACAGGAGAGGAACTGTACGAGCGGACTTTCCACAACCACCGGGAGGCCATCCTGGACACCTTCGGGATCGAGATCAAGTGCGACCGAAACCTGGGATACTATATCGCTAACTCCGGTGATCTGGAGGGCGACGGCATCCGTCAGTGGCTGCTGGAGTCCCTGTCGATGAACAACCTCGTGAACGAGGCCGGAGGGCTGCGAGACCGGATTCTCTTCGAAAAGATTCCGTCGAGCCAGAAATGGCTCTCGCCGATTGTCGGAGCGATGAAGGACGGAAAAGCCATCAAGATGACCTACCAGAGCTATACTCGTACCGAACCCAATACGTTCATGGCGCATCCGTACTGCCTGAAACTCTTCAAGCAGCGCTGGTATCTCCTGGCAAGAAGCGAGAACTATGACGATTCTTGGATTTACTCCCTGGACCGTATCCACAACGCCGAGGAGACGGACAAACCTATCAGCATCCCTGAGGATTTCGATGCGGCGGACTACTTCTCCAAATATTTCGGAATCATCATCAGCTCTGACATCCCCGTCGAGACCGTCGAACTCAAGGTGGATGAGGACCAGGTAATGTACTTCCGGTCCCTTCCGCTCCATCCGTCCCAGACAGAGATTGAGACCAACGGTGAATACAGCGTATTCCAATACCGTCTGGTTCCAACGTTCGATTTCAAGCAGGAGATTCTCAGTCACGGCATGTCCGTGGAGGTGCTATCACCGGAGAGTCTTCGTGATGAGATTCATGCAGAGATAAAAAAAATGTTGCAGCGCTATGACTGACTTCAAGACGGCCAACGAGCAACGCGGCAGCGTACACAGGAAACCACAAACAATGGAGCGAAGAATAATAACAATCACGTATTAGCAGGTGTTAGGTGATTGATAACGGTTGTGTAATTACTTTCTTTTAAACAAGAAATGCTTATGAAAAGAATCACTCAACTTCAGAAAAAGATCCTTCTTCAAATGGCAGAATATGAGAAAGAGAAACATATTTCCGGACATACATACAAAGTCCGAAAACTGATTAATTTTTCCATGGAACAGTCCTACTTCGATGAATATGATTTTATTGATGCATTATATTCAATGGCTAGGGATGGAGTACTTGTACAACATTGTGGGAATGTCGGCGGCTGGTGGGATGAAGATGGGTCTGTTCGAGGCGCACGACCGGAATATGTCGAAGTGGCTTTGACCAAGGAAGCTTATATGCGTATAAGGCGGTGGAAGTCATTCAAAGTAACGACAGGCCTATGGATTGTTGACATCAACAATTGGTGCCCAGCACAAATCTACTACTACTTTAAAGATGCCGCCGACAATAATTGGTGTATCTATTTGCGTTGGCGTCACGAAAACCCTTGGACGGCGGAACTCGTAAGCTGTAGTAAACAATGGGATTTCATCTGGGATTCTCCGGATAACGAGAATCTGCTTGAAGAGAAAGAGCACACGCCTGGCATTCTTACTGGCTATTACAAGGATGAGGAATATGACTTATTGATGGGAATAGCTTTGGAACAGGTGAGGAAGCGATTTCCTGACTGCGTTTTTCACAATAATCAGCAGATGTGCATATCGTGATGTTATATAAGTCAACTTCTGTACATTTTAGGGCGTTAAGCGAACATAATATGAAAAAGATCTATTTTGCCGGTTCCATCAGGGGAGGACGGGCCGATGCCGAGCTCTACCGGCGGATTATCGAATACATCCAGAAGAGCGACACTGTGCTTACGGAGCATGTTGGGAACCTGGCCCTCAGCAAGACGGAAGGGCCTCCGGACCGCGACGTGGCCATCTACGAACAGGAGACGGCTTGGCTGCGGGAGTCGGACCTCGTAATTGCCGAATGCACCACGCCGTCTCTGGGAGTAGGCTACGAGCTGGCCTATGCGGAGAAATGCGGCAAGCCTGTCCACATCTTCTACAACAAGCGCCGAGCGAACCTGTCGGCCATGATTTCCGGAAACAAGTACTTCCTTCTCCATCCTTATCGAGAAGAGGGTGAGATCTATCCGATCATCGATATCATCCTTGGCCATGACTGACTTCGCAGCAATTGATTTCGAGACGGCCAACGAGCAGCGCAGCAGCGTGTGCAGCGTAGGAGTCGTGATAGTCCGGGGAGGGGAGATTGTGGACCGCTTCTACAGCTTGATCCATCCGGAGCCGGAATACTACCAGAGGTTCTGCCAGCAAGTGCACGGCCTATGCCCTGAGGACACCGAGGACGCACCGGTATTCCCTCATGTCTGGGAAAAGGTCGCCTCGAAGATAGAAGGGCTGCCGCTTGTCGCGCACAACAGCCCTTTCGACGAGGGATGCCTGAAGGAGGTTTTCAGGGTTTATCAGATGGATTACCCGGACTACCGGTTCTTTGATACGTTAGCCGCATCAAGACGCGTATACGGCTGCCGCCTACCCAACCACCAGCTTCAGACCGTTGCCGCTGCCTGCGGTTATGACCTGGTGCATCATCATCACGCATTGGCTGACGCAGAGGCCTGCGCTATCATTGCAATGAAATTACTTTGAGCCATGGGAAGTGAAGAACTGATCAAGAAAAGATTCGTTATCAGAAAGGATATCGACAAAGATTACCTTGAATTGTACACTTTCGAAGACTGGGAGAGGCAGTCGGCGGCTGTTAAGTCCCAACTAAATTTCTTCAACATAGAGCACATGCAGTTCTGGAAAGCTTATATGCGTAACCGCGAAATTGTGGAGTTCTCTATGAATCAAGATCAACTCGAAAAGTTAAACAGTTTGTTGGCGAAACGCTAATTTAACCACCAACATGGAAGAGCAATTTGGCAATTGAGGATTCATGCCTATTGGATTCAATAATTGGATGGAGTACCGTGACAGTATATTCCGCCCAGTTCAAAGAGTAAAGTGTGGCGCTCCAGATCAACAACAACAATAATAATCCGGGCCACGTCATAGTGCCGCAGCCAACTATAAACTGATATGCCCGTCCTATAGCACCGTCATCACCCTACCGGTCTCTGCGATGCTCCGAACTACCCAATCCACGCAGGATGGCGGATATCAGCGGCTTCAAGAGCAAGCAGAGCACGAAGACTAGGACAAGAGTCAATGCATCTTCCATAATCTCGAACTCATTTTCTTTTCCCTTTGTTTTGGGCCTTCCGGCCCCGGGGATGCGTATATTTTTCTGCTTTCTGAAAGCGAGTCCAAATTGATGAAGGCAAGCCGGAGACGAAGAATACTCTCCTATCGGGAGGAAGATTGTCCGTCTCCCCTGCCCGCAGGTTTGGCTTGACGCATCGGAGGGCGAGCTTAGATTTGCAGGAAAGGATATACGCCAATCCACGGGGCCGCATCGGCGGAAGAATCCTTCCGGATGTAAAAGGAGCAGCGCTTTTCCGGCGATACTATGATACTTTGATACTTTATATCAGCATCGTATCGTATATTGTCTCTTAGCGGATAAAAGATCCGCCCCGGAGGTTATCCGGGGCGGCGCAGAAAAGCAAGCGGGAGCGGAGAACCCGTCTCCCCGACGGTTTACTGAAGCGTCCCGCCGATGACGCTGACCTGAGATGCGAGGATCTCGGTGACGGTCCTTTCCACACCGTTAGAGTCGGTGAACCGGTTATTGCGGAGGCGGCCCTTGACCTCGACGCCGGCGCCCCTAACGAGGGCGGTGAAGTCCGGCATCCGGTCGCTCTTGAAGGCGGTGACCTGATGCCAGGTGGTCTC
>JAEEGG010018204.1_pt1 | contig 14336 bp, 10 predicted proteins | sample 9134161 | NCBI WGS metagenome assembly JAEEGG01 (sample SAMN16246543, study PRJNA631951) | gut metagenome | biome: gut microbiome; feature: rumen; material: CR-attached | host: Bos | place: Iran: Karaj | collected 2018-10
ACATGTCGAAGCTCTCGGCCATGACCATCATGCCTAAGGCGTCGCAGATGTCCATCTGCATCTGGCTTGGCATGTTGTGGGCGGTGCGAATGGCATCGCAGCCCATGTCCTTTAGAATCTTAATCTGACGAATGAGCGCGGCCTTGTTTACTGCGGCTCCGAGCGGACCGAGGTCGTGGTGCAGGCAGACGCCTTTGATCTTTCGGGTCTGGCCGTTCAGCTGGAAACCGCCCTTCTTCGATACCGAAATGGTGCGGATGCCGAAGCGTATTGTCTTCTTGTCAATCATCTGATTGCCATCATAGAGCGTGACAACCAGATGATATAAGGTGGGTGATTCGGGCGACCACAGACGGGCGTTGTTGACAGGGAAGAAAAAGCCAATCTTTCCGTTGGCAAACTCCAGTGGATGAGTATGTTCGCTGCCTTTCAGGATGCTGTTGCCTTGATCATCGAGCACGTTCACCGCATATTGCAGGCTCTCTGAGGGATTGGCGATGTTGAAGTCTGCTTTCATCATCACGCGCTCGCCCTCCTTCACTTTCTTGCTGTCTATAGGCTTAATGAAGAAACTCCAGTCCTCAAGGTAGCTTTTCGTCGGTGTGAGGATGAGTGTCACGGGTCGGTAGAGTCCTGCACCGGGATACCAGCGCGAGCTCTCCTCCAGGTTCTGCAAATCGACTGTCAGCTGGTTCTCACCTTCTTTGATGAAAGGCGTTGCATCCACGCGGAAGGCATTGTAGCCGTAAGGCCAGTGGCCAGCCCTCTTGCCATTCACATAGACGGTAGGTTCGGCCATTGCGCCGTCGAACAGCAGTTCGGCATGCCCCTTGAAGCCTTCGGGAATCTGGAACGTGCGCTTATAGTGGCCTTTGCCAATCCAGGGCAGCGAGCCCGAGCGCCCGCTCTTCTCGGTAGGTTCTTTCTCACCGTTCTGTTCGATGGCCACCACTTGCAGGTCCCATTTCTTGTCGAACGGTCCGCTGATGGCCCAGTCGTGGGGTACGCTCACCGTCTGCCATGTCTGCTTGTCCTGTGAAAAACTCCAGTCGTCGCTCAGTGTGATTTCTTGTCGCTGCTGTGCAAACGCTGCCATAGCTGTCAGCAGGAACAAGGCCAATACATTTGTCTTCATTATCGTTTGTATCTTTTTGTTTTTATGTTTCTTGCAGGCAAAGATAGCAATTTTTCCGCTAAAAAGGGTATTAATTATATTATATTTTTACTCATACTTTAAAAAGGTCATAATGGAATGAATAACAAAGCGACCACTTCTTGTTCTTTCTTGCTGAATGTTGACGATCAGGATGTTGAATGGTATGGTGGGTTAGTAAAAGAATATGTTGTTCCTGTAATACTCATAGTTCTGCCAAGACTACGACACTGTCTTGGCAGGACAACATCGTCTTCTAGGCTAGATCGCATCACTGTCTAGGCTAGACAGTAGTGTTGTCATGCCGTGACGGTATCGTTGTCACGCCGTGACAGTGATGTTGAATGCTGAACGGTTGCTTTTTTTTGATTAAAAAACTACTAAACAACTCCTAACTTCTGGCTCTACTCCCGAAAAAATGTTATATTTTCAGCGTTCTTGCTCGTATCAGCCAACTCTTTCGTATCTTTGCAACGTCTTTTAATTCGAATTAAAAATGAAGATAGCTTTAATCGGCTACGGCAAAATGGGCAAGATGATCGAAGAGATAGCCCGCAGCCGTGGTCATGAAATCGTGAGTATTATTGATATTGACAATCAGCAGGACTTTGAAAGCGAGGCATTTGCCTCGGCTGACGTTGCCATCGAGTTTACTAACCCCGCTGTGGCCTACGGCAACTATCTGAAAGCATGGGCGCGAGGCGTGAAGGTGGTATCGGGCTCTACAGGCTGGCTGAAGGAGCATGGCGACGATGTGCGCAAGGCTTGCAGCGAGGACGGCAAGACCCTGTTCTGGGCTTCCAACTTCTCTATCGGCGTGGCCATTTTCTCAGCCGTCAACCGCTACTTGGCTAAGATTATGAACCAGTTCCCGCAGTACGACGTGGAGCTGGAGGAGACCCACCACGTGCATAAGCTCGACCATCCCTCTGGCACGGCCATCACGCTGGGCGAGGAGATTGTTGCTGCCCTCGACCGTAAGGAAGGATGGGGCGAGGATACCACTGATCCTAAACTGCTGCGTATTGACAATATTCGTCGCGGCGAGGTGCCTGGCATTCATACCATCCGTTACGATTCTGATGCCGACTGCATCACCATTACCCATGATGCGCACTCGCGTCGCGGGTTTGCGCTGGGTGCAGTGCTGGCTGCCGAATATACCAAGGAGCACAGCGGACTGCTCACTATCAGTGATATGTTTAAGTTTTGAGAGCTCTCTGAGAACTCCGAGCTCTCCCTTAAAAACCAAAAGAAATGAAAACCAATAAGAATAAGCCGAATCCTAAGCTGCAGTGGGCGAAGTTTGTCGTGGTGCTGCTGCTCTATCTGCTCTTCCTCGTTTGGGTGAAATCGTGGATGGGACTGATTGTGGTTCCCTTCATCTTCGATGCCTATATCACCAAGAAAATCAACTGGCAGTGGTGGCGCGAGAAGGAGAACCCCACACGTACAATCATGTCGTGGGTTGATGCCATCGTTTTTGCCCTTGTGGCCGTCTATTTCATCAACTTGTTCTTTTTCCAGAACTACGTCATTCCCTCCAGCTCATTAGAGAAATCATTGCTCACAGGCGACTATCTCTTCGTGTCGAAAGTGAGCTACGGCCCCCGTATTCCCGAGACACCGCTCACCATGCCGCTCACCCAGCACACTATGCCCGAGGTGTTCGGCATTAAGATGAAGTCGTACATTGAGTGGCCGCACTGGGACTACCGCCGTGTGAACGGACTGGGTCAGGTGGGACTGAATGATATCGTCGTGTTCAATTATCCTGCAGGCGACACCATCTGCAGCGAGATGCCCTATCAGACTGAGTACTACAGTTTTTGCTACAGCTATGGAGAGAACATCGTGGGCATTCCGCAGCTCGACTCGCTTTCCATTGAGGATCAGCGCGCCTACTATGAGTATGCATATAACATGGGTCGAAAGTTCGTGAGCGATGCCTCGTTCCGTCGCAGTGTATGCCAGAGCAAGGGATGGGAGTATCACGATTTCGGCACTGTGGACACGCGCCCTACTGACCGCCGTGAGAACTACGTGAAGCGCTGCGTGGGTCTGCCCGGACAGACGCTTCAGATCAAGGACCGCGTCATCTATCTGGACGGGAAGGAGAACAAGGCACCCGAAAACGTGCAGTTCTCTTATTTCGTGAAACTGAACAACATCTCGGTCTATGACCTGCTGGGTGATCAGATGGACGACCTGCGTCGCGAGCTGATGATTACCAAGGAGGACGTGACACAGTTGGGCAGCTACGGCTACATGCCCCTCACCAGCTATGCAGCTCAGGAGCTGAAGCGCCGTGGTGTGGCCAGTGAAGTGACGGTGGTGAGCGACAGTTTGTATATGAGTTCAGACGTATATCCGCAGAACGCCAATCTGCACTGGACGCGTGACAACTACGGTCCCATCTGGATTCCGAAGAAAGGCGAGAGCATCACGCTCACACTCGAAAACCTGCCCATCTACGAGCGTTGTATCCGTGCCTATGAGAAGAACGACCTTCAGGTGCGCGACGGAAAAATCTTCATCAACGGTGAGGAGGCCACGAGCTACACCTTCAAACTGGATTACTACTGGATGATGGGTGACAACCGCCACAACTCAGCCGACTCACGCTACTGGGGCTTCGTGCCCGAGGACCACATTGTGGGCAAGCCCATCTTCATCTGGTGGTCGAGCGATCCCGATCGTCATGGCTTCTCCGGCATTCGCTGGAACCGCCTGTTCCGGATGGTCGATAACATCAAGTAACACCCTCTCCCCCATAAGCTGCAACACCGTTGCAGCCCCCCCAAAAAAACTATGCGCAAACTCCTGAAACTACTACTCGCCTTGCTCGTTGCCTGTCTGTTGATGGTGGCTTTTCGTTCACTCGTCATCAGCATCTATCTGGTCGATGGCAACGGACTTGAGCCAGAGTTTCAGGAGGGCGACCGCGTACTGGTGAACCGCTGGAGCTACGGTCTGCGCACGGGTGGCTTAGGACTGTTTCAGTATGGCCGACTGTGCCGGCAGACAGTGTCGCGTGGCGACATCGTGGCCTACGAGAATCCGCTCAGCGGAAGGCATGGCGAGGTACTTTTCGGGCGCGTATGTGCCTTGCCGGGCGACACGGTGATGTATAAGGGACAAATGCTGATTGCACCCAGTTTGGCCGATTGTGCCGATGCCGACTACTATTGGATTAAGGCCCTCAACGTGCAGAACCCTGTTGACTCGCGCCAACTGGGGTTCATCAGTGAGCAGTGCATCATCGGTAGGGTGTTCTGCGTGGCTTATTCGCTGGACCCCGACCAGTCTTTGTTCTTATCGTTGCGCCGTCATCGGTTGTTTGTCAAGAAATGAAAGCCCTTCTTCTCAGCACTTTTTTCGGACCTGTGCAGTGGTATCAGAAATTGAACCGCTCAGAACTGTCCTTTATTGAGAGCGACCCTAACTATTATCTCAAGCAGTCGTATCGCAACCGCTGTCTGATTGCTACCACTAACGGGGTGCAAGCCCTCACCGTGCCTGTGTCGGTAGAGACATCTATGAATGGCAAGACGGTGCGCGTCAGCGACCACGGCAACTGGCGGCATCAGCATTGGCAGGCGCTCACATCGGCCTACGGCGACTCGCCTTTCTTCCAGTATTATGAGGACGACCTACGCCCCTTCTTCACTGAGCGATGGGAGTTCCTGCTCGACTACAACGAAGCCATTCGTCAACGCATGTGTCAGTTGCTCGACGTGCAGCCCAAGGTCAGTCTGTGCAGTCGTCCTATGATTGAAAAAGAGAAAGAAGAAAACATTGGCGACATCACCGATTTTCGTGAAGTCATCGATGCCAAGCATCCTCTGCCCGATGCCACTTTCCAGCCTCGCCGTTACTATCAGGTGTATGAGCGCAAGCACGGCTTCCTGCCCAACCTGAGCGTGCTCGACCTGCTGTTCAACATGGGGCCTGAGAGCATCTTCTACCTATAAAAACGTGAAAAGCGGTCTGCCAAACGTCTGGCAGACCGCTTTTTTTACTTTTTATATCGACCACGAATTAAACGAATATGACGAATTTTTTAAAGATGCAGCCGAATGTCACGAATTGCTACTTACCACTTGTCTTTAGTCGTGATATCGTCGGCCCAGCGGTGATCCTTCGGGAAGGGCTGTCCGCCCCATGCCTTCACCTGTGTCCAGGGCTCAGCCTTGCAGGTCCAGAAGTCGTGGTCGGCAGGCAAGCCGAGCGGCATGAGTGAGAGCGAGGTCATGTAGAGCGAGCCGTTGTTGGTGTACCAGTCGGCAGTCTCGGGCTGATGTCCGCAGAAGCCGATGGTCAGGAAGCCGGCATCGTTGTAGTTGTTCTGCTGGTCATACATGCGGTGCATCACCTTTGTGAGGGCTGCGCGAACCTGTCCGTTGCTCAGGTCCTTCGGCAACTTCTGATACCAAGCCAGCAGGGCCAGCGGTTGCAGGGCAGCCATGCGATAGGGAGTGGAGCGGCCAATGACGGGGAAAGTGCCTTCGGGCGAAATGAAGCGCTCCAGGATGATGGCAAACTTCTGCGCACGTTTCATGGCGCGGTCGTAGTATTTCTTGTATTCCAGGCGAGTGCCGTTCTGCTTGGCATCGATCATGTTCTTCAGCGTCTCCAGATACATGGCGTGGAACACATACGAGGTGTAGTAGTCGAAGGCAAACACAGGGCCGTCGGCATACCATCCATCGCCCACGTACCACTCCTCGGTCTTGCGGATGGGCATCATCACGCGGAAGTCGTCGTACTCCTTCAGTCCGGCAGCCTTGGCAATGAAGCTCTCGATGGTCGATGAGAAGAGGAACCAGTTGGTGTAAGGCGGCTCATACTTGCGCAGCATCTTGAACTCTTTGATGTAGCGCTCCTTGGTCTGCTGATCCAGCGGCACCCACAGCGCATCGTAGGCACGGATGAACGACTCGGCAATGTAGGCGGCATCCACCAGGTTCTGTCCTGACGCACCCCATACGAGATAGTCGGGCGACTCTGGATCGACAGAGTGCTTATACGAAGCCAGCGCCCACTCGCGCAGTTGCTTGCGCTGCTCCAGTTCCTTGCGGTCGGCATCGGTGGGGTTCAGCGGCAGCGTGTCGGGCAGTGCCAGCCACGGTGCTATGCCAGCCATCAGTCGTCCGAAGGTCTCCATATACACCACCTTGCGGTTACGGTTGTCGAACGAGGGCGAGAACTCTGTCTTCATGTTCTTTTGCAGCTCGCCCTTGGCCATGTTCTCCAGTACGGGCTGAGCCATCTTCCATGCCTGTTCCACCCAGTACTCGCGTTCAGTCTGCTGTTTGGCCTGCTTCTTCTTGGCTGCATCGGCTGGAACGGTCACCAGCACGGCCAGCAGCATCACTACACTAAAAATAGCTTTTTTCATGATTGTGGATAGTTTTAGTTGGTTATTATTGGATTACTTTAATAATTCGAGTGCTTTCTTCACGATCTCGCTGTCTTCATAGAAGATGCTGTAGTACTCGCTCATGTCCCACAGGTCGCGGGCGATGAGTGCCTTCAGTTGCAGGCGCAGTGTGGGCAGCGTGCGTTGCAGTTCTTCGTCGTCCTTGGGCTTCACCTTCTGTTTCTCGCCCTCGCGCATCACGTTGTCGATGAGCGACTGAGGCACCTCAAACCGCTCCTTGAAGCGCTGGAACGTGGGGTATTGCTTCAGCAACTGCTTGCGGTTCTTGTCCATATAGCGCAGGTTCTGTGAAACGACGGCATTCTTGGCCACCAGTTCGCGGTGCAGCCGGGTGTAGTGCGTAGTGTCGAGGGGAATGAAGTGGTCGGGCATGATGCCGCCTCCGCCATAGACCAGGCGCTTCTCGTGGAGCGTGTAGAACTTGAGCGAGTCGGCAAAGTGGATGGAGTCCTTATTGGTGAGCTCGCCGTGCTTCAGCCGGTTCATCACGTCCATGGCATAGTCCTTTTGTTTGCCTTTCACGTAGGGCTTCTGAATGCAGCGGCCCGAGGGAGTGTAGTAGTGGGCGATGGTGAGGCGAATCATGGAGCCGTCGGGCAGGTCGATGGGGCGCTGCACCAGTCCTTTGCCGAAAGTGCGGCGACCAACCACCTGGCCCCGGTCCTGATCCTGAATGGCACCTGTCACAATCTCAGCTGCCGAGGCCGTATATTCATCGACGAGCACCACTACGCGACCGTTGCGGAACATGCCTTGGCTATCGGCTCTATACTCCTGCCGGGGAACACGGCGCCCCTCGGTATAGACAATCAGCTCTCCCTCCTGCAAGAACTCCGAGGCAATGTTTGCTGCAGCTTGCAGATAGCCGCCGCCATTGCCTTGCAGGTCGAGAATCATGTCGCGCATGCCCTTGTCCTGTAGCCGGCGCATGGCTTCCATGAACTCATTGTAGGTAGTGGCTCCAAAGTTGCCTATGCGGATGAGGCCCACTGTGGGTGTCATCATATACGCGGCATCAATGCTCTTCACGGGAATCTTGTCGCGCACCACGTTGAAGTGCAGCGTGTCCTTGATGCCCGAGCGCACCACCTTCAGCCGGGCGATGGTGCCTTTGGGTCCGCGCAGTCGGCGCATAATCTCTTCGCGGCTCATCTTCACGCCTGCGATGGCAGTATCGGCCACGCCCACAATGCGGTCGCCTGCCATGATGCCGGCCCGTTCCGATGGTCCCTTTGTGATGGTCTGAATCACGATGAGCGTGTCCTCCATCATGTTAAACTGCACGCCGATGCCCTCGAATGAACCGTTCAGCGGTTCGTTCATCTGCTTTACCTCCTTCGGATTGCTGTAGCTGCTGTGTGGATCCAGTTTCTCCAGCATGCCGCGAATGCCGTCTTCAATGAGCTTGTTCTCATCCACGCTGTCAACGTAGAGGTTGTTGATAGCCATTTCGGCAATACTCAGTTTGCGCAGGTATTCCTGCGTAGTGTGCTGGGCAAAGGCAGCCACGGAGTTCAGCAGTACAAATGTAGCTATGAATAATCGTTTCATTCTCTTTTCCAGTTAAATACAATATGAGTTGCAAAATTACATTTTTTTTCCTAAAATGGCTCTTAACGTTTCATAAAAATTGGGATTTCCCGTGTTTTCTGAGTGGTGGCGGCTATTTCACGTTATGGTTTAGGTTATATCATCATGCGATTTAGGCTAAATCGCGTGATGATTTAGCCTAAATCGCTTCACCATCTTGCCTAAATGGTGTTGTGAAATAGCCTAAATCGCAAAGAGTGTCCATATCAAACAGTTTCTGTTATAAAAATCAGATGCTATTTTTGCGATTTTGTTAAAAAAATAGTCTATACTTTGAATTTTCGTAAGGAAGTAGTACCTTTGCCGCTCCAATACTGAAAGATGGTATTAGGGAATAGTACCCCATCTTATTTTTTTATTAGTATTTTAAAGAACATGAAAAAGATTTATTTAAAGGGAATGGCCGTATTTGCACTGATGGTGATGACGGCACTGACAGTTGCCTCATGCGGTGATGACAAGGAAAATTCGGATCCGAATCCGCAGCCCACAAACCCAGTATTAACAGGTATTGAATATAAGTTGAAGTTCACTGTGGATCAGGTGACCCCCGCTGACCTCATGCCTGTGAAGTTGGCTTACTATGATGGCGCCGGTCAGTTGCAGGTGAAGGACGTAACTGCACAAGAGGATAACCTCTCGGTAGTCTATAAAAGCAATTCTGTGCAGCAGGGCTTCGCTATTGTGCGTATGCTGAAGAATGATTCTACTGCTTACAGGCATGAGTCCTACAATGTGAATGTTTATGCCGAAGGTACAAAGACCTATGTTTATGACAACGGTACAAAGAAAGAATTAAAGATGATTCCAAACGCTGGTGCGTCTTCTGTGATTAGTGACGGCACAATAAGCGACATGTCCTTGATGCCTATCATGATTGGCGGTTCTATGCTGAAGGTAGCTATGGGGGATAGCATTATCAACAAATATGTGAAGTTGAACCGTAATTACCTGAACTATCTCGCTTATTTTGCCAACGAGCAAGGTTCCTCAACTAGTATCACCGCTGAGGTGAAACAGAAGTTAGGAATGCAGAATAGGGAACGCAATTAATATGATTATGATATGATAAGAAAAAAGGCTCACGAACGACGTTTGTTCTTGAGCCTTTTCTTATTGTACCTATTTCTTTACGATGACTGTAAAGATACAGTTCATTGTATGTTCTCTTCCTCTTCAGGCCTGTCTTCCTCAATGACAAGGTTGTCGATGATGAAGTTCTGGCGCTCCATGGTGTTCTTGCCCATGTAGTATTCTAAGAGCTTCTGCACCTGGTCGGTCTTGTGCAGGGTGACCTGTTCCAGTCGGATGTCGGGACCTATGAATCCGGCAAACTCCTCAGGCGAAATCTCGCCCAGGCCTTTGAATCGCGTGATTTCGGGATCTGGACCCAGCTCTTGAATGGCTGTGACACGCTCCTCCTCGTTGTAACAGTAGCGCACGATGAAGTCGCTCTTTTTTGCGTCTTTCTTGGCATCCTCCTGGGCCAGCACATTCTTATTCTTGATCTTTGTGCGACGGTTACGAACACGGAACAGGGGGGTCTGTAGCACATAGACGTGACCCTTGCGGATGAGCTCAGGGAAGAACTGCAGGAAGAAGGTGATGATGAGCAGACGGATGTGCATGCCGTCAACATCGGCATCGGTAGCCACAATCACTTTATTGTATCGCAGGGTGTCGAGCCCATCCTCAATGTCGAGGGCTGCCTGCAGCAGGTTGAACTCCTCATTTTCGTAAACCACCTTCTTGGTGAGTCCGAACGAGTTGAGTGGCTTTCCGCGCAGCGAGAACACGGCCTGCGTGTTCACGTCGCGGCTCTTGGTGATGCTGCCGCTGGCCGAGTCGCCCTCAGTGATGAAGATGGACGATTCTTCCTTTCGGTCGTTCTTCACGTCGCTGAAGTGGATACGGCAGTCACGCAGCTTGCGGTTGTGCAGGTTGGCTTTCTTGGCGCGCTCGCGTGCCAGTTTGGTCACACCAGCCATTGCCTTTCGCTCGCGCTCGCTCTCCTGAATTTTCTGTAGCATCACCTCGGCGGTGTCGGGATTCTTGTGCAGGTAGTTATCTACCTCTTGCTTGATGAAGTCGCCCACATATTTATTAATAGATGGTGGGGCGGGGTGGTCGGCATCGACCTGTGTAGGCATGGGAGCCATGGTGAGTGAGCCCAGCTTGATCTTTGTCTGGCTCTCGAACATGGGTTCTTCAACGTTCAGCGCAATGGCAGCCACGATGCCGGTGCGTATGTCGCCATACTCGAAGTTCTTCTGGAAGAACTCCTTGATGGTCTTGGCTATGTGCTCCTTGAAGGCGCTCTGGTGGGTTCCTCCCTGCGTGGTGTGCTGTCCGTTGACGAACGAGTAGTATTCTTCACCGTACTGGTTGGCATGGGTAAAGGCTATCTCGATGTCGTCGCCCTGTAGGTGGATGATGGGGTAGAGTGCATCGCTGGTCATGCGGTCCTTGAGCAGATCTTCCAGTCCGCGACGGCTCAGGATGCGCCGTCCGTTGTACATGATGGCCAGTCCGGTGTTCAGGTAGGTATAGTTGCGGAGCATGTTTTCCACGATGTCGTCGTGGAAACGATAGTGCAGGAAGAGTGCGTCGTCGGGTTCGAAGAAGATGTAGGTGCCGTTCTCGTCTTGCGTGTCTTCTGTGGTGTCGCTCACGAGCTTGCCTCGCTCGAAGGTGGCGCGTCGCACCTTGCCATCGCGATAGCTGGCCACCTCGAAGTGTGTGCTGAGAGCATTGACCGCCTTGACACCCACGCCGTTGAGACCTATTGACTTCTTGAAGGCTTTCGAGTCGTATTTGCCACCCGTGTTGAGCACACTGACGGCCTCAATCATCTTTCCCTGTGGGATGCCTCGTCCGTAGTCGCGAACCGATACCGACATGTTGTCGGTCACGGTAATCTCTATGCGGTCGCCAGCCTTCATCTTGAACTCGTCGATGGAGTTGTCGATGACCTCTTTCAGCAATACGTAGATACCGTCTTCAGCCAGTGATCCGTCGCCCAGTCGGCCAATGTACATGCCGGGGCGCAACCGTATGTGCTCGGTTCCAGTAAGGGTTCGGATATTGTCGTCGGTGTAGTCTGCGCCAGCGGTGTCCCCTAAGTTTGGGGATTGGGGGTCTGCGCCAACATTTGAGTTCTCGTAATATTCTTCCATAATCGTTTGTAAGGTCGTTTGTTCAGACCCCTAACCCTTTAATCTTGGGGGCTAAGGGTCTTCTTGTAGCAACGGCGGTGCTTGTGCTGCTCGTTGTCGAAGTACTGCCACTGCTGTTGCACGGCGGTATTGGTCTCCATGTGTACGTGGCTCTCGCCCCATTTGAAGCCATACTTCTGATAGGTGGGTATCAGGTGATAAAACAGTAGGGCATTGGCTCCTTTGGCGCGGTATTCGGGCAGTACGCCGATGAGTAGCAAATCCACCACGTCGGTCTTCTTGAAGTAGAGTGCGCGCATGACGTGCCACCATCCGAAGGGCCACAGCTTACCGTTGCGGCACTTCTGCAGGGCTCTGGTGAGCGAGGGAATGGTGATGCCCACGCCTATCACGTCGTGGTCGGGCGTGTTCCAGTCCTCAATCAGGCAAAGCATGTCCATGGAGAGGAACTTGAAGTATTGCTCCACATACTCAGTAATCTGTCTGTCGGTCATCTGCGAGTAACCGTAGAGGTTGGCGAAGGTCTTGTTGATGACGTTGAACACCTTTCGTCCGTACTGTTCGGGTCCGAACACCTGTTTGCGGGTGATGTTGGCTACGTGCAGGTTATATCTCTGCATGGTGAGCTCGGCCACGCGTTTCATCTTCTCGGGCATACCTTCCTTGGGTACGAACACCTTGTACTCCACATAGTCGTTGTCCTTCTCGTAGCCCTCCATCTGCTCCATGTGCTGTGGGTAGTAGGGATAGTTGTAGATGGTGGCCATTGTGCCCAGCTCCTCGAAGCCCTTGGTGAGCATGCCCTCGGGGTCCATGTCGGTGAAGCCGAGCGGGCCGATGATTTCCTTCATGCCCCTTTCGCGCCCCCAGTCCTCAACGGTCTTGAGCAATGCGCGCGACACCTCGATGTCGTCAATGAAGTCAATCCACCCGAAGCGTACGCACGGGCGGTTCCATTGTTCGTTATATCGCTTATTGATGATGGCTGCTACGCGTCCTGCCAACTTGCCGTCTTTGTAGGCCAGAAAATAATCGGCTTCGCAAAAGTCGAAGGCGGGATTTTTTTCACGGCTTAGTGTTTCCAGTTCGTCACTATACAGGTTAGGGGCATCAAATTTGTTGCCTTTGTAAAGGTCGTAGTGCAGTTGGATGAAGTCATCCAGTTCTTTCTTGGTATTTACCTTTTTTATTTCTACTGACATACGTAACGCGTTATGAATGAATAAAAAACAGCACAAAGATAATGCTTTTCTATAAAAAATGGCTATAAAAATTTGTTTTTTATCAATATTAAACGTAATTTTGCCATCAAAACGTAATACGATCACTAAAAGCACTAAATAAAAACCCTATTACAATGAACAAGAAGCTATTGATGACCGCAGCTTTTTCCTTGCTGCTGGCAGGTGCCGTTCAGGCACAAGGAGAGAAAAAGGAACTTTTGTCCTACTCTTTTGTTGAGTTACAAGGTGGACTTCAGATGACATCGACCGATGCTAAGATGACGAAGCTCTTCACACCTACGGCTGCAGTGTCTTTCGGCCATTACTTCTCGCCTGTTGTTGGTGCACGAATCCACGTGAACGGCTGGCAGGCCAAGGGCGGATTCGATGACCTGGACCAGTATTACAAGTGGAAGTACATTACCCCTAATCTTGACCTGATGCTGAACCTGACCAACCTGATTAGCAAGAACAAGTCGGGTAGCCATCCGCTGAATGTGATTCTGTTGGGCGGTGTGGGTCTGAACTATGCCTGGGGCAACGATGACCTGAAGGGTCTGAATGTACATTCTACTCGCGTACCGCTGGCATGGGACAAGAACCGTCTGAGCCACAACCTGCGCGCCGGAGTGCGTTTGGAGACCAATGTGACGAAGCCTTTCGGCGTTTCGCTTGAGGTGAATGCCAACTCTGTGTCTGACCGTTTCAACTCGAAGACCAATGATGCCGATGACTGGCAGTTCACTGCCATGCTGGGCATCTCGTATCGCTTCTGCCACAGATATAAGGAGCCTAAGTTCGTGAAGAGAATGGTCGATGTGATTGATACCATCCTCGTTGACGAGCCCACCATCGTCAAGGTGATGGAGAAGCGCCCCGCTTTCCGTATGGAGCAGAAGAGCATTGAGAAGGTCATCTTCTTCAAGATAGCCCAGACCGATGCAGACAAGGCAGCAGGCATCAATGCTGCTATTGCTGAGGCTGCCGCTCTGATGAAGACATCGGAAGATGCTACCTTCACCGTCACGGGTTATGCTGACAAGGGCACTGGCTCGCGCTCTGCCAACAAGCGCTTTGCCAAGAAGCGTGCCGACGATGTGGCCTCCACGCTCACCAAGGAGCATGGCATCGATGCCAGCCGCATCAAGACCGACTCAAAGGGCGACACCGTGCAGCCTTTCCCCGAGAACGACAAGAACCGTTGCGTAATCATTACCGGTACGGGTACGTTCAAGGTAGAGTACATGGAGGATGTAGAGGTTGAGAAGCAGGTGATGAAGAAGGTGAAGAAGACCACCGTTCGCCAGGTTGAGGTCATGGAACAGGTGAACAAGACCAATAAAAAGAAGTAAATTCTATCATCTGAGATATTATAAAGAAACGGAAGGCATCGATGTCTTCCGTTTTTTTGATGTGTGTCTGTTTGGGCTATTCTTCTTTAGGTGGACAGCAGATCATGAGCACATGACTGCCATCGGAAAGCGTGGTAGCGAAGATATAGTTGCTTCCGCCATCTGACAGTTTCAGGCGCTTGCGCAATTCGGCTACCGACAGGGGGAAGTTGCGCACGGTGATGTTGGCCTGTTTCAGGGGCATGACTTTCTCCTTCAACTCCTTCTTGTTCATGGAGGAGACGGCCAAGATGCGGAACTGCCTACCGGGGAAGTCGGCTATCAGTCGGTCGGAGATGAACAGGTGACTGTTCTGCGCTAATTGTTTTACCGCAAAGGCACTACAGAGCTCGGCAAAAC
>JAEEGG010018207.1_pt1 | contig 14333 bp, 11 predicted proteins | sample 9134161 | NCBI WGS metagenome assembly JAEEGG01 (sample SAMN16246543, study PRJNA631951) | gut metagenome | biome: gut microbiome; feature: rumen; material: CR-attached | host: Bos | place: Iran: Karaj | collected 2018-10
CATAATTTCAGGAAGAAATTTATGGATAACCTTTCCTTGTCCACCTCCACTCACCGGATTTATTAGGAAAAAGAACTTATACATCTTTTAGAAGTTCATCCTTTGCGTCCAAGTAGTGTTCTACGCCGATCTTTACGTTCTTAATTTCTTCTGCAGTCAGTGTTCTAGCGATGTGCGCCGGAGATCCCACAATCAGGGAATTTTCAGGGAAATTTTTCCCAGCCGTCACAAGCGCACCCGCACCGACGATGCAATTTTTCATGATAAGGGCTCCATCCATGATAATTGCACCCATGCCTACGAGAACGTTATCTTCGATTGTGCAGCCGTGAAGCACCGCACCATGACCAACAGTCACCTCGTCGCCAATGTTCACACCGACACCCGTCGAAACATGAACACTTACATTATCCTGGATATTTGTACGCTTGCCAATTTTGATTTCTGCCAAATCGGCACGCAACACCGCATTGTAAAACACGGACGAATCATCGCCAATGCTCACATCGCCCACGAGGCATGCGCCTTCGGCGATAAACACGCGCTGCCCCACCTGCGGGGCTTTGCCTTTATACTTAATTATGGAACCCATAGTTTCAATTTACAAAAATACATGAATAGATGAAACAGAAAAATTTTTAAAAAAGCTTTGTTTTTCGCCACCTAAAACGCCTTTTTTGCCCAATATGTTCTATCTTATTGAGTATGAACGAAATACATGGGATAGATATCAAAAAGATTTTTGATGCTCAAGGGGAAAATCGTTGGAAAATAGCCCAGACGAGTGCCAAAGAGCGTATTCAAAAACTGAAAAAGCTTCGGGATGCCGTCGTGAAGCATCAGGAAGAATTTTACAAAGCAGTTTGGCAGGACTTCCACAAGCCGCGTTTTGAAGCTTGGCTCAGTGAAATTTTTCCGACGATTGAAGAAATCGACCACACCATCAGCCACCTAAAAAAATGGATGAAGGACAAAAGCGCTAGTCGAGTTTTCTTTTTGCCCACGTCCAAAAGCCGCCTCCACTACGAGCCCAAAGGCCGCGTACTGATTTTTGCTCCGTGGAACTATCCGTTCTTGTTGCTCGTGAACCCGATTATTTCGGCAATTGCGGCTGGCAACGTGATTATGGCAAAGCCATCGCACAAGACACCGCACGTGAGCGCAGTTCTCGTGAAGATGTTTAAAGAAAATTTCCCGGAAAATGAAATTGCACTCATCGAAGGTGAAGGGGCTGAAATTGGAGACAAGTTATTAGAACTCCCGTTTGACCATGTATTCTTTACAGGGAGTCCGAAGGTCGGCGCACACATTGCAGAAATGGCAGCCAAGCACCACGCCAGCATCACACTTGAGCTTGGCGGAAAGTCCCCCACGATTTTGCTCCCCGGCATAAACGTCAAGAAGCATATCAAACAGATTGCTTGGGGAAAAACGCTAAACGGCGGGCAAACCTGCATCGCGCCGGATTACGCCCTTTGCCCAGAAGATAAAGTTCAAGAATTTGCAGAAGCTTTTGCCGAAGATATCAAACGAAGATTCGGCGATACCGAAGCCAAGCGTCACGAAAGTAAAGACCTTGTACACATCGTTGACAAGCGCGCCACAGAGCGCCATGCTGCACTCATCAAGGACGCAATTGCCAAAGGCGCAAAGCAAGTCATCGGCGGAGTGAGCGATATCGAAAATTGCTACACGCCAGTCACCGTGCTTACAAATGTCACGCCCGACATGGAAATTATGAAGTCCGAAATTTTCGGACCGATTATGCCGATTATCGCCTACAAGAATCTTGACGAAGCGATTGCTTTTGTGCAAAGCCGTCCAAAACCGCTTGCACTGTACATCTTTGGAACAAACAAACGCGATATCAATTACATTTTGAGCCATACCACATCGGGTTCCACTTGCGTGAACAACACCATTATCCAAATCGAGAATCTGGAAGTTCCCTTTGGCGGTGTGGGCATGAGCGGTACAGGCAATTACCACGGATTTTTCGGATTCAAGACGTTTAGCCACGAACGCAATATCATGGAGCAGAAAGGGTTCGATGCGGTGACATTTTTCCACCCGCCCTATGGAATTGTTTCGGGCAGTTTGCGTTCTAAAATTCAAAACTTTGCAGAAAAAGCGTTACGCTTTTTAAAGTCGATGTAGGAGGTCACTTATGGCATCTTTCCTTTACAGATTCGCCTGCCGAGCATTCCAAAAAGCGTTCTTTGTTGGCGTACACTTTATGCCATGGCGCGAGCCGCAACTTATTCACGGAGCAGGGACTTTAAGCGAACTTCCCAAGCACCTCAAGGCAAACGACATCGAAAACGTTTTGCTCGTTACCGATGAGTTCTTGGCCAAAAGCGAGCACTTCCAAAACATCAAGAAATACTTGGAAGAAGCGGGAATCAAGTACGCCATTTACGACAAGACCATCCCCAACCCGACCATCGACAATATCAATGATGCCGCACGCATTTATCGCAAGAACAAATGCAAAGGGCTCGTCGCATTTGGTGGCGGTTCTGCCATTGACTGCGCAAAGGGCGTGGGCATCCGCATTGTTAGACGTTGGACACCGATTTCGTTTATGCGAGGGACGCTACGCGTTCTTCGCAAGATCCCGTATCTCGTAGCCATCCCGACGACGGCGGGGACAGGGAGCGAAGCGACTGTGGCCGCCGTGATTTCCAATCCGCAGACGCATGAGAAATACCCGATTAACGATTTCGTCTTGATTCCGCGTCTCGCGATTCTCGATGCCAATATTACGCTTGGTTTACCCCCAAATCTTACAGCCACCACCGGCATGGATGCGCTCACACATGCGATTGAAGCCTACATTGGCAACAGCAATTTCGACGGAAGTGCCGAAGCCGCCATCTTGGCTGGCCGCCTGATTCTCGAAAATATCCAGAACGCTTATCGCGACGGTCACAACATCAAGGCCCGTGAAAACTTGCAGAAAGCGGCATACCTCGCTGGGTATGCATTCACTCGCGCTTACGTCGGCTACGTTCACGCCATTGCACATAGCCTTGGCGGTATGTACCACACGCCTCACGGGCTTGCAAACTCAGTTATTCTTCCGCACGTTCTGGAATTCTACGGCGAAACTTGCGAAACGCGCCTCGGATTCTTTGCAAAAGCCATTGGAGCTGTCCCAGCAGAGCTCGACAACCATGAAGCATCCAAAGTCTTCATTATGCAAATTCGCGAGCTGAACCGCTCTATGGATATTCCGGAACACTTGGAATTTATCCAAACCGAAGACATTCCAAGACTCGCGAAATCGGCAAGCAAAGAAGCAAACCCGCTTTACCCCGTGCCGAAAATATTAAATGCGAAAGAGCTCGAAACGCTCTATCGCATTGTGAAAGGGACGAAGTTGTAAATCAACTACTTTACTTGAAAGCGGTCTTTGATTTCTTGAGGGATGGCGAACGGCCTTCCCTTTTTCATATCCATGAGAACCCACTGCGTCTCGGATTCAAACACGACCTTGCCATCGGAAACGCGTTCAAAGCGGCACTTGCGTACGCTCGCGACCTTGCTGTAGCCAGCGACCCAAGTCGTACCACGGATTTCATCGCCCAAGAACGCCTGATTCTTGTATTCCACAAACTGCGTATGAATCATCCAACCGCAACCGAACTGGTACATAACATCGGTCGCACCAACGGAATCCGAATGAGCAATCGAAATATCCTGGACCCACTGCACCGCCCAAACGTTGTTCATGTGCTTGTTTTCATCAATCATCTCGGGCGTCACCTTAAAAAGCTTTTCAAACTTCATCGGATTTGCATTTTCTTCCATCACTACAGCCATTGTAAGCCTCCATTCGATACAAATGTAATAATAATCCAAATATTACGGTTTTTATTGCAATTATTCGCATAACATTCCCATTTTATGTTATTTTTCTGTGCGTTAAAACATTAAGTGAGAAAATCTATGGAATGGAACGATTTCACGAGCCTGACCGCAGAAAACATGCAGGCAATTTGGGACTTCAAGACTAAAGACCCGTTTTCAATTTTAGGTATCCACCCGCTCGAAACCGATCGCGGGATCAAGACCGTCATCCGCACCTACCAGCCGCAGGCAAGCTTTATCCGTGGTGAATCGTGCGACGGCACTGAAGAATTTGATTTTGTGAAGCTTGGCGACACAGGATTTTTCGAAGCCATCCTCGACTTGGAATACAAGCCGTTCTTTTACAAGCTCATCATCAAGCAGGGCGACGGCATCGAATACACTCTCGTCGATCCGTATGCATTCTTGCCGGTCCTCAGCGACTTTGACCGCCACCTGATTGCAACAGGCACGCACTACGAACTTTACCGCAAGCTCGGCGCCAACATCATCGAACACCAGGGATTCAAGGGCGTACACTTTGCCGTTTGGGCTCCGAACGCTCGTGCCGTTTCTGTGGTCGGCAATTTCAACAGCTGGGACGGCCGCCGTCACCAGATGCGCATGCTCGGTGCCTCGGGCATTTGGGAAATCTTCATTCCGAATCTTGGTGAAAACGAACTCTACCGCTTTGAAATTCACGGCGCCGACGGGAACCTCCATGTGAAGGTAGACCCGCTTGCAAAGCTCGCCGAAGTCCGCCCGGCAACCGCCTCCATCACGACACACCTCGACGGTTACGAATGGGGCGACGATCTTTACATGAAGACGCACTGGGCCACAAAGGTCTTTGGCGCTCCGATGAACATTTACGAAGTCCACGCCGGTTCCTGGCGTCGCGACCCGGCTAATCCGGATCGTTTCCTCAACTGGGACGAACTCTCCGAACGCCTCATCCCGTACCTCAAGGAAATGGGATACACGCACGTGGAATTCTTGCCGCTCGCCGAACACCCGCTCGACGAATCCTGGGGCTACCAGGTCACCGGTTACTACTCCCCCACGAGCCGCTATGGCACGCCGGACCAATTCCGTCACTTTGTGGACCTTTGCCACCAGAACGAAATCGGCGTGATTTTGGACTGGGTTCCGGCCCACTTCCCGAAGGATGCACACGCTCTCGGACGTTTCGACGGCACCGCCTGCTACGAGCACGCCGACCCGCGTCAAGGCGAACACCCGCACTGGGGCACATACATCTTTAACCTCGGCCGTAACGAAGTCAAGAACTTCCTCATTGCAAACGCAATGTACTGGCTCAAGGAATTCCACTGCGACGGTCTCCGCGTCGACGCTGTAGCCTCCATGCTTTACCTCGACTACGGTAAGGGTCCGGGCGAATGGGTGCCGAACAAGGACGGCGGCAACATCAACTACGATACGCTCGAATTCCTGAAGCACTTGAACAGCATCATGGGTCGTCTGACCCCGCATGCCATCCTCATCGCCGAAGAATCGACAAGTTTCCCGAGCATCACTCGCCCGCCAGAGCAGGGCGGTCTCGGCTTCCACTACAAGTGGAACATGGGTTGGATGAACGACTTCCTCTCCTACATCCAGCACGAACCAATCCACCGCAAGTACCACCACAACCAGCTTACATTCAGCATGGTCTACGCTTATTCTGAAAACTTCATACAAGTTTTCAGCCATGACGAAGTGGTGCACGGCAAGGGCTCCATGCTCGGCAAGATGCCTGGCGACAACTGGCAGAAGTTTGCAAACCTCCGTCTCACCTACGCATTCCAGTACGCACATCCGGGTAAGAAGCTCAACTTCATGGGCAACGAATTCGGTCAGTTCCGCGAATGGAACGAAAAGCGTTCGCTTGACTGGCACTTGGTCAGCTGGGATAGCCACGGCAAGCTCCTCGAAATGATGAAGGTCTTAAACCACATCTACAAGGAAAATTCTCCGCTGTGGGAAATCGACCATTACTACACCGGCTTTGAATGGATCTGGTGCGACGATGCCGACAATTCCATCGTAAGCTTCGTCCGTAAAGATGACCATGGCAACATGATTCTCTGCGTGTTCAACTTCACGCCAGTTGTCCGTAACGATTACCGCCTGGGCGCACCTGCTCGCGGTGCTTGGAAAGAAATTTTCAACACCGATGCAGCCATGTTCGGAGGCTCTAACGTCGGTAATCTCGGTGAAGTCTGGACGCAAGACATTCCATGGCAGAATCGCCAGTGGAGCTTGAACATCAAGCTTCCGCCTCTTGCAGCAGTCTACTTCAAACTCGAAAGATAAGGAATAGATGTCATTCCCGCCTCCGAGCGGGAATCCCCTTTAAAATTGCAAGCCGGCTGTAAAGCCGGCATTTTTTAATTCAATGTCACCGAGAACAAAAGCATCACGGAAGACGAGCGGAATACGCCATCGTCATCGGACCAGTATTCACCCGAATTATAGGCTAGCGACACCCCAATAGCGGTATGTTCACCAACCCACCAGTCCTTGCCCACTTCAATATCAAAGCTAAGTGCACTGAGCCCCGTATTCCCAGAATATTTATGACAATTCAGGTTATAACCCGTCAAGCCCAGCGACCCGCTAATAAACACATTGTTCCACTCGGGTACATAATACGTTGCGCCAACGCCTAAATAAACGGAACTCAGCACGTAAAAATCGTGATCCATATAAGTCGGAAGTCCATAGCGCGCCTCTTGGAAATTAGAATACATCACGTATCCCAAATTCGCATGCAACGCCAAATCCTGCACGACATAAAAACCAAATTTTCCATGAATCCTTGCACCGAAACCATTTGCCGTCAAGGATTCCTCGCCATCGGCGTTTTCAAAAGACGCATACCCCATTCCCATTGACGCATTTGCAAACAGCCCGTCGTGCGTAAACGGAGCAGAAAGCGGTCCGGCCCAAGTTGCCGAAACAGCCACCGACAAAGCAAGCATCAATAAAACGAGGAGGCGTTTCATATTCCACTAATTTAGAAAATTCACCATTCAGTCAATATCGACATAATCCAGTTCCGTTGAGCGATCAGTCAAATTATACTTTCTCGGTCTATAAGATGGTTCAAATGTCGATTTCATTCCCAAAACCCAACGCCAAGTAAAGCCAAGAGAAACATAAGGCAAAATACCCTGGGCTCGCCCTCGCTTCGTATTACTCATATTAAGCAAACCTAATTTCAACCGTACACCATAACGTTTTTTTTCTTTGGATGATGAAACTGGTTTCCCTATATAGCTAGGGAAAAGTAAATCAAAGTAGGTTCCAATCCCATAGCGGATATAAGCATCCCCATATACAAAGCTAGCAGAGCCCAAATTACCAAAGACAACACCTTCTATATATTTAGATTTCAACCACAAAAAACCCAATAATCCCTGAATCCCAATATCAAGTTTCCCACAAGAATCGCATCGAGACTCTAAAACGTGAAAAGTCCATTCAATTCCGAAAACCCACGGTTCAATAGAAAAATTTAAATTGATTCCTACATAAAGCAATGGATCATAATTCGGGAAATCACCCTTCAAAGTTGGCCGTCCAATATCAATAGAGCTATTTACATTAGCATTATCCTCTTTAGTATAAATCGGCACAGGCTTTTTATACAAAGCAACTTTTTCTACAATATCGCAATACGGATCTTTTTCATACATGCTAAAAACAGCCCTATCCAAGACAGAATCTAGTTTATCGACATAATAAAAAGCATTATAGTTATCCAAATAGTACATTGTCGAATCTTTATTCTCAACAAATTCATAATCACGATTTAAAATTTTAATGATAATTTTGGAGCGAGGTGACAAATCTGCCGAATCCGCCAAAACAGACGCAGCAGCATAATCACCTTGTTCTACAAACGTCTGCATCTTTTCTCGGATTTTCACAGCCGGATTTTCAGGGACATCGTACTTTAAACGAACCGGATGATAATGCAGGTTTTCCAAGGTTGACGAATCCGTCAAATCATAGCACTCTTGAGAAAATCCATCAAGGAAAAATATTCTTTTTTTACCCACGTTACCAAGAATTTGATTATCATCACTTGGCAAAAGACTTATCAATCTTTGAGAAATTTTCCAAGTAGAATCCTTCGAAATATCAACCCCGACATAAGCCATATAAAATAGGCTTTTTCTAGCATCTTCTGGCTTTGGAGAAATCCACGTTTTCGAGGTCTTGTCATAGATTTTATCAACAAGGACTAAATTATGCACCAGGAAAAATCCATGTTGGTCCATCGCCGCATTTCTTTTTTCAAATATGTGGCGGTATTTTTCGGGAGCTTGATCCAAACGTTCGTTCAACAATTTTTGCTTGTAATCGGCCCAACCTACAAAAGTTTTGTAAACTTCAGGGTAATTCTTTGCCAACTTCAATTCAAGTTTCTGCTTGTCATCTATCGAATAAAGAACACTTTCAAGGTTCGCGCCATAATAGGCAATCGGAGCCTTTTCTAGTTTCTGAGCAACCGATTCTTCAGCATAGCTATGGAGCAAAAGCAACAACAATAAGACAATTATTTTTCTCATGGTCATACAAATATTCCACCATTTCAATATTCAAATTTTAGTTTCTTTTCTTTATAATAAAGAAAAAGGAATTCAACAGAAGCGTAAAATCTGTGTCCAGAAGCATTCAAAAGGTCATCAGCGCAAACATTGTTGATCCCAGTCCTTAGGCGAACTCCAAACTGGATTTGACGTCTTTTTGTGAAAAGTACATCAGCCATACCACCAGCGCCATAAGAAAAATAATGGTTCACTTTTTTATCTGGGCACGCATCGTCTTCATAGTTTTCACAAAACAACTGATTTATACCCACGCCAATCGATATAAAGCCATATAAACGCAAGTATTCCATGTTCAAGAATGTATAGCCCAAATTATAATCAACATTCGAATCGTAAAAATATAAGGAATCAACATTTTTATAATCACCATAATTAAAGTCAATATTCAATTCATGCAAAAAATTATCAAAGACAAAATCAAAGCCTAAAGAGCCATTCAAGCCGTATTTGGTTCCAAAGCTAGACTTAACGTGTTTTGAAATATCGCCCAAATACAGCGAATAAGGAACACCTAGAAAAATTCCAAAATAGCTACGTTCATCAAGAGCAGTCATATCCCAATAATTTTCAACAAGATAATGCAATTGATCTGTTTTTGTTATTTTCGACTTATTCTTTAAAATCAAATCTGAAATATTACTCTTGGGATCTATCATTTTCAAAAGCAAAAGACGTATAAAAGTTCGGTCGCTTTCATTTTCGATTTCTTCAAGGCTTTTATCAAACATTCCTAATTCAATCTCAGAACGAAACAAATCAGCGTAAAAGCCATATCGAGAAGTACTATGCTTATAATAATCCACCGAATCGACTTTGCTTAAAAATGCAAAATCATTGGCAAAATACTTTACCCAAAGTTTTTCACTATTCCAAATCACCTGATGCGGAGGGCAAGCCCGTTCGAAGGTTTCCGCCTCGTCAACAATCTTCTTGAAATCTCCATAGCGCTTTTCAGCTAAAGCAACTTGCATTGCTCCACGAAGCGAATCAGCTTCGGCCTTTTCTTTCAAGAATTTCAGGTAAAGCGCTCTTTGGGCCAGTACTGCAGAATCAGGTTCTATAGTCGATTCATCCGTATTCTGAACAAATAAATTCATTACCGAATCTAGCGAAACCGTTTTTTCTGAGTTCGCGGCAGCATAAACACCGAGCGGCATAAGCAACACACAAAGCAAACTCAAAACTATATAAAATTTTGAATTCATCCCTAACGACTACCCACAAAATCTCCGCGAATCCATAAGCCAAGCGAAATATAGGGAGAAATTCCATCAGCATGGCCATATTTCGAAGCCTTCATATTATGAAATCCCGCCTTCAAGCGGAATGCGACACGCCCCGCAAGCGGGTCTCCCTCAGGCATCTGCGTTCCGATAAAACTCGGGACCAGCAAATCTACATATGCGCCCGCCCCATAGCGGAAATAGCTTTCCTGCTTATTCTTTCGCTTTTCATCTTCTTTATCGGGAACAACATAAAATGCGCCACCAACATTTACAAATGCAACGCCTTCAAAATACTTAGTTTCAAATAAGCGATAGCCAAGTCTTGATTGGATTCCATAGTCAAAATTACCACAGGAATCGCATTTTGCATCCATGGCACGGCTAGTAAATTCAAAGGCTACGACAACATCATATATGCGCACCCCAAAGCCAAAATCAAAATAAAGGAATGGTTTATAATCAGGGAAATCGCCAACCAAGAATGGAATACCCAAATCTCCACCTAAAGCAATTCCAACACCGTTTATTCTTTTGATAGTTTCCCCAGGATACTTCCCTAAAGCAATATTTTCGATAGTGACGCAAAGTAATTCATTATCACGGTCAGGGACCTTTGGCAAATCTTCGCATCTGAATTTTTCACGATAAATTCTTTTTCCAACCCATTTTAAAAGATGATCCAAACCATCCTCGTAATTGTAGCTATTTTGAGTCACCCAATAATCCGATAGAGAATCTTCATTTGCAATAAAATCATAATCCTCACTCAAGAACTTCAAAAGAGCTTTTGAATGTAGAGACAAGTCCGCCGAATCGGCCAAAAGGGCAGCCGCCTTATACGCCCCATCACTCACGAGTTTTTCCATACGTTCACGGACTTCAATAGCGTAGTTCGGTTCAACAGTGTAATTCAAGCGATATGGGAAAAACTGTACATTTTCAAGATAACTATCCTCTAAAAAAGCAATCGGAGCCGAGACGCCGTCTATGAAAAACACACGTTTCAACGGAACATCTTCAGAACCCATATAAGGGATCGTCAACACCCGTTCTATCAATTTAAACGAAGAAGAATCCCTTACAATATCCGGGCCAATATACGCAAACTGCGTTAGGACTTTTTTCTTATCCTCGGGTTTTGGATTTTCCCAAGTCTTTGAAGTCTTGTTATAAACTTTATCGACACGAACGATTTTATGGATAATATAAAATCCAGTAAGCTCTTTTTTCAAGAGTAGATTAAAAGTCTTGCGGACAATCTCAGGAGCTTCTGCTAAATCGCGCTTTATACGGGCGGTCTTTTGTTCCGACCATTCCACAAAAGATTTATGAACTTGCGGATAATCTTTTTCAAAATTTATTTTGATTAATTGATCTTGATTAAATCCATTATCACTGATCAGCGATCCATAGTATGCTACAGGTGCGGTTTCCAGCTTTTTCGCCACAGATCCGGCATCAACAATGACATCGTCGTAAGAAAATCCGTACGAAAAGAGAATCAAGCAAATCGCAAATAAAAACCTTATCATAACCACTAACGCTCCGTATTGGGGTAATCAAATTTTAACGATTTATGCATACCCAAAGACCCCACAAACTCAATAGATGTATAAAGCCGAACGCCAGAAGCGTGAACAGTCTTACCGCTAAAAATATTCTTTACGCCAGCTCTAAAGCGGAGTCCCGCTCTTTTTTCAAACGAACCAATGGGGAAAAAATCAAAAGCAAAACCACCACCAAACGATGGATAAACTTGAGTTGGCCAATCGCTTTTCTTTTTCTCTTTACTATTATCGCCCTTAAAAGAAAATGTGTTTACGCCCACGCCAGTTGTTAAATAGCCACTGAAGCGAGTATCTTTTTGATTGAGGAATACATAGCCAAAATTAGCTTCAATCCCGACATTGAAAAAATAAAGAGAATCGCGAACGCTGTTATCCCCCACATGGCCATTTATTGAAAATTCAAGATAATAATTGTCTATTATCGCACCGGAGCCGGCGTATAAGCCAAAAGCATTATCCACTTTTTTCGAGACATTCCCCAACATAACTGTGTAAGAAGCTCCAACAGAATATGAAGCGGCACGAGACGAATCTAAAACATCTTTTCGCCAATACGTATCTACAAGGTATTCCAGCTGTTTGCGATTTTTCAGCTTGTACTTACGTTCTTCAATCAGCGCTGCTGTTTTTTCCTTATTACAGAAGTAGCCATTCAACACAATAAAAGCAAAATTTCTATCGCTTTCGTTTTTTATGCTTTCAAGTTTTTCTTCAAGCTTTCCGGACTTCAGTTCTTCGTGCATTTTATTGTAAAGAGCCTGATGGAACGCTCCATAAATAAGCTCATACCAGTTATTGTAATGCGATACAAAGTCTAAATTACAGAGAGATTCAAAGTCACCTAAAAAATATTTCAGCAAAAGCTTTTCGCCATCGTGAATCACAATCGTTGATGACGACTTTTCAAAAACCTCGGCCGCCTCGACAAGCTTTTTCAAGCTGTCAATATCATCGTGTTCTAGCGCATTCATCATCGAAATGCGCAAAGACCTGACATCGTCAATATCTTGCCTTACCATTTCGGACGGGTCATATTTTTCAAGATCGCTTAACGAATCCAAGAAATTCGACTCTCTATAATCGTGGACAAACAAGTTCATCACAGAATCGCGCGAAGTCGATGCCTCGGCAAAAACATTACACACAAAAAACAGCGTGAAAGCACTCAAAAAAGCAAAACATTTTACACAAACTCGCATACGATAAATATACAAATAAGGCATAAACAGCGCAACTTAGGAGTGCCCGCGCAACTCTTATTTGACTCGAGCCTGTGCTGTCTCTCTCGGATGGAAGCTACGATGTTCCTGCTTGATAAAGTCTTTATCGACGTGCGTGTAAATTTGCGTAGTGCTGATATCCGCATGGCCGAGCAATTCCTGCAATACACGCAAGTCCATACCCGCCTCCAGGCAGTGCGTAGCAAAGCTATGGCGGAACGTATGCGGCGAAACCTGTTTGCTCAAGTGCATCGTATGCAGTTGCACAATTTTCCAGGCGCCCATACGGCTCATCGGCTTACCATGCGCATTCAGGATGATATTGTCCGTTGTCGGATGCGTTAAAGGGCGCCCTTCTTCAATCCAGGCGCGGAGATTTTCCTTTGCCTTGCTCCCAAGCGGTACAAGACGCTGCTTATTGCCCTTGCCAATCGGCATGAGCCATTCATTTTCAAGGTCAATTTGCGAAAGCTTGATGCCAAGCGCTTCCGAAATACGAAGCCCGCCACTGTACATGAGCTCAATCAAAGCCATATCACGGAGCGGATTCTTACCGTTCGCCGCACTCTCAAAAACGCTGTCGATTTCTTCGCGAGTCAGGTACTGAGGCAGGTAATGCCCAAGCTTTGGCGTTGCAAGCATCGATTCCGTGCTGTAGTCGTACTCGCCCTGGTTCTGCATATACTTGAGGAACCCGCGCAAGCTCGAAAAATGCCTTGCGACAGATGTCGGGGAATATTCCTCCTGCCCCGCTGTAAGCGTCAAGAATTCGTCCAGCTTTTCGGGCTGCAAGTCCTTGAGATCAATACAGTTCTCGTCAAGCCAGGCGATAAAATGCCTCAAATCCTCCTGATAGCTTTGAATCGTCACCGGGGATAGATTCCGTTCTACCCCGAGGTGCGAAAGAAAAGCGTCCAGACGGTTGGAATTGAGGCTCATTTTAGCACGCTATGTAAATTTAATCTTCTTCGTCTTTTTTTGAGGGCTTAGCGCAGTGGTCTGTAGCCCAGTTGGTCGACTTGAAGCAGGCACTTCTGGTGTAGCAACATCCGTATGCATTTTTACTGCCAAGATCTTCGCAATGGCAAGCAATTCCGTCACCTTCCTTCTCTTCGTCAACAAGTTCACCGTTAGCGCAGACTACCATGTATCCGCCAGTGTGATAACTTGTGTTGATGCAGGTTTGGAGGGAATTGTGGCAAACTCCGAAGTAGGTACCCTGGATATTGCATGTTACGTGTCTCGTCTCGTTTGTAAGGTCGAATTCGAAATCTTCCACGCGTTCATCAGGAGAGGAGACTAGTTTGTGATTATTCCAGTTGTACCCGTGAACGGTTTTTGCGGCCATCTTTTTACTAGGAATCAGTTCCTTCCATTTCTGTTTCGTCTCGAAACTTCTGAACGGCGGATAGTCGGGGTCTTCTTCGGCAAGGATTTTTTTGCAACGATCCTCGTCGTAGCAGGGGTTTGGATTGGAAGGCGCTCCGCCCATTGGCTCACCCCAGCAGGGATCACAATCAGAACATTGATCCGTGTCGCATTGGTCTATCATCTTATCTATAGGGTAGCCCTCTCTACAAGCGACGGGACATTTGTAATTGTCCTTGTCGAGCGGGTCGAACTTGTTATGGAGCCTTTCCCATTGCCCGTCGACGCACCTGTACATGACGGCGTTGTTGTTGATGTCGTTGTCGCACCTCAGTTCGCCGTTCAGGCACTCGCCGCAGATGGCCTTGTCGGTACGGTACGACTTGTTGCCGCATATGGAAACGGCCTTCTTGGCTTCGCCGGCGACGCACTCGTAGACGGTTCCCTTTCCGGCTTCATCGTTGGTGCATGTGTGTT